>Ga0325403_1007888_pt1 | contig 10181 bp, 8 predicted proteins | sample PopdelMetagenome_19_FD_205665 | JGI IMG/M metagenome (GOLD analysis project Ga0325403, IMG submission 205665) | Populus deltoides microbial communities from Bellville, Georgia, United States - Xylem-PdKOR-R4 | ecosystem: Host-associated > Plants > Phyllosphere > Stem > Wood/Secondary xylem...
TTGAATTATGGACTTTACTTGGTAGATTTAATTTTTTTTAATGATATAATTAAAAAATATATAAAAAATAATTTGAATTAAGAGGGTAAGATAAATACGTTTGTTTGTATTAAGAGTGTAAGATGTAGATTTCTTTTTTCCTAATTTTTTGAGTATGAATCTTGGCATGGATTCTAAAGAATTTTTTTAAAATATATTAAATGGATGTAGACGTGTTCAGTGGAAAAAAAAACTTAATCTTAATTGAGTAATTAAGTATAAATTAATATAATAATATACCATGAAATTAAAGAAGAGGAAGAGGAAGAGGAAGAGGAAGAGAAGGGCTGTTTTTACACAGGGTGCATGTTTACCATCCTCTGCATAATTATAACCAACTGGCAGCTAGTACAGTGAAGGACTCTTGTCTGAACCCAGAAAGGAAAAGAAAGCACGCTTGGTTGACAAAGAGGCCAATCAATTCATCTACTTTCACTTTTCCTGATTGGAAGAAGGCTTTCTTTTTCAATGTTTTCGATTCATCTGCTTTCACATTTCAGTTGGCTAAGCCAATTTTTTCAAAATTATACTAAATTGGTGAATTCTTCAAGAAAATAAAATTGAATTGCATTACCAAATACGTAAATATTATGTGAATTATTTAAGTGGTTAAAAAAAATAATTTCAGGGGAAGAACACATGATGGAAGATTCCTTATTTAGTAACAGAGAGTATCAGCTATTCTTTGCAAATTCTATCAACTATGAAATGTATCAACAACTCTCATGCAATAGCTGCAACTATCCTCTTCACTTTGTCTGGTGTTGCATAAGATAGGGCATCACACCCCCGCTTTACACCTAACTAAACTGCTCATTGTGGCTTTCTTTGATGTTAGTGAGGCGTGATGGTGGGAACAACACCGCTGGTAAGATCACTTCCCAGAAGACTTGAACTCCCGCATGGATCTCGGCTTGAGTAAAATGAAGACGATGATGCTGACTTGCCAGAATATGTGGGAGTGGATTTGCCAGAATATGTGGGAGTGGATTCTGTATAGATGGCATCAGTTTCTGGCATCATTTTGAGTATGGTTTCCAGTTCCCTGACCACATCCTGCATTGACGGCCGCTTGTCTTGCTGGTCATGGCAACAGTCGAGTGCCAAAACCACAAATCTCTCCACACATTCAGATGGATAAGCACCCATTCTGTTGTCTATGATAGAGAACATAATGCCTGACTGATAAGCCATGTTTACCTGAAACCAAAGTACATATATCAGGATTAGCACCGGTATATATCTCAATTCCCATTTTCCCGCCTTTTTGCTGTTAAATCATAAGCGAGAAGTTATTCAATCAAAATATGATGTAATTGAAACTTTCACGGATCGCTGGATAAAGTTGTGACTGCTATGTTAATGAGAAGAGAGCCCAAGACCCCTGAAAGATGAGTCCATTTAAGTACCTCACGAACAATGTTTTTGCCATGTGATATTGGCTGCATGCCAGTCAGGAGCTCCAAAAACACAATCCCGAGGCTATAGACATCACTCTTGTCCGTCAACTTATGGGTCAAAAAATATTCTGGATCGAGGTATCCCTGCATGTACAATGGCAATCAAGAGAGTTATTCAAATGAAGTAGATGAATGATGCTTCGTAGCATCTAATGATGGTAGACGAGTTGCATCCAAGGATTTGCTGGCGATTCTTATGATTCAGTTTCTATCTATCCAAAGGTATGAAACAAGTTACAAAGCTTAAATTTCTGGGCCATCGAGACATGACAAGTTTCTTGAACCGGATAGTTAGATATAGGGATAACAAATTATATTTGTTACTAGAAGTTATCAGCCCACAAACATGCTAACCTGAACGTTCAGTAAAGGTATCTTCAGGGTATACCACAAAGGTTTTTGGAATCTGTTAGTTATTACTTTAGCAATTTCTTCACTTTATTTATAAGTAGTCCTCTTGGCATATAGATAAGAGAACAAGATGGAAATTTTGCAAGTGAAACACCAGGATCAGAACAAGATGGAAATTTTGCAAGTGAAACATCAATAATAGCTTGCACATTCACTATGTCATCATGCATACTCTTTCCCTTATTCCCTAAGTTTTTCTGAGAAAGTGAGCATAATATGGAGTCAAACTTACTGGAGTTCCCCTTACTACTGTTGATACATGATTAGGAAGATTCCCTTCATCATCCAGCACAGGAGCAAGAAGTGAGAGTCCAAAGTCAGCAACTTTAGCATTAAGTATAGAGTCCAGGAGTATGTTAGTGGCCTTGATATCCCGGTGGAATACTGGAGGCTGTGCTTCGGTATGGAGGTAAAGAATTCCCTTAGCTGAACCCAACGCAATGCTTAACCTTGTACCAAATTTCAAAGTTCCCTTACCCTTATCTGCATAACACAGTGAACATCAACTTTGTTGAGCATTCAAGATGTCAATTCTTAAACCGATGACTAACAGATAGTGTATTGAGAAGATCCTAAAACATTGAGTAAAAAACGAATGATACTGGAAACTATTTTATGTGCTACATGTACGATTGCCTGAGTTGACAGTCCATTTGTGAAATATGATGATCCATTATTAGTCCTTCGTAACAGGTTAACAACACGAGTTGCTCAGCTATGAACCTATTACTCAAAATCAGCAATTTGAGATACATGATTATATGATCTAAAAGTTTGTAAAACTATTGTAAACATTCTGTATAGAATATTATGGAGACATGAAATAGATTAAAGAGCTATAACATTAGAAGATTTTCCATACCAGAAAGCCAGTCCCGCAAGGTACCATTTGGCATGAACTCGTACACAAGCATCTGTTCATGAACCACAAACAACCAGGTGAATTTTTACAGTTTTGATGCTAAAAGAAAATCAAATCCCTTCACTTCCTTGAGCAAGGATTAGCACTATCAATTTCTAGAAGATGGTAGAGTCAACTCTCAGTTTATTTGCAATAGCAAGGCATGAGTCAGAAAAGCAAGCACATCTAATTGCTAGACTATGACCATAAGCCATCTAAAGTATCGCATCTCTATCCTGATTTTTAAAGTCTGATTTACTATGCCAAAGGAAAGACATCTTGTAAGTATTACTCAGGAAGAATGAAATGGAATAAGCCATAAGGTCCTTTCCAAGAACCTTGGATGCTTTCTTCTAAGAAAAAAAGTAAAAATAAGAATGAAATAAAACTTTTCTGCTTGGATATATATTTGCATGGCTGAACAACCATAAAAGTCTAGTTCTTAGAACAGAACAACAAATAAGACTTTCTGTTTGATCTTTGAAGAAAAAAGGTCACAAAAACACTTGCAAAGTTGCAAACCAGAATGATCTAAAATGAGATTTAATGTCAGCACCATAATAATTACCTGCTCCTCTTCATCACAATATCCAACCAGTGAAACTAGATTTCTGTGATGCAACCTCGACAACAATTTAATCTCAGTCAAAAATTCTTTTTGGCCTTGTAATGATCCTTCTTCAGAACGCTTTATGGCCACAATTGAGTTATCAGAAAGAATGCCTCTATAAACCTTTCCATAACCTCCTCGACCAACTTGAGTTGAGCTGTTGAAGTTGTCAGTAGCCAGGGCCATTTCCTTAAAAGTGAAGCCTTTCACACCATCAATTTTCATGGATGCCTTGGATGCTGCAAACCAAAAAAAAAAATTCTCATGACACCTTTTCCAGGGATAGCCAGACATACAAACTATTAAATGAATCAATCACATTAAGAAACTTACATAAATGTCTTCTTGACAGCTTTCTAAGGTTTCTAGCATATCTTCCTGCAATAAGAAATGTGAGAACTGAAGATATTGCAATGGCACAGGCAATAGCACCTAATATAATGGCTACCAAAACTCCTTTGCTGATACTCTTTCCTTTTCGGTCGAAGTGCACTGTTGGCAAAAGAAAAGTACATAATTATATGGCCACTCATTAGGAAACAAACATATTAATCAGAGGCAAACTAATGTAATAATCAAACAAAGGCATAAATTTCAGTGCCAATAGGAAATCTAGACCATATTGCCCAAGGCATGTAGCCTTACTGGCTGTCCACATCAAAGAGTTCACAGATTTGCTAGGCATTGCATATGAGAGAAGAATATGCACTACCAATGGATGGGAACCATAGTTGGTGATAAAGCAGCAGTGGGACTTTTTACTTCATAAATTTTACAATTTTGAATACAAATGTGTCAAACTTAGATAAGTTAGCTTTAAATCGGCATACTTCCCTATTTTGGAGAGGCACGAACAATTTTCATGCAACTGCATTAAAATCAACTAGATAATTTGAACAAATGGAATTATCAACAAAGAAACAATTTTACCTTGTAAAAAATGGTAAAGTTTCTGACATGTCATGACATGTTACTTCAAATATAACTAAAAAGTTTAAGGCTTACGACATGCTCTAATTTACTTATAAAAAAGACGTGCATATTTTGCAAAGAAACTACTATGAAAAGAAGCCAATTATTTCCAGTACTTGTATTTGAGGAAAGAAATAAATCAAGATGCCTCACTTGTTTCTCAAATACGTACTAATTCTTGGTGCACAAACAATACAAATACCCAAGTTTGGTAGACAATCAGAGCGCATAATCCAATTCAGCATCATTTGAAGAAGAATAAAAAAAGATAACAAAGTCTAAAAAGAAGTAGAAACTTCGAATACATACTCCCTGCATAAGGTCCCACTAGAGTGAAGTTGAGAAGTTCATACGGTCCAAAGAAACCGTCACCAGGAAACTGCCATGATGTGAATATACCTCTTATTCGCCGAACCTCGGATACATTAAATGTGTTGGAGTGCATATTATTAGCTGGAGGAAAAAGATTTAAATGCATCCTTAGACGAGGGCCTTCTTCCCAGAAATAGGAATCGATTGCGAGTTGATAAGGGTTCAGGTTAAGAGAACTAGTCACATATAACTCAAATGGAAGAACATATGGATCAAAATAAGAGAAACTGGGGCTTTTAAGTCTATATCCAACTTTTAGAGGGGAGGCACAAAAGCATGGTAGAGGTGAAGCTGGGACATATTCAAAGAAATTATCTATTGGGCATGCTTGAACAGGACATGTCATCGTAGATTTCCTTGACCTCTCAGCATTCCTATCTCCTCCAGCTTCAGAGCCACAGAACTGGGTTATGTTGGCTATGTTTGCACTTTTACAAATAGGATTGCCTCCAAGCCTAAACAAAAACTGCTAAAATGATCAGAATATGACTGATGGAAATAATTTTTTCTTTTCAAAATAGTATTTCTCAACGCCATCATCATGTTGGTATTTTTGAGTTACTTCTGAAGATAAGAATAATCAAATCAAAGAATATAAATCAACATCTCTTAGTAACTTTCACCATCTCCAAATCCTGACAGCTAGTACCATTGGAAAACCAACCTGCAGGCTCCAATTCTGGACCCTGGATTTTGTATATGAAGCCTTCTATACAAAACCTGAGTGCATGGAGAGGAATGTTTCATTGTTGGTTTTGCAGATCTCAAACAAAATCTGGAAACATCAAATAGTAGGGTGGACATTGGAAGATGCATGTCCATCTAATAGACAAATTTTAATACATCCATATATTTGACAAACTCAAGTGATTCTCTTATTATTTCTTCCGATGGTCTATAAGGTTACGACATATTTTTAATTGGCACACTTAACTGTATCAGATAAGCAAGTGTATGAAACAGACCATTAAAAAGAAGGGCACACACTACTTCACAAAAATACCACCTTAAGGTGACATTATCTGGTGGATTCAATGCCCCTGAAATGGTCGAGAGTGAATTGTTCCTAAGATCACTGCATTTGAGAAGTGAACAGGACAATAAGTTAGTATTATTCCAATAATATAAAGTTTGCAGTGAGTCTTGTATACTGAAGTTCATGCTGAAAATTAATGATTTTAATTGCATTTCTTCTTTCAATTCTTACATTGTAAGTCCTGCGCTTTTAGTGAAGGTCATGTTCTGCCAGATGTCAGTTGGCACAGAACCATTCAACAGATTATTTTCAAGTGACCTGCAGTATACAATCATTTAGAATATTATATTTTGTGTGCATAGGCTTCGCAAATGAGAGCGTCTAACTTGAACCATTAATCTTTTCAAGAATAAAAATAAGTAGAATAAGTAGATAGAATCTCACAGTCTCTGAAGAAAAGGAAGATTTGAAAAACTTCCAGGTATAGATCCACTAAGATGGTTCTCTGACAAATCACTGCAGTTGACAAGAATTTTCAAACACAAAAATACCTTCATCACAAACTAGTTGAGTCATCCATTGGTAGCGAAGTATAATAACTTCCAATCTTCCACTTATAACATGGTTTTACAAACATAGAATATTACAAATGCAAATCTATACAACCTACAATTTGCTAATTTTCTTTCCCCTTTTCAACATGGTTTTACTTACATAGTTCTCATAGAATCAGAAAGTTTGGAAGGTACAGATCCACTAAGGTTGTTCTCACTCAGATCCCTGCAAGCCAAATTAGATAATGCAAGTACCATAAGTGCATGTAATGGAAAAATAGATATGGAAGTCAAATAAAATGGAATTGATAGAATGAGAATACTACCAAATGTAGAAACTACTTACAAATAGTATAGGTTTGGTATGCTGCTAAGATCAGGTATAGCACCATGCAAGCTACAATTTCTGAGACTTCTACCTTGTCAAAGAGGATTACAAATTAAAAAAACAGTAACATCAGCACTTTTTTTGTGTATATTTATGCAACACAAGTTTGTCATTTGATTCATGTTTATATAAACACAAAAGCAAAGCCCTTAAGCATCCCAATCACAAGAGTAAAACATGAGTTCATGAATATGAAAAATTAGTTATTTTTTAAATTAGAAAACCTGCACAATCAGTATTCATGTCAGAGAATTCATATAGCAAGCACTAAGAGTGTGAAGATTCCTCCTCTGAATGTGAAACAGCTATGGAGGCTGGCATGGTTTTTTAAGACTTACAGTTTTGCTAATCTGGAAAGGTTGCCATAAGTAGCTGGAATTCCCGACCCGTTAAAGTTGTTGTTGTCGAGTTGACTGTAGGGAGGAAAATAAAGGAACGGTGAACAAAATTTACTCAAAGCAACACACACAGGGACTCAAACAAACACACAAAAACACAAACATGCTGCAGCTTTAATGAATTTTTACTAGGATCAAGGCCACCACTATTAAGAAAATCTAATCAGATGCATATACATGAAATATAAATATCACATTATAAGAGAAATGATTAAATGTGATATCATCCCAGGTAACATTCTAGACAATGTGAAAGGAGCACCTACATTATCTGCATCTCTGGCAACTTTGATAGTTCTGGTGGAAGATATCCAGATAAGTTATTATTATCCAAAAGCCTGCAGAGATTGTTTCACATGTTCTCAATCAAGGGAAACATTAATTGCATATGGATCACAAAAATATGTAGACAGTGGAACAAAAAGGGAAACCAATGCAATATTAACTCACAAGTGAAAGAGAGTTGATAGTTTGTAAAGCTCAGGTGGAATTTGACCACTGATTGAGTTGTTATTCAAGTGGCTGCAAGTATCACATGTAAGACAATTACATATGCAAATAGAAGCTAACCTCTTCACAACTCAAATAAGGATTTAGCTTGAAGTTACACTTACAGGTGTCTAACACTGCTCATGTTAGCAAATGATTTTGGTAGTGGTCCTGAAATGTTGTTCTGATCTACTTGAAGTCTTTCTAGTTTTGATAAATAGCCTAACTCATCAGGTAAAGAGCCTGATAATTTGTTTCCATTCAAGAGCCTGCATTGATAATACATCACAAGAGGTTAAATTAATTCCAAGCATGCTACTGGTGCAGATTCGTTTTTAAGATATCCGTTTCTATAAACAGTAACTGTGAGATTTGCTGACACCCTAGCTTTAATAGTATTGACTTCATTAAATTTTTGCATCACCGGTTTCAGAAAATAACACCACCAGTTGGATAGTATTTTATCCTTTTTTCAGAAAGGATAAAAGAAATAACAAACTTGCTTGAAACATCCTCTATATTTAGGTACGAAAATTCTTTGAAGCTTCAGGACGAAAGACAGCTCAGATAGAAATTTAAGACACTTCTTGAATTTATAATTAATCAGTTCCTAAGGATAACCATGACAAGAAGCAGAAGGAAAACAAACCACATACAAAGTGAAATAACATGAAACCAACTTACAGGAGTTTCAAAGATGAAAGACTTCCTATCTCTCTTGGTATGCTGCCAGTCAATTCATTCCACATAAAATCCCTTTTAATATCACAACAGAAGAAAAGGGGTCTTAGAATCACCAGATGAGGATTAGCAAGGCATGTTCAGATTCTCGAAGTAAATTCCCGAGAAATATGGTTAATATATATTGCAACTCACAATATTTTCAGATGAGAAAGCTGGCCAAGCTCAGGTGCTAAAGATCCAGAAAGATTCATATTCATAAGCTGACTGCACCAAATCTAACAAACAGTAAGTATTCATATCCAAAGTTTTGATTGTATTACTCATTATATTCTGCAAAACAAAGAAATTAATGACTTTATTCATCAAAACCAGAAGGAATAGAAATAATTAACAGCAAAAAGAAAATGCATAGAACATACAGCTCTTGAACATGTAAGTAACCATCAGTCCCAGTTGAGTCAGAACAAAAAACACCAGTCCAATTGAAGGCACATGGATCTCCCTTGTTCCAATTACTGAGATGCTTCATAGGATCAATCAAACTGTTCTTGACTGCTAGCAATGCATTAGCTGCAAAAATGCACAATATTGAGAACATGAGACTAGAGCAGTAGTCAACCAGCTCTCCCTATCGTTACCAAAAAATTGTGAATCACAATGACACATTCAAAGAGGAAGTGTAATTGTTTGCAAGAAATTTATTTGCCTTATTTTTATTTTCTAATTGTTTGCTTATTCTCCAACTAGTTAAACATAATTTTAATTAACAGTTCAAAGCACAACGCATTTCTACCCTTCTAAAAACCTCAAAGAATACATATGATTGGACCCATTTTGTCTACGTAATCATTATATATCTATTCAAGTAAAAGTCAAGTTGAGGGGGGGAATTAAATTCACCTTCTGAGGGACTTGAAACTTGAGCAACCGTGAGTAGCACCAAGTAACAATATGAAAGCACAAAAACACATTCACAAGTTCTCAGCTGCAACATCTTCGTGCCCTACGTAAGCACCAAACAAGCTAAAATAACTAAAAATTGCAAATTCATTTCCAGTTATCCCTTCAAATTACAAAGATAAATAGACAACAAGATACAATCTTTTCACCCAGATAAGCATCCCAGGGAAAGAGAAAAGGAAAGTCCAAAAAGATTCAAGCCAAGTTTGCAGATTTGACGTCCCCAAATATCCAGCTTACCAAACAAGGAAAATAGTCAAACCCCATAACTTAGTAGCTAATAACGAACCAAGTTCCCAGCCAGGAGTAAAAGTCTAAAAACATTCAAAATTCTCACTGGCAAAAGAGAAGGAAGAAGAAAGGAAGACCAAAAAGGGAGCTTACTGGAAAACAAGTCAAGTATGAATGGCCTCTAGTGGGATTGCTGTTGACATTCAAATTATAAGATAAGCTTTGAATCCTTAGAAGCACAGAATCAAAAGTTGTAGAATTCTGCAACGCAGCAAGCAAAGCTTGATGGGGTGGAAAAATATACCAAAAAGTCTTGTTGATGGGTAAGAATGATAATAAACGGAACCTAGTTTGGGCAATAGAAAACGATATATGTGTGAGATGGCATTGTCATCATGGTTGGTTCATCCATTTTAGCAGGCAAGAGAGAAGACAGTGACAACATGCAACCTTGACACGGTTTGTATTAGTGAACATGTCTTGTAAATATCCGTTGCACGTTTTATTGCTTTAATTTATTAATAAAAATTTATTTATTTTTAATATTTATCAAATATTTCATTAATAAAAATAATATTTAATTAATAAATTTAGCGTAAAAATAAAGTTTTAGGACAAAAAAAACTTTGCAATAGAAATTATAAAGTTATTATAATTATGAGATTCTTATTGCATTAAAACATTGTTTCTAAATGTTCTCAATCAATGCGCTATTAAGACTGAATATTAATTAGAA
>Ga0325403_1007893_pt1 | contig 10178 bp, 13 predicted proteins | sample PopdelMetagenome_19_FD_205665 | JGI IMG/M metagenome (GOLD analysis project Ga0325403, IMG submission 205665) | Populus deltoides microbial communities from Bellville, Georgia, United States - Xylem-PdKOR-R4 | ecosystem: Host-associated > Plants > Phyllosphere > Stem > Wood/Secondary xylem...
CCCCCCCCCCCCCCCCCCCCCCCCCCCCCCCCCCCCCCCCCCCCCCCCCGCGGGGGGGGGGGGGGGGGGGGTGGAACGCCTCATGTATCACTAAACAAACGTTATATTCACAGCTTGAGGCTTGAGTTGCCAGTAAATGAAACTCCTAATTAGAACCATACGCAAGTAATACCCTCTTCTCCACGAAATATTTATTAGCAGTTGGAATCAAAGCCCCCCCAGTATCCTACATAGGAAGCCACGAAGGCTCAAATGCCTTGTAAAATTCAACTAACATTTCATCAAACACAAGTTATGCCCCCAACCAATGCTTAGTATACCCATTTAGAAACCAGAACTGAACTAGTGTAAATTGAAGGAAGCTAGGGCTCACCGCCTGAGCGGTCAAATCAGCAGCAGCGTAAATAAGCTAAGTAGTGAAAGTTTTTGTGACAACTGGGTGTGATTGCAGCTGGTTCAAGTACCATCCTATAAACCCACTTTTGGATTTAGAATTCGAATAAGATGGTCTTGATGGTGATGTTGAAAATGGGTGTGAAGGGGATGGTTTGTAGAGAGTGTAAGAGACTCTTGTTTTGCTCGAATGATGACGAGGAGAAAGAGACTGTGTGTTTCTAATACATGTTTGCCTCATGAGATTTCCATGGAGAAAGCGTTTGCTAATTGTTCTTATGGCAATGCTGCCCATGATGAGGAGGGGATAGAGACTCTGGGTATCGTATACCTGGAGTGTTGTACATACACGAAAGCGAAAGAAAAAAGAAAAAAAAAAACACTACTTCGGGTATGCAGGAGAGATTCTGTTTTTTTTTTTTTTTTTTCCTGAATATTTTAAAGTGTTTTTTTTTAATATTTTTAGTTAAAAATATATATATAATTAATTATTTTTTAGTATTTTTTTTATAGTTTTGATGTGTTGATTTTTAAAATAAATAAATAAATTTTAAAAAATTATTTTAATATATTTTTAAATAAAAAATTATTTTGAAAAGTAAAAATTTTAATTTTAATTTTAAATGAGATTAAATTTTTAATTGAGTTAAATCAAATTTTATTGATTCTAGCAATGTTTTTAATGAGTACGGATATGAATTTTAATTCATTAAACCCAAATGATTATGAAAAGATTTGCAATAATTTAATTAACTTAACTAACCTTGTTTAAATCTGAAAATGAATAGATTTAGAAAATTTGAAATTCATAGTTAAATTTATATCGGATTTCTAGTTGAATTAAACTATATATTGACTCTACCAAACGGGGAAAATCCGGCCAGTTTTTCAATAACCTGACTCGACAAACCCAATTAAGATTTGACGAGTTAATATTAAGAAATTTATTTTAAAAAACAAAACTCAAACTCTTTGAAGAAACAGTTCTAGGATCGGATCTGAGAAGCGAGAACTCTGCTAGGGGGCAGAAACCTATGAAAGTCATCTTAATAAAATCAAGTGACTAACATCTCACGACGGTTCGATTGGGTTGGATCCAATCTTCCCTCACCTTTTCAGGGATGGCAAATGCCTGGAAAAGAGAAAGCAACAAACAGCCAAAATACCTCTCTCCAATCCTTCTCCTCCTCTCACTATCTCTCTTCCTCCTGTTTCTCTTCTTTTTCTACGCTCGATCCCCATTGAATCCTCCTAACTCCACGCTTTATGTACCCCGAGTTTACCCAATCCCTCCTTTTGATTGCTTAAAATCTCCACAAGCTCACCCTGTGGTTGCCAACATAGTGGAAAACCTCAAATACCCCTTCCTCTACTCTCTCTCGGATTTTGGGTCCTTGCCCGACAAGCCCCACAAGAACATTGTCAGGCTCCTGAAAGGAAAGCCTTTCAGAAAGCCAGATATTTCAGCCACGATTCAGCAACTTCTTGAAGGAATGAAAGGGAGAAATGGGTTGGTTGTGGATGTTGGGGCTAATGTGGGAATGGCGAGTTTCGCAGCCGCGGTTATGGGCTTTAAAGTGCTGGCTTTTGAGCCAGTGATTGACAACCTTCTGAGGATTTGTGATGGGATTTGGTTTAATCGTGTTGCGGACTTGGTTACTGTTTTTGAGGCTGCTGTCTCTGATCGGATTGGCAATATCACTTTTTACAAGGTAAAAAATCACTCTTTTCCCAAAATTTAGTTCTCTTTTTAGGGCTGAGATTTATACTGGTTGATTGATTTAGCCTAATTTGAACCCTACTTCTTCCATCTGCTGTACTGAATACTCATCATCTTAGTCCTTTTAAACTGGCAGCTGGTAGGTCGGCTTGACAATAGTGCTGTTTCAGCCACTGGTGCAAAGTTGGCATTCAAGTCCAACGAAGAAATAGCCCTTCAAGTAAGGACCATCCCCCTTGACGAACTAATAACAGATTCAGAGCCTGTGTTGCTTCTCAAAATAGATGTCCAGGGATGGGAATATCATGTACTGAAAGGGGCCGTGAAATTACTGTCAAGAAAGAAAGATGAAGCTCCCTACCTAATTTACGAGGAAGATGAAAGGTTGCTGCAAGCGAGCAACAGTAGTGCCAAAGAGATCCGGGATTTCCTCCGAAGTGTTGGTTATAGTCATTGTGTCCAGCACGGTACAGATGCCCATTGCACCAAGGATTAGTGAGCACCAGATCATTTCATGAGAAACACAACCTATCTAACTGAATGGCTTGATTTCCAGACCCCATCACTTGCAAGGAAATGTAACACGTTGGCTGCTTGGTGCCTGTCATTTCTTCTTGCCTTGAGAATTTTTTAGGTATGCAGAGTTCGCATGTAAGCTGTAGAAGACTGCAATTTAGGGCCTCGGCATCTGTATTGACCGAGGAAAGTCAGATTTTCTTGGATGCATATTCAAGCTTTTCAATTGTAACTTCTCCTGATGCATTGACGTGTATGAAAATCTATGACCACCTCTTTGTGTTGGCCAATTATTTTTGTTTACTAACATGGAGTAATCTTTCCATTTCTGTAAAAAAAAATTTGTTACGGGAGATCTTGCAATCCTTGTACCATTTGGAAAACAAGAGTGGCAATCATCTTGCAATGATAAAATTTTGCATGATTTTGCATGGTCCTGCTTCGGAGTGTCATGTATAAACTTTTATTCTATTGGAGTTCCAAACTCACAAAATCCGCTCGACGCTAATTTTTACAACAAAAACATCAGAGTATTTGTTTCCACGGAGGAAAGCAAGAGTTAAGGTGGTGAAATTAACACGAGGAGCAGCAAAAGCATTGAACAAGGCACATCTTTTGGCGGCCACAAGATTCTATGGATGCTTACAAGTCGAACTTCTGAGCCCTGTCATGCAGTGGCAAGAAAATTACGACGATTTATCTTACAAATTTGTCCTTCCAGCCAAATCAGACGATGATTGGCCATGCAATAGTCAGGACTCAGGACCGTAATCTTGTCAGGTACCAAACACAAAAAAACACCATTTTTGGGGAGGCACGTGTGGCGTTATTCAGCTGTAGCATCAGACCTGATTCGCTCGTACAGTTGGTAAATCAGAGTAGACCTGGACATCTGAGGTTCCCTTTCCAGCACTGACATTACATCCTTAACAGAAATGGTACGAACCACCTTGGTTTGAGGCACAATTGCTTGATTCCTTCCACATTTCCTACCAGCTCCTGTCAGAGGAAAAATGGTAAGGTTAAAAACCAAACAAATGTAATGAACACCATAATACATAATATGATTACGAAAAGAAAGTTTGCTCCAGCATGTGTCCCTCGAATTGTCACACTTACCAGATGCAGAAGAAGGAACCACATGGCTCCTTTTTTCTGCTTCGAGATTTTCCATCATATTTCTTCCTGATGGTGATAGAGGTTTGCGGTTCACATCTTTAACTGGCTGGGAACCGGATGCCCCCTCCATCCCTCCTTCACGTTTCTGCCGGGCTTGCTCAGCCATTAGTTGCCATTTTGACAGTATGTCATCTCCCCCAACAGCTGCTCGAGCAGCAACATTAGCAGCTGTTGTCCTCATTTTGTCATCCTCCTCTTTGTTAACCTACATAGTTATAGAAATTAGAAAAACAGAGATTTGTTTTATTTGGGTAGAAGGCAAACTTTTAATACTTGCAACATCTTTAATACCTTCACTGATTTCACTCGACCTTCATCTTTCTCCTTCTCACCTTCACCTCCATTGTCACCCTCCGGCTGTATACAGAGATACAAAGTACGTGAAAAGTTAAGGAATTCATGCTTGAACAGATATATCATATGTAGAAATATTATGTATGTACTTGTGCATTGTTCTTTATGAATGTACTTCTTGAATCATATATAATGATAGTTTAAGAAAGTGTATTGTTCTATATGAGCATGCAATTCTTGAATCATATATTAAGAAAGTAGATAGTATTAAACAAAGCACCCACTTCGTTAACTTTTTGGAGCTTTTCTGCTTCAGCCTGCTTTTTCTCCAATTCTTCCTGAGCTTTCCGGTTCATTGTCATGATCTGTTGCCGAACATCTGAAGTGATTAGAGTCTGGTGTCTTGGCTTCTCGGCATCAACACGCTGTAGAGATCCAATTTAAATCATGAAAGATGATTAAAGTAAGCAAATAAATCCAAGAACAGAGAAAGAGTCTGAGAAGTTAGCGAAAAAGAAAACAAAAACTCACCTGTTTTGACAGCCTTATCATGTTACTTATTAGTCCGCGCATCCTTTCTTCCACACACTAAAAATTGAATTCCACAAGAAAACGTGTGAAAATTATCTCAAAAAATGGACCAAGAGCTAGCAACTCACCAAGGACAAGCATCGCTCCACATCAGTGCCAAAGTTCTTCAAACCACATTTGGCCACTGTAACAGATAGACCGATAAATATCAAACCATGTGAATAATACTGCCTTCCATAAAGCACAAAGTGCATAGACAAATGGATTTACAGCGGACATAACATGGGCCAAAAAACAAAAATACTAACTGATCTCTCCTAATTTTTTCTTCAAAGGAGTTTTCTGCAACATCAGCCTTTCTTCTTCTTCTTGTACAAACCGTCGCGATGCTTCGGAAACTCGACTGTCCTCCTTTGGCCCTGAAAATAGCTGTTCTTCCTCTTCCTATATCAAAGCAAAACATCCTAAGAATTCCAAGCTTATTTGTCAAAGGAGTGTTTTTCCTTGCTAGATGATACTTTTGTACACACAATCTTGATGGTTGCAAAAAATACCCTGAGATTAACTCCACTGACAGCAGTGACATCATTGAGTTGTTCAATGCTTTGATCCGAAAAAGCCCCAGATACCTTATGCTTCTTACTGCATGTTATCCCATAGATTATGCATCAAACATGATTGAAAAGAGCTTTTAAAAGAATTAAAGAAATAAATGAGTCAATTAAAATCATTCATGGTCCATAAAAGGAGCTATTTTACGTCGACGCAGGTGGAGAAGAACCAAGTGCTTCAAATGGCTTCTTTTGGCCAACAGAAGGCTTTTTGGGAGGTGTTCTTGCATTAACTCCAGCAGGAGAAGCTACAGATGAGATTCGCGAGCCTGCCTGATAACATATAGAAGCAAAAAGGATATTATTCATCAACGGGCAGAAAATGTCTAGTTTAATCATTCCAGCAGTTTTGTTTGTGAAATTGAGTGCAAAAAACATATGTCTGATGAGTTAAATTAAAAAATCTTAATAAAATTTCATGGGATTGGAGAATCTGTATACCATATTGACTCTCAATCTGAGTCAAACCACAGGGAAATAAGCTGGTAAAGACAAATTCACTCATATATTCCACCAGAGCTAGGAGCCAATGTTAAGACAGAGGATGCTTTTAGCTATATACCAAGTTGACACAGGAGCTTTCAGAAGATTTTTATTTGGTTAAGAAAATGCTTGTGTTATTTGGATTCACTATTAGTCCTATAACTTTTAATAGTGCTTCCTTTTCTGATGAGGATTAGGATTCAGACCTACAACTAGTATAAATAAGGCTGCCTATGCTATTATTCCAAACATTTCGTATATTTTATCAATCGGTTTATGTTTTAAAGACTGTCTACAAACTGTAAACTTATTTTTCCAGTTCCAGCTTCAATTTTCTTCTAGTTTAGACATCATATTTACTGTTCTTTGCTATTTTGATTTGATATCTCTTCCCACTATACATCATATTCACACACCAAAAGAGTACATGAGTTTTGCAAAATGCAGGATGACATTTGTGGTTCATTTTCAAGGATCTTGGAGAAGGCTACATTTTTCAACCAGTTTCAAAGTAGCTTCCTTCAATGAAGCAGGTTCAAGTCCAACTAACTCCAGTTTATTTGCTCATTGTGTAATGAGAGAGGCCTACCCCCATTTGTGTAGCTCAAGACTCAAAAGGCCACCAGATTAACCCAAAAAAAACGTCATCATGTTTCATCTCAACAGCTGGATAAATCATCATTGGCTAAAAGAGTTGGGCTTGTGCAGCACCAAAAAACTCCAACCTAATAACTATTGCTAATTGATCCAACCACCATTAACTGATTGACAAAGAGTCAGGGATGCAGAGCAATTTGCATTATTTCTACCACTTTTTTCAATCCCTGTTTCCCAATCATATATGTTTGCTCTCATTGATGCTTGGTATAAGATATCAAGTTTCTCCTATGCCCAATGGACAAGTTATTTTAATCCAGCCTCATCAATGTTCATGGTAACAAGAATAGAACAAAATCAAATGTTTCTAGCATTACATGAAATTAATTATCCATTGCAAATTAGTAGGAAGTACTGGGGGGTTTTCACCACTTGAAAACATAAGACCAAAGTAAAAATGAAAAAAGAAAGAAAGAAAGTTTAAAAGTAAAGCAGCCATGCAAAAAACAAATGGTCGTGTTCTTCTGTAAATGTTTAACCTGTCAGATTAAGAATTCAACTAGTGGTTAAAAAACGACCTGTAAGATGGTAGATAAATTATGAAATCAAGACCTAACAACTAGATGTGCTAGAATTATATTCATGATCAGTATGAAAGTACCTGGCCATTGGGGTCCATTTGAGTCGCAATTGAAGGGGGGGCAGAATTGGGAGGCACTGTTGAAAAAACAATTTTAGTAGACTGCTTGTCTAAAGATTGATCCTTTAAATTTCCTGAAATTGCATTTCCCTTTTCAACAGGTGATGGAGACAGCACTTGAGGGCTCGACAACTGGGGTTTGTTCTGCTGCTCACCAGCCTGTTCAAGCAAACCTGGTTTTACATAATTCAACGAAGAGAATGAAGCAGGACTTTTCTCTCTATTTGATGGTGCTTGCCAAGGAGCTGAATTCTGTTGCAATGCTGATTTGTTTGTATAATGGGAAACAGAACCACTGTGCACTCTAGTAGGATCATCAGCAGAATTTTGCCTCTCAAACTTCGGCGTGCTTATCATGCTGTGCATTGGCCCTCCTATTTGAGTCACACCCAGATTTTGATGATGTGGAATTTGCCTTGTTTGTGGATCATGGGGTTGTGGCTTCACAGATGGTCCTGAAGTACTAACATTTGTCCCAGAATATGGATGGTAATTACCACCACTGCTTCCATACATTGGAAAGGAAGTTGGTGGAAAGTTCACATGTTGTTGTTGCTTGTTCTGCCCTTGCATTGAAATAGAGGATCGCTCTCTTTCTTGATTGGAAATGCTGGCATTGGAGGAATGTGATTGGCTCGCTTGCATTACAAGAGAATCTGGCTTCCATTCTACCGCTTTGGATTTCTGAGAATTGACAATGCTTGAATCAGTCTGCAATTGGACTGCTGAAGGAGGATTATGGGATGGTTCTGCAGGTATAGATCCCCTCGGATGAAGTACAGAATGATGTGGATCAGGAAACTGAGCAGCACTGATACCAGCAGGCATTCGCCCATCGAGCTGGCGACCAGCTTGAGGCTGTAACTGGGATTGGTTGGTACCTGGCTGCAGTGCAGGACAAGCTAGTTTTAGCCTAATATCACTAAGAGAGTCCTAAGCTCATTACAATTTCACTAGCCCATGCATTACTTGCCTGTGATTGCAGTTGTGCAGCTGCCAGCCTGAGCACTTGATCCCCAACAATATTTCTCATGAGTCTGACAAATTGGTCTTTTGCAATTTCATTTTTCTAAAAATAACAAAGGAAGATATATCATAATAATAACCAGTCCCATGCATAAAAGAGAAAGCACAAGAACAAAGAAATTCATGTCAGAGACCCACCCTCAGTTTATTATATAAAGTTTGTAGCTGCATCTCTCTGTCTTTATCAAGATGAGGCTTTAAGGCAGGCAACAATATCGCAAAAGGTATCTGCTTGCTATTCTTTTGGTTGCCTGCCTGATCTGTGCCTGCAGTTTGCTGATTGCTCATCTTCTGAAAATTTAAAAAGTGAGGATCACCATCAGAACTTTGCATTTTATCAGGCTCGGATTTTGGGATAGGATTTTTCTCGTAGCTTTGCATCCCAATCGATTGAGGAGTCTGGAGAGGAGCCTGTTCCACAAGCTCTTGTTTAATATCATCTTGGGATGTTTTCTTAAGTAATGGCGGGTGGGTTGGTTCCTGTGGGAAACCCCCCTGCTGCTGTTGGTTCTCAGCATTAGGTCCATTCTGCTTTTTCTCCATTGCAGATGTGTGCTGCTCCTGATGATGTTGTTGTTGAACATTTTTTGCATCAAGTTCCTCGGTATTAGTGGCATTGCCAATTTTCCCTGCAGTTGGCCGATTAGGAAATTGTTGGCTGGAACTTTGATTGTTTTCATGGCACAAAACTACTATATTTTACAATTGTGTACAACAAATAATCAATATTTTAAATATATTCCAGACAAGCGAGAAGAGTATCGGCAAGTCCAGGAAGAAATCTGTACTTTTCAAACAAGCTTTCTGACAAGAATGGGCATAACTTTTAATCTAACTGTTAGATTGGACTAAAATTTTGTCAGCTTATTCTACCTCCCTGGTTCTGTAGTAGGTCAGCTAACTATAACCACCTATACGCTAGTTTCTTTCTCTACAGTTTAAGGCCATAAGATTTAGGAATTGAGAAATCCTAGCTTTCTATCTTTCGCTGCGTCAACTAACTTGACGAAAGTAGGAAAAGACTAAACACAAGCACAAGTATTACTGCAAATATGATAAACTGACTAGCTACTTGACAACCTGCAGCAATTAAACGAGCACAATGCCAAAATAATAATAATAATAATAATAATAATAATAATAATAATAATAATTTCTCCAACTTTATATGCTTACATAATAATCCTAATCTCCACTTTCTCATATTTCAGCCTAAATCATGTAATTCTATACTGCCAGTAAATTATAAGAAACTGAATTAATTGATTAAAATGTGGATGAATGAAGATCAAATAAATACCCGCACTCGAATCAGACGGCTGCGAGTTGGACACATCGCCCCCAATATCCCTGTTCAGGGCAGCTTGGAAAGCCTCCACATCAGCACCGGAATGCATGGTTTCGTCCTTTAAGCACAATTCCAAAAACCCCTCAGAATCAAACTTAAGTTGAAAATAAGAAGAAAAATAATAATGCTTACCTCGTCTTCTTCGAGAAGCCTCATTATGTTAGGGTCCATCACCAACCAAACAGACTGTGGTAGATGTTACGACTATGTTGCTTATTTCAACGATCCGTTTGCTTTTGGCGTGGATAAGATTTATAATTGTATTCGTATACGAGGTCTGAATAACTAGTAAGGAGATTAGTCTGGGAGATTAAGGGACGGATGAGATAGTGAAGCTATTTGATTTTGCTCAGCGTTCCTGGGAGATGTTTTACGGAGAAAGAGGAAAAGGTTGCTATCTCGTTGTGCTGTGCAAAGCTATTTAAAACCGGTTCGACCCATGACACCAACTCAGTCAAAGATTCGGGTCACAAGTTGGTTAAAATGGTTAACCTGGGTTTATATCATTTTAATTTTTTTTAAATAAAAACAATATTGTTTAGAAGCGAAAGAAAATTGAAATTTTTTTTTCAAAAACCTATATCTCATTAAGAATTGGGTTGACCTATCAGACTAGATTGAATTTTAATAATTGTGGTGCTTTGGTTGCTTTATATATAGTTCTCTTATTTGGTTTGGAGACTGGCTTAAAAGAGTCATAAATCATTGGATTATTAGGTAAATCGAGATTAATTATTTTTATTAAAACAATATATTTTTTAAAAGAAAAAATAATTTTTT
>Ga0325403_1007894_pt1 | contig 10177 bp, 6 predicted proteins | sample PopdelMetagenome_19_FD_205665 | JGI IMG/M metagenome (GOLD analysis project Ga0325403, IMG submission 205665) | Populus deltoides microbial communities from Bellville, Georgia, United States - Xylem-PdKOR-R4 | ecosystem: Host-associated > Plants > Phyllosphere > Stem > Wood/Secondary xylem...
GTAATTGGTCCAGTGCCTATCCTGACCATCCATTTGTTAGAGGACTGAAATACATAAAATATCGTGTGTGACAATTCCGCTTGCACTTTTACATCTTAACTCTAAATAGTAATGACGGTAAGTAACTTCATAGAAATATTAAATAATTCACGTTAAATATTCTTAATACAAGTATGATTATATGTTCATCATATTCAAAAAAAAAATATATATATGGTTTCCTTACCACCGTAATAATTAATAATATTTCAATTATTTAGATGATGGTTCAATAATAAAAATTTAGGACCAAGAGATTTACTCTGTCTGTGGTCTCAGGTTCGAACCTGGTGGTTGCTCATATGATGACCATTGGAGGTTTACGTGGTTGTTAACTTCAGAATTTATGAGATTAATCGAGATACACACAAGCTGGCCTGAACATTCATATTAAACTAAAAAAAAAATATTTCACTTTGCAACTAACTATCAAATTTTAAATAAAACATGTCTATGTACGTTGAGATATAATCCCAAAAAGCTGGGTCTAAAGTGTCAATCTATAACCCCAAATATCAGGTCTAAAGTATCGATATATAACCCTTGAAAATTGAGTTCAAAACGTTATTTTTCATAACCCCAAACAGAACTCTAATTTCCAACCACATGTCCAGAACAAGAGTAACCCACGTGACAACTGACCTGCTAAGCCAGTCACTTGCTTACTGTTCATAGCCTAAAATACCTGCAAGACCCCGAATCGTTTCGTTGTGTAGGTGTCCGTGTTTACCACACGTCATTTCCAATTTTCTGGTTATTTCCGGCAGCAACGACGCGACGCATCAACTTCTTCTGGTACAAATTTTTCTCCTTTTTTTTCACCAAAATCCCACAAGACTTTTACCTCAGATTCGCTTCTTTATGCAATTATATTTCTGGCTATTATGTGTCATGCCATAGAATTATGTCATTGCTGATTTTATTTTATTTTATTTTGGCATTAATTTGTTGTGGTCAAAGTTATTGTATTTATTGTAATCAGAATTTGAGATTGCGATGTGGTTAATGAATGAGAGTTGGCGAGGTTTGGTTTTTGAGATTACATGGTTGATCATGGTGATTAGTTTGTTTATTTATCTTTTTGGGAAATTCTGATTGATTTGTGTATCAAGTGATGCTCTTTATGAATGGTGGGTTTTGGGTTTTGGGTTTTGGGTTTTGAGTTTGTGGTGAGAATCCATGAAACTTTTATCAAGAAAGGATTGGGCTATTGTTAATTTTAGCTAAGTTATGGTTTTATTGTTCGCAAGATTTATGATCAAAGTAGTAATAGGTTAATTTAATTGCATGTGATTTAATGAAGATAGAAACTTTGCAATATTTCTTTGTTTTTTTGCCTGTCATGGAAGAGCGGATGTTGTTCATTTTACACTAAGTTTTCGATTATTTGCTGCCATGGATGGGTAGAATACCATTTTTTAATTTCTGATTTCATGGAGTACTAGGGATTTTATTTATTTTGACTGTGATTGGAAATTTCATTTATTTTTCACCTTTTCTTTTAAGTTCTCAAGTGGGGTTTTTTTCTATATTGTTTCCAGAAAAGGAAGCAATGGATTTTTTGCTTGAGGGAACAAATGAGGACACATCTGAATGCCATTTTGATGACAAGGACATTCAGAGATGCCCATTTTTGAGGAACATCAACAAGCCAACCAGCTTTTCGTTCTCTCCTGTGAATTTCCTTAATCCTGTAAGTTGTTGACCTTTGAAATGAGCACCATCTTGCCTTTTGATCTGTGCAGTTGGTTTATTTTATTTTTTTGGTTGCAAAAGCTGGTTAAGTACCTTAAATTTGACCTCTTATCTCTGTTTCTTAAGGTACAAGGAGCTAAAGGTCCAATTTTTGAAGATGGTCCGAATTTTGGTATGGCGTTTAAGCTCTTTCATGGCAAGGATGGGGTTGTCCCACTCTCAAATCAGTCCAGCTTTCATGATAACACTTTGGAACCTGGGCCTGCACCTCAATTCAATCCCTTAGCTGCAAAAGCTGCCACCATCAGTCTGTCCGCATTTGGTCCTGGTGGACCATTTGGCTTTGGTTCCTTCAATGATAAGTGGAAGAATCAGAAAAAGAAATCAGAATCAGCTAGCAAGAAAGAATCATCTTCTCAGGTAGATGTACACTCTTTACCTGAATATAATTGATTTGGATGTAGGGAATCATTTTGAACTCAAATGTAGGAGAAAAATATGTTTCTTGCTCCTGTGTTATAGCAAACACATTTAATTCAGGTGAATGATCCAATCATGCCATCTTGAAACAAATATATTGAGGCAACAGATTTCAACAATGGTTTGTTTGTGAAACTTGGTATATAAAATAGAAACGGATATCCTCTTGCTTGTGTGGACTAAAATTGTTCTTTTTGATTCTTGAGTCACTTGTCTTGCAAGTGACCATAACCACAGTTTTATTCACAATGTGTTTTGTTTTTTAATTTCCAGAAAGGAAACACATCAAAACATGAGGCAATGGGAAACGAATGGTTGGAAACAGGCAACTGCCCCATAGCCAAGTCCTATAGAGCTGTGAGCCGTGTACTCCCACTAGTAGCATCGACTCTTCAGCCACCCCCTAGCATGAAGCTTAGGTGTCCGCCTGCTATAGTTACGGCAAGGGCTGCCCTAGCCCGGACTGCCCTTGTTAAAAACTTGAGACCACAGCCACTACCTGCAAAGATGCTTGTCATTGCTCTGTTGGGCATGGCCGTGAATGTTCCGTTGGGCATGTGGAAGGAACACACAGAGAAGTTCTCTCTTCAATGGTTTGCGGCTGTGCATGCAGCTGTGCCCTTCATAGCCATGCTAAGGAAGTCTGTCTTGATGCCAAAAACTGCCATGGCTCTGACCATTGGAGCTTCTATCCTAGGGCAGATTATCGGTTCTAGAGCTGAGAGGCACCGGTTGAAAACTGTGGCTAGCAAGGAAAGGTTGAAAGCAAAAACAGCTATTGCTGCTGCCGTTGACAGATACAGCCCAAGCCAGGTCAGTGGCAATGCTGGCAGTAATTGTGGTACAGAGATGCCATGGGATCCTCTTCTTATTAAGGCTAGTGGAAGCAAATCATCTACCAGTGTTTGTTTCTAACAACACAAACTGTGAGTGGAATGGAATAAAAAATACGGCAGCCGTATTCATGGCGAATAATGCCAAGATTTGGAGATTAAAACAGTCAGTTAAGCCTATAGCATGTAACATATGAACTGTTTATTTCTTGTGCTTTTTATGTAACATGAATTGCAACTAAATTATAAGGGCATCTCCAACGTAGGAGGCGAAAGAGAAGTCCTACATATCTCCATCAAAGTGGAAACAATAATAATAAAAAAAAAGCAGCCATGTGGAAATAAAAAACTTCAAACTCTTTAAAGAAAAAGTGAAGTATTTCTTTCTCGCTCTTCAACACAATTAATTCTTCAAATGATTTTTTTTATTGGAGTATACAATAAAAAAAAATTATATTTATACTATTCAAAATACCATATTAACATTCTGGCACTTCAAAATAGCATCTGAGATGCTCTAATCAAATGATTCTCAACCTTATATGCTGAGAACTATTTCCTTCCTGAAATAAAATATCAGAATTCATTCACTTTTAATTTCGCCAGCAGTTGTGCAATTTCTGCATGCACATGCGCGCACATATGTGAAATTTGCTGCTTCTTTTTTATTTGCATCCCTTGCATGTGTGCTGAAATAATGATGTGATGTTTGCATTGCCTGACTATTTTGGCGTTTAGAGCTATCGCAAAGCCAAACTTGGGTGTTGGAACTGGCGTAATGAGTTAGAGATGGAGGCTGAATAATAGCACCTGCTATGTGGCTTCGGATATAAGAAAACCTACAGGCCACAAGGAACACTAAAGCAGGCGGCAGGAAATTCTCCATGTACAGGATCGTTCTTTCAATGCCTGGTCCTGCCGGAAGCTTGCTTTCCGGTTGGGGCATTTTATACTGGTACTTCAAACCCCTTTTCTATTGGCATTAGTTGTTTTTTGTTTTTGGAACTGATTTTGGCATGCAGCCCTAGTTTTAGTGTAAATCTTTGAGCAGATATCTACGAAGAAACAATGCCATTGATACTTGACAATTGCTCTCCTCTGAATATTAAAACGTGAAAGATTTTGAGACGGCGAGGTGGGAGTTTCGTTTCTTTTAAATTTGCTCTTTGTCCGAGGGTATTTGATTTCCAACTTTAGCACGAATTTTGGCTATTCAAAATAGCTCGCTGAAAATCTTAATTAACCGATGCACTCTTTTCTTATCTTTTCTGGTTTGATTAATAAATCGTCGTAAATCTTAACTGAGTTTCTGCACCATTTTTCCTCGTTGTAGAAGCAGTGGGAGTAATGGATTATACCACCCAATAAGATTAACAACACTATTGTTCTTCTCCATGTCTTCAATATCACTTACGGGACGGAAATGAGATTGCTGACTTGGAATTGTGCTGTCATCCTCAAAGCACAGCTGTACGGTTGAAGTGCTCTCCAGGAAAATTTCAAGATCATGACGGAGGTGATTGAAATTCCTTTGAGCAGGTTTTAAATTTCCCTTGGAAATCAAATAAATCCTTCCAGCTTCAATCTGGATGTAGAATTGGTCAGCCACTTGATTAGAGCAGGTTGCTCTGATTTCTCCACCATCACAATCAAGAGGATCAGAGGAGAGAACTTTGCTATCCCCACGAGTATTATTATAGTGCCTGAGTTCTCCTTTTGTCATCGCCCTGGCCTTAATTGTCCACCTACCATGGTATGGATTCAATGCAGTAATTGGAACGATCCTAGGAGGAGCTTCATTCCTGGCAACTGATCCTCTGTTACTGTACATCAGAGATGGTTGCTGATATGCTGACAGCGGGGGGCAAGAATAACCGCCCATATGAGGCTGTGGAGTTTCTGATCTAGGGTTGCGTAAGCCTGCATTCTGATTAGCATACAACCCACTTGATGGAACTGATCCAGGTCATCCAGCAGCAGCTTCTACTTACATATAAAATCGAGGAGCATTTGTTGGAGCAAACCTTCCTGAACCATAATTTCTAGAAGAAGTATCATGAGACTGATTTATCTCAGGGCTGTGTGCAAATGCCACAGACATTTTGATTTCCAACCATGCCACCATGAACTGAGCTGGTACCAAATGACCGAAGACTTGCATTGACTCTTCCTGGTTGATCACCTGATGATGATGAAGGCCCTGAAGATTTTTGAGCCGATACAGGATTTCCAATTAGCTCACATCCTTCAGCTATCAGAGCCAATTCAAGAACAATAATAATCCTGAATTCAATGAACAAACAACGACATCACCAACAAGAACATAGCATAGCACTAAAAAAGGAAGTACAGTTTAATTGCTCCAAAAACTACTGCTATTATTAAGATTTCCACTTCAAGATGCGTGCGAAAGTGTACATTTTTCACATTGATTCCTGAGGCATATGCACCGGCACCCACACAAAAGCTTTCAAAAGAAAATGTTGCGTCAACACCACTAATAACAGAAGCAAACCTAATTTACGATCTTGTGATCTTGTGAGTTTAACAAATTAACTTGAATATTTTTTTAATTAAATTTTTTTTTATTTTATCATTCAACATTGAAATTATTAAAATTAAATTTCATGATTTATTTTTTATAAGATTATAATAATTTCATGATTAAGATTATAAATTTAACCAGTTAACTCATATTAATCTAATATTTAAAAAAATATCATATTATATTTTTTATTTCAATCAAATTATATTTTTACTAGTTATTTAAATTATATTTAAACTGTTAATCTCCATATTATTTTAAAAAAAAAAACATTAGCATATCTTGAATATTTTTTTAAGATTTAGAAAACATGTGCCGAGTGACTCGAACAGTAACGCAAGCCAATTATCTGATACAATCGTATGTATCCTGGCAAAGTAAATGTGTGATAGATGTTCCAGAGAGTCTTTGGCATTTACCTAAGAAATGAACTACTTCTAAAATATTTAATTTGACTGAAAAACGTTATTGTTTCGTTTTAATATCTATTTTTGGAAAATACTTAACGTCTAATTTTGCCTTTATTCATCCAAAGTTTTCGAGATGCTTTGCAATCTACAATTATTATATTATTATTATTTTATACAATTGCTAAAAGAAAAGATGTTTCCATGTAAAAATAGTATATTTGTAAAATCTTTTTTTTTAGTAGGTATTGTAGTTGTGGCAAATCTATAATTTTTTGAATTTTTTTTACAAAAGTAAATTATTTAGATTTATTCTCCTTTTTTTTCTTTACACAGCATATTTATTACTTTATATTTGCTTTATTTATAACTATTTTTTTTGTTTTTATCTTCATTCTTTTATATATTTTATTATTATTATTCCCTTCTTTTCTCTTTAAATTCTTCTGGACAAAGAATTATTATTTTTTATTCTTTATAGAAAAATATTATATGAAGACTAAAATGAAATAGTATTTAACCGTAACAATTATAACTTTATCTCATTTTTTAACCGCGTTAAAAATTAACTTGAGATCCTAAACGTTTTTATTAATATTTATGTTTTTTGTTTTATTTTATTATATGTAATCATCGACTTTTTGATTCATGATTATATTATTTTAGTTGATGTTAAAAATGTGTTAACAATACTTACATATTTATTTTTTTGCATTAGAAAAAAATTATTTAACCCACAATAAGATGAGTTGAATAAACGTGTTAACATTTTTTTTATATTTATTGGCATAGATACACCATAATTTATTTAATTAAATGTATAGACTTTTCAATTTATTAATAGGATTTTGTTGTAAAACAACATTAGAAAAACCTTTATTTTTATTCTTTTTTCTGGAAAAAATGTATCCACGAAGTGGGGTTGAAATAGCTAGTTTCGTACCATATTTATTTGTTAGAACCCTTTTTTACCTTGTTTGAAATAGAAACCTCATTTGCTCCTTTTGGGCAAAAGGTAATTTTCTTAAAGTTCTGCTATAACATGTATGTTACCATAGGAGTAGGATTATTATTGAGTTTTCAGGGTAAAAAATATTCCGTTGAAGTGTAGGAAAAATTTGTTATAAATAATACTTTTTTAAAAATATTTTCAAGTCATCTTGAATATCAATCAAAACTTAGTTTCTACTGTGAACCTCGTAGTTTTTAAGAAATTAAATTCTCTTAAATAAATTCTAAATCAAATTGGATTCAAGAGAGCTTTAGATCGACCTTGAATAACTTGGTCTGTCAAGCAAGGTTGATGCCAGACCTTACCGAACAAACGGGCACCTGCACGAGCACCAAGCAAAGCTGCAAAATGCAGGTAAGAATAAAATGAATCATCATCAAATCCTTTAACATAGGCTTTTGTTTTGCCTTCACACGGCCAGCTAAGTTCACTTTAATTTAGCACAAGTTCACAATTACACTGGGGGAACCTGATACCTTTTGTAATGGTCAAATTCCAATCATTGTAGCATAAAGCACATCTTTCCAGCCCAGCATGAATGGACACATCTATCGATTTAGAACAGAGACAACCAGCCAGGATATGATGGAAGAGACAAAACCATGCAATAAGAACTTGAGCATGTTCAATATATTAAAGCATGTCCGCAAACTACGAATCCTTGAAACTTCTAAAACTCAATAGGCATTTTAAAAAGTTATGGTAGAGACTAAATGTCGGAAATATGATGGAACCCAGTTCAAGATGAAACAACAAAACTCCACATCCCACTCAAAAAACCCACTTGACAGTGTCAAACTCTACTTCTTCTCTTCCTTTTCAGCTTCTGCAGCCCTCTTCAACCTGACACCAACATGGCGTGCATTTGTACGCTCCGCACGGAGCTTGTCATAAGCCCTGAATGACTTCATCTCTTCAGTGACCTTCACAAGCTCCACAGATGGCTTCTCGCGTACAATAGGCATAAAATGTCCTTGCACTTGGGTAGCAGTTGCCAGTTCCTCAGGAGCAGAATCACCAGCCTGCAAAATACATGTAAAAAAATGAAATTCCACGTAAAAAGAAAGACGATCATGCTATTACTCTGCCATACCACAGAAAGTACCTTGGACTTGCGAGCGCGTCTCGGAAAGACGACCAATTTGGCCTTGTATGTTTTCAGCCTCTGAACATTAGTTTGGAGACCCTCCAAGGAGCGATTCCTACGACGGTGATCAACTGCAATTCCTATTGTGGGAGCTAGTTTCTTTGGAATACCAGCAGCCTGGTGAAGGAAAAAGAAATGGGTTATTCATCATACAATACTAATAAAAATATCCATAGTGGCCATATAACCACAAATATGAAAATATTCGATAGAAAGAGAAAACTGTTCTAAAGACTTGCAAGACCTAAAACAAATTTACATATTCCTGCTCACAAAGCAATGTACCACGAATACTAGATATATATACATATCCATCTCCAATTACTGTTAACACAAAACACTACATGTTATAATCTGAAACTGGGTACAGAAAAAACACAACCCTGCATATGAGTAAATATAGACACCATAACATGGAATATACAATTAATAGCAAAAAAAAACAATTAGCCATTTTGGAGCCTAGAAAATGATTAAACATAAAAAAGTAATCAACAAAAACAGGAAAAAGAAAACCAACTGACCTTGAGTTCTTCAAGAGAAAACCCCCTACCAGCTCTCACTTTCATATTGTACTTCAATGTCTGGCCATGTACAATGGGTCGAAGAGGTCCAGCTGTAGGCCGGGGAAAGATTTTGACAGCCTTCTTCTGACGAGCTGAAAAATGTTACATAGATAATAAAAATAGTTACTAAAAGTACACAATGGGTCACATGTGCAGCATATGCACATACAAGGATCAGGTATGAGCCTGTTCTATCACAGATATTAACAGGAAAGGTTAGCTAGAGGCTTCTCACCAATGCGTCTGCGGGTCTTTCGAGCAGGTTGGTTAAACCATGTCTTGACATAGTTTTGCCAGTGCTTCTTGAAGTGACCATTGGGCACAACATTGTTATGCTTAACCATGTCTTACCTGAAACAATATGTGAGTTGAGGAGTTAGAGACAGGACATTGTTCTACTGATGCAAAAGGAATGGATCTGGCGACATCGAGAAGGCAAAACTTAAAGTAATAATAACACAATCACAGTAATTTCAATTTGTTCATACCAAAACACTGTGAGCACTACCTTCTGAAAACAAAACTACTTAGTCACTTAGGGTAACCATTAAAGGTCTTCAAATTCATTCATAAATAAAAATAAGAAACTTAAAAAAAAGCATTCAATGGCAGGCTGGCAAGAAAGCAAGGAGAGCAGAAAATAACTCAACCCACAATTCTAACGACCTGTCCAGGTCGTTAGAACGCAATGACTCAATCATTCCAAAGCATTATAGACTCATTCAAAAAATTGAGAAATTAAATATCGTGGTGACACTAGCGATTCGATACAAAATGAGCTCCACGTCGAAGCAGCAGGATGGAACACACAGGCTAAGAAAAGGAAAAAACCCAAAACAGAAAATCACTTAGTAACTCTTGTGAAAAGTAAGGTAACAGACATCAACTAGATTGAAAATAAAGTGAACACAATTCCACAAATAAAAGAAGTAAATCATATTTTACTTTATAGCTCTTTACCACTTTCACTTTCTCAGGGCCCAAACATGTATAAGCGATTACAGAAAGAAGCAAAAGCATAAACAGAACAGTAAGAAATCCTTAAAAGTCATCAGATCAAACAACGTTCTTCGCAAAGGAAACAGAATACAAGGCAAAGATTACCCAAGTTCTGGGTTACTTACAAGATACAAAAAAATCAAAAATCAAAATCGAAGTAAAAGAGGAGAGGAGATGCCGAGAGATACCTGTTAGCGAGAGAAGGGCGGCTATCAATTACAAATGAAAGCTGTAGAATTTTTTAGGGTTAGCTTCGTTTATAATAAATAAGCTTCTCAAAAAAACCTAGGAACTCTTGGGCCTGGGGTTCGGTTACTGCCTATCTTCAATGGACTCTTTTGAGCTATCAAATTCAGCCCAGTTCACCATAATTTTTAATTATTTTATAAGAGCTTTCCTCAAATATATCCTTGATTTATTTATTGGAATAATATTAATTTTGCTCTCAAACTAT
>Ga0325403_1007899_pt1 | contig 10175 bp, 9 predicted proteins | sample PopdelMetagenome_19_FD_205665 | JGI IMG/M metagenome (GOLD analysis project Ga0325403, IMG submission 205665) | Populus deltoides microbial communities from Bellville, Georgia, United States - Xylem-PdKOR-R4 | ecosystem: Host-associated > Plants > Phyllosphere > Stem > Wood/Secondary xylem...
GTATAAGAATTGAAATAGAAAAAAAATCATTATAAAAAGCACTAAATTCACATTATCCGAATGGCAACACCTAGTAATTAAAAGAAACTCCATACCCTTTCTAGTACCAGCCATCGTTAGACCAATTCATTAAGCTTTCCCTCCCTCGAGTAAGCAAACTCGACTTTTCCTAGCCTCGAAAAGTCTCTGTCAAGTCTTGACTCCCAAATAAACTAAATATAAAAAATTAAAGCAAGACAAGAGAAATTTGAAGATAGAAAAATAGAAAGAAAGTGAAGGAAAGTGAGAGAAAATTTTAGCCAAACACAAACAAATAGAAAACAGAGCGAAAGAGAGAGAGCTAAACAGTAGACAGAGAGTATGAAGCACATTTTCAAGAAGTTACACATAGGAAGCAGCAACGAGTCATCACCAAATCGAACAAGTAACGACACCGCCACGAGCGCATCGACACCTCCACCACCGCCACCATCATGTTCCTCCGATCACCGAGCTGCCGGAACCGGAAATTCACCGGCGAATCCTCCATCAACATCGCCTTCACCGGCGACGACAGCGCAACCGTTGGCGTTTGGTAATCGGACGGATTACTTTGCGTCGGAGGAGGACTTTCAGGTGCAATTAGCGTTGGCGATTAGCGCGTCGAATTCGGAGTTTAGAGATGATACGGAGAAGGATCAGATACGTGCCGCGACGTTGTTGAGTTTAGGAGGAGGGAATAATCGGATTGATGTGGATAGAGAGAAAGGAGAGGGAAAAGTGGAGGATTTGTCGAGGTATTATTGGGTGAGTTCATTTTTAATAATAAGTTCTTGATTTTCTTGTTTCTTTAATTTATTTTTTAGTGAATGAGGTTGAATTAGGGTTTTAATTGCTTCCTTTCCTTGTTTCTTTAATTTAAGTTTTAGTGGATGGAGTTGAATTAGGGTTTTAATTGCTTCTTTTTTTGTGGTTGAACTAGTTCTTGGTTAATGAGGTTCAGTGTTTGGAATATGTGTAATTTAGTGATCAGAAAATGAAGGTAAATTAAATGTTATTGAGTCCGGTTATTGTAAGTAATTTAGTTCCGAGTTTAGTTGAATTAAGAAAGTCTAGTCAATTTGAGCATTTTTTAGGTCTTCAATCCGGATAACTGTAGTGGATGAGCTTGGAAGTTGCTAAATTTTTTCTGCTTATTGTAAGTTACCGTGTCAAATTTAGCTTAATTAGGGAAATTTAGTCGATTTGAGCTGTTTTTGAGTCTTTGATGTGGTGAATTGTAGTGGATGAACTTTGGGGTTATTAAATTTGTGGGAAGAAAGATTAAAGTGTCTGAATTTTGGAGGTGAAGTGCTCAGTCAGTTTTGGATACCATGAATTGTTGAGAATGAGTTTGAAGTTGAGTGTTTAATTTTGGTTTTGGTTATTGATCGCGAGTGTTTGCACAGAGGAATTTATTTTTAAGGTTGCATGACAGAGTTTTGTTTAGTTTACTGTTAAGCTACGGAAAATCTAGTTGGATAAAATGTGCACGAGTTTCCTACATGTTCATTTGTAGTATGTAAGGCTTGACCATAATGTTTTCCTGTTTGCCAGTTTACTTGCTGTTTATGTGCACATTATGTTGGATTGAAGTGTCAAGGAAAATTGCTTTAAGACTTTCTGTTTTTTTTTTTTAACAACCATTAGTTTGTAATAACTTGGGCATACATTGATTCAAACATGCAAAAACTTTGAGTTAATGAACTTTAAATTGATGTAACTCATCTCTCAAACTATATGTGAAAACTTATCTGGCCAAAAAGTCCAAGTTTGGTGGTATTTAGTGAAGATAAACTCGTGTTGGATGGTCAGCTGAAGCAATCCTCCCAGAGATGTTGTTAGCAACAATAAAATTTTGGTTCTGTTAAATATAAAATAATTTGGTTCTATTAAATTAGCTATCATGCTGTGTGCAAAACATAAAAAAAACTTCATGCTAAGCTACACCCTGGAATATTTCACATTAGAGCCTTCTTAAGGTCAATGGATTTTGAAGATATCTCATGGAAAGTGAAAATTGGCAAAGGAACGAGTTTCATTTACAATAATCTTGATATACATGATGTAGTTGATGAAGGTTGTGTAGGCGCTTCATAAATGATAAATGTGTGGCACACCTGGAACTTTTCCAGCTTCATTTAAGGTTTTTGTGAATGTGTGCTATCAAATAATGCTTTCCTAGTTTTATTTCCCTTGATCTGAGTTGGATTGCTTCACCAGGAATATAACGTTCTTGATTATGGGGAGAGAGTGATGGATGGTTTCTATGATGTGTTCTGCACAAGCTCAGCAGTTCAAGGAAAAATGCCATCCCTCATGGACCTAGAAACAAATGCTGGCGGTTCTGGTTTTGAAGCAGTAATAGTTAATCGAAAAGTTGATCCTGCCTTGGAAGAGCTGATGCAAATTGCACAATGTATTGCATTAGACTGGCTTGCAACCGATGTTACTATTTTGGTGCAGCAGCTGGCTGAACTTGTTACAGGACACATGGGTGGCCCAGTAAAGGATGCCAACTTGATTTTGGCAAAGTGGATGGAGAGAAGCACAGAGTTAAGAACTTCTCTTCAAACTAGTGTATTGCCTATTGGGTCCGTAGATATTGGTCTGTCTCGACATCGAGCGTTGCTTTTCAAGGTCAGCATCATACTTCCATTAGTGACTGCCTGAGGGTTTTGTTGTTGCAGCAATCTATTATATTTTAAGTTAGGCTGCTTGGAATAGCTATATTCATAATTTTTGTTTGCCTGGATCTAGGTGTTGGCTGATACCATTAAGTTACCTTGTCGACTGGTGAAAGGTAGTCATTACACTGGCATTGAGGACGATGCTGTCAATATAATAAAGTTAGAGGATGAAAGGTTGTGGCTTGTCCTTGCTGTATGTTTTTATATCTATTAGCTCATTCTTTATCTTTTCTGTGTCTGTCAATAGTTTTTAATTCTCAAGATGACCATCTTCTTTGCATATGCAAGTAGGTTTCTTATAGTGTATTATTCTCTCTTATTCTATACTGCTTCTGTTTAGGTTTTAGTCCAATTTGTAATCAACTCTTTCTACCTTTTGTAGTGAAGTCATTCTTTGAATGAAAACTTCAAACTGCTACAGGGATATAGAAAGTAAGTTGATAAGACTGACTGACTGGGAAGAGGATTATTGTTGGACCCCCTCAAGTACCTAATGTACAATGCTGACTGCAGGATCCTGTTTAGAAGTAATTGGTGGAAGAAATTACATGTTTTATTTTTTTTCCACGGCCACATCTTATACATTGATAGAATGTTTTGTTACACGTTGCAGATTTTCCTTGTACATGTGCTATTTTTCTTAAAATCTCTACCAGTTTCACTAGAATGAATTTCTTTTGCTCTGGTTGGGTCAAGGAGGAACCTGCTATTTTTTGTTGACTGTTCACTAGTTGCTTTCTTAGTTAGGAATGGGGGCCAGGCTTTGGTAATAAGCATTTGAAATAATGCAAGACATGCTTGTATAGACTAAGAGAATTGAGTTTGTCCCCTGATTTTACAGACCAAGTATGACCCACAATGTAAAGGCTTGGATCCCTGTTTGAAAGGTCATGGAAAAGTACATGTCCTCTATGCCTCATTAATGCAGAGACACACAAAAGCAGGGGTGTATATACGGGTCCTTTCTGGCCGTCGCAATCAATCCTAGTTTATGCTATAATTGTTGTGTGCAACTTATTGTTTTCTTCTTTTCAGTTTCTTTTGTGGCCATCTCTGTTTATAAAGGTGTAGTTTTGCTTACTTGCTGTTAAATAACTAAAAATCCAATTTGTCAAATCAATGCAACATCATATGCACAGATTTTGTTGGAGACACTGGAGCTATCCTTTCATGTTCTTGTAAAAATGCTCACCTGCATTTCTGTGTCCTGTCTGTGTATGGTAGATGAAAAATATTTGTGTGTTTTCACTTGTAACTATATTTTTTCTGCCTTCAGAGAGTTTTTGGTTGATCTCATGGCAGCTCCCGGTACACTTATACCAGCTGATGTTCCTAGTGCAAAAGACACTACCTTTAAGATCCCTGCTCCTCGCTCTAATGAAACTGGAGTGGTTTTTGCTAGATCAAAACCATTAACTGGCGAAGGCACTAGTCAGAACTCTTCAGTGGATGGCATTTCGCCTTTGGATAGAATATTAAGTTCTGAAAATGCAGAATCCCTGCCTTCTTTCTCTGGTTCAAGTAACAATGCTGGTGTTGGTTCTTCTGGAGTATCAAATAAAGCAGCTCCTACAAATCAGCTTGGTAATATAGCTTCCACAGCCTTTGGGACTTCTGTATACAAAGGGAGTCGTGGGGTGCATGCAATTGGTGATGGTATGCGGATGAATGTTAATGTAGTTCCATATGTTCCTAATACCTCAGAGGATTCTAAAAACCTTTTTGCAGATCTTAATCCATTCCAGATCAAGGGAACTGGCAAAAGTTTCATGCACAACAAACCTGCAGAGAATAAAATTAACGAGTTTCAAGGACGAAAAAATAACCCCGTTCCCAGCCCACCTGCACCATTGATGTGGAAGAATCGATTTGCTTACAATGAGGTGCCTAGAAGAAAAGATAATGATAATGTGGAGGGCCTTTATCCTAGAATCAATCGGGAACCTAATAATTATAATCACTCCTCCTTAGCTACCACCAATTTGTCTGAAAAAGTTTATCCACAGGGTTTCAAGTCATCCAGTAATTTAAATACATCCAATAGAGAAAGTGACACCAGGAATTCTGCGAGCAGTGCCAGTTCAGAATTGTCATCATATACTAATCAAGGCTACAGTTTGGCTTCTGTTGAGGAAGTAAACTCAAATTTTGAAGAAAAACTCTGGGATGCAAAGAATTTGCAAAATGACATGGAAGCCTCGGTTAAAGAAAGTGAAGACAATGAAATTGGTTTCCATGACCGTAGAAAGTGCATACATGACAGATTTATGGGGACCAATCTAAAGCTGAAGGGTCCAGAAAGTCCTAGCACATCAGTTGATTCCAGCGCTCACAGGGTTGATCAAATATTGGATGACGTAGATGTAGGTGATGAAATTTGCTGGGAAGATTTGGTTTTTGGTGAAAGGATTGGACTAGGTAATGCAAATGGCTGGTCATATTGTGTTGGAATTGATCGTGGATTCCCTATTTCTGAATTGCTTCTACATAATTGTGTGCATACATGTGTGTGTGTGTGTGTGTGTGTGTGAGCATGCACATGCACATGCACACTCACATACAAAACCAATGTGTAATATGAAATATGCATCTAGTTATCTTCAACATAAAATATTCTTTAGAATATTTTCCCTTGTTTTCATGAGAATTTGTCTCAAGCTATTGACTTGAGGGAAAAAAAATGATTAAGGTCTTAATTTTCTTGTGGAGGTCAGAAACTCTTTGCTTTCCTTCTCATTTGTGTCTTATGCAGGCATGATTATAAGGAGGATTAATGTCTGAAGACAGTTTCTCACATGTTTTCTTGTGAATAGGTTCATATGGGGAGGTCTATAACGCTGATTGGAATGGCACGGTGAGCCTGACTTTCTTCATTTAATTGTTCTTTACTTTTGTATTTTGTCATTGTAGCTCAAATTTATTTATTAGAAATGTGGAAAATCTGTCTCATTTTTCTCTTGATATCCTGGTTTTATCTTAATCAATTGATGTCTAAATTTGATTGTTTATTTTCTCTGATTATTCTCTCTTTGCAATATCTCATGTGGGTTGCCGTTGTGGAGTTTACCATGAAAGATAACTGGAGATAAATGTAGTGCCATAAATGTTGGTCAAATTTTGAAAATCTACATTGACTTGAAACCGAAACTTGTGTTTTAAATTAACCTGGATATGTGGTTATAGAAGAACGTTCTTCATTGATGTCTAAATATAGTGGTTAATTGTTCTGTTACACTAATTACTAGCATAAGTGCTTGCTTGCTGAATTTTGGAAGTTTGGTGGGAGAAATAGACTTGTAATTTCTAATCTTCTAGCTGGTGGATTGTTGTTAAATCACAGGAGGTTGCTGTGAAGAAGTTCTTAGACCAGGATTTCTCAGGTGCTGCTCTGGATGAATTCAAAAGAGAAGTAAGCAACAATTCAGCTTTCCTAATATTCATATAATAAATCTATTTCCAGTTACCATTTAGCCACATGAAACCAAAAGATACAAAACATAATGGCACTGACATAGTAAATGCCCTGTATGGCCATGCATGTGGCTATAACCTTCTCTTGGTAGTGCCATGTCCTGTTGTACTTAAAGTTCTTGGATTTAACAGCACTTGATAATCGTTTGATTTCCCGCTTTCTTTTCCATCAAGATCTTGGGAAATATTTGACTTGTAAAAATTGATTTAGTGTCATTTGAGTTGTCTTCGTCATTCAGCACATGCACATATCTAAAGAAATCTGGGCGTGCCAGAGATCATATTCATTTCTTTTTAGTTCAAAATCATTGACCAAATCTTTGATTTCTGTTCTGTTATGTAAGGTTCGAATAATGCGTAGATTGCGTCATCCAAACGTTGTTCTTTTTATGGGTGCTGTTACTCGACCTCCAAACCTGTCTATCATCACAGAGTTTCTTCCAAGGTATATAATTATGTGCTTCATTTTGTTGTCTCATCTTAACGTGATAAACTTTTTTTGAAGCAACAGTGAATGCTAGCCATCTCTGTGATTTCATCTATGTGTAGGGTATTGATACTTGGTTACATGCTTATGTATGCTTCAGCTGACAGTTTCATATTTTGGTTTTCCAGAGGAAGCTTATACCGTATTCTACACCGTCCTCAGTGTCAAATTGATGAGAAGCGTAGAATAAAGATGGCTCTCGATGTGGTATGAATTATCAGCCATTTATTCTTTTAAATTTGTACTTTACACCCTTCTGTTAGATTTCAAATCCCTTCTTGCACTGTAGGCAAGGGGCATGAACTGCTTGCATGCCAGTACACCAACAATAGTTCATCGGGATTTGAAGTCGCCAAATCTTTTGGTTGATGAAAACTGGACTGTCAAGGTATGGAACTTTATTGTCACCTGACTTCCTTTTGTTAGTTGTTCTGATTTATCTTTCTTCTCATAATAATTAGTACTGCAAAAACTGGACACGCATGTAGGTGGCTACTGGTTCAAATTTAAAAAATGGGGGTGAACTGTTAGATTAATTATTACTTGTAATTTTTTAGGGTGCAAAAATAATTTCTAAGATTGTTTGTTAGGAGGTTAAAAACTATGTGTACTAGTGGGTCGACTATAATAAAATTAAAAAAAAAAAATTTAAGTGATGTAATATTAGAAGGTACCACTAACAAGGGTAAGTGAAAGAGAGGATGAGGTTGAAGGGTAATTTTAGATGACAGTTATCAATAATGACAGTTCTTAGATATCTAATATTAAATGGTGTCATTGAAGGAAAAATACCATAGAAGCTCTCTGGGTAATTTTATTCAAATCTTATTCTGTCTTTTGGTGTTCTTAATAGCTAGCTAGTTTAAAGGAGGATCATATGAGCTGTACACACCCACTGACTTTCATTTACCCAGCCTTGTCACTTGCAGCTTGTATTTGGCCAGAAAGTCCAATGTGATGGTTTATTTGTTGAACTCGGGTTTTCTTCAATCAGTTGATTTTTTTTATAAGAGACTATATGTGACAAGTTGCTCGAAAGTTGAAGATACAAGTCATGAAGAAGCAAATAATAGCCTGTAGTTAGAATTAGTTTTGGGTGTAGTTTTTGACTGATTTTGCGGTTTCCTGGTAGGTTTGTGATTTTGGGCTCTCACGCTTGAAGCATAACACCTTTTTATCATCCAAATCAACTGCAGGAACGGTGAGAATTTTATTTTCCGGCTAATATTCAGAAAAAATAGCTTTCATGGCTGAAGAGAGTGGATGCATTGTTTGTCTATTATTTCTAATTGAGTTGTCTTTGATGTGTTAGCCTGAGTGGATGGCACCTGAAGTTCTCCGTAATGAACCCTCAAATGAGAAGTGAGTTGATTTTTCATCTATACTGCTTTCAGATTTACCAACTTTCTTGCACTTCCACCACATCTAAGCTGGGTCAATTTCTTCAAGTTTTTCAATGCTCTGTTTTATTGATAAGAGCATGGTAGAACAACCTATGAAACTCTGCTCCATGAGAAGCCATTTGAGTACAACTATTTTCTCCTGCTTTGCACTGAAATTATCGTTGATAATATTAATTTGAACCCATAATTAAGAGCATTAACTCATGATTGAGCATTACTATCCCCTCAAAAAGGGAGAAATTATTAGGTCCAACACTTCGCCCATAGATTAGGCCAATAAACACAAGACACAGAGACAAATCTACTTAATAATTATCTCGTGATTGAGTATTATTACTGCCCCCCTAAAACAGAGGGATCATCTAGAGTCATGTTTTCTAGGTTCAAAAAATAATCTTTTCTTGAATGATGCCTAAATTGCAGTCTATTGGTGTCTCCAACTGTGACATAAATGTAATTGCATACTATAATTAACTGTATTTATGCTGTGTTGTGTGGATTCCCCTTTGTAGTTGGGACTTGGGAATACCAATTGCAGCATTAGTCATTGGGACAGAACTAGCTTTAAAATGACCATATAAATGGAAAACCAACTACAGTTCTATCATCTGTTGCCTTGGAGAAAGGTTTTCACTGGTGCTCTAGCGTCATGTATAAATTTATTTATTGGACCACTGTACTAAGTAGGTAATTTGTTTCTTCTGTTGAGTGTGCAGGTGTGATGTATATAGCTTTGGAGTGATTCTTTGGGAACTTGCTACGCTAAAATCGCCATGGAGTGGGATGAACCCTATGCAAGTTGTGGGTGCAGTTGGTTTCCAAAACCGTCGTCTTGAAATCCCCAAGGAAGTTGATCCCTTGGTTGCAAGGATAATTTGGGAATGTTGGCAGACGTAAGTTGAGAGGAAAATTTGTAAATTAGTTCCTAATGCCATCCCTTCATTAACACAAAATCAGTCACTGATGGCTGGCTCTCTTTGTTGTGCTTTTCTCCAGTGATCCAAACTTGCGCCCCTCATTTGCAGAGCTGGCAGTCGCTCTCATGCCTTTGCAGCGGCTGGTTGTCCCATCACATCTAAGATCAATTTAGCCCACCTCCGCAACAAGAGATTTCAGTAAATTCTACACCTCGAGATGTCTCAGTTTTGCAATTGTGAATATGGAGACATTCTGTTATTGGCCTTTGGTGAGGCGCCATTGTATGAAATCCCAAAAAAAAAAACAAAGAAAGAAAAAAGAAAGAAAGAAAACAAGGAGAAAGAAAAGATTAGAAAAATTGTAGGCAGTGTTTTGTGTAAGTAATATACTTGAGCTGCTGCTGCTGCTGCCGCCAAATGAGCATAGCAGCTCCTTGTACAGTTCGGTTTCCATGAATGTGCATTAAGGAATTGGAACTACGTTACAGGTGTGTCATGACCTTGGGACATTTGTCATTTTAAAATAAAATTGCAAATGTGAGTGTTACACATCTTCGAGATTATTGTTCACATTCTCTTGACTCTCTTTGGTTACCAAGGATCTTGTCCTGACGAGATTGATGGGGAAGGCAACGATGAATTAAGCCAGAGATGCTCTATATTATTGACTTGAGGAAGATTAGCCTTGTTACAATTAACACCTTGAGCAAGCTTCTATCTATGGCTATATTTTCAAAACTCTTGCCCTTGCAAGGAATCATCTAACCTATGCCCAATATTCTCGCTTCTTTCCATGGCTGTATTTTCAAAACTCTTGGCACTCCTCCCATCACCTTGCAAGGAAATTATCGAACCTATACTCCATATTAGCAAATGTATGAACTTGGAATTTGGAATCGGACTTCCAAGTTGAATTACAAGAAACCTTGGGATAGAATTGGACAGGGGCCGCGGCTTGCGCAGCCCCCTCTGCCACAAATTTTGACGTAGGATCTCCCACTTGGGGAGACCTTAAGCCAGCACCCTTCCTCAGTGCAATGGAAGTCACTGACCTAGGCCATTGACCTTCTTGATCGCCCATCGACCCCGTCCAGGTAAGTATGGAGCATGTTGCTTCGAGCTTTTTATTTATAGATACATTCCTTGCTTAAACGTTGTCTTTTCTCTGTGTGGGATTGTAAAGTTGAGC
>Ga0325403_1007900_pt1 | contig 10175 bp, 9 predicted proteins | sample PopdelMetagenome_19_FD_205665 | JGI IMG/M metagenome (GOLD analysis project Ga0325403, IMG submission 205665) | Populus deltoides microbial communities from Bellville, Georgia, United States - Xylem-PdKOR-R4 | ecosystem: Host-associated > Plants > Phyllosphere > Stem > Wood/Secondary xylem...
ATTTTCGGCCATAAATGACACAATCTAATTATAAGTCTGGCTTTTGGTTGATAATGACCGTGAAAAGCAAGCATATCCGTTGGTTACTAATCGCAGACCTAAGAGAGCTGGGCCTCGAAGTGCAGAGGGGGTACCAAACAGTGCTCCTCTTTAATAATACAGTTGAAAATTAAGACTCTTTAATGGCTTCTTCGGCTCTATATTTAGCTTGAAAAAATATATATTTGAGAAGATTCCTCCTTGTATTCCCTTGAGCACAGAAAAGTGCTGCAAATATTAACTTATAATTCTTAAGAACTTGAAAAAATCTATATAAATATGATTAATTACAGAAAATATATATAGAAAGGAAGTAGTGCTTCATATTAGCATGGAAGCCCACCTCCCTCTTCACCATTTGACTACATCTTGCTACTACAGATCTTTGATGGAAAGAATCTATGAGATAAAATTAATAAATAAATAAATATTGCACTATGTTATTATTAAAAAATCAAAATATAAATAGCTAGAAGCAAAAAAGAAAATGAAAAAAGAAAAAGAGGAGCTAGATTAGAAACAATGATGATATAATCACGAGTATTCCAATGAATTTTGCTTCAAACTAGTCTTTTTTTTTTAAAAAAAAAAGAATCCAAGATTAACCCACCAATCTATTTATCAACCCACCCAGATGATCCAAGATTAACCCACCAATCTATATATCAACCCACCCAGATGTGACCCAGGCCGACTCCCGAGTTGGTTCTTATATGTTATGGCTAAGAGGCTTATCCGTAACAGTAGTGCCATGAACATTCGCATAGCATCAAAAATTACACGGTAAAAGAGAATTTAAAAGTCATCACAATTCACAGCATCAGATTCTTGCATATTATACAGGTACTTATACAGGGCACAATGTTTTTAGAAGAATTTTGGCCATGTCAAAGAATATAATACATAGGATTCGGAAGCTTGAAGGAGCGATTTGACATGAAGGATCCCAATAAATCACTCCATTGATCTCCGGAGTTTCCGAGAATCCTATATCCCTCTTTCACCATCTCACTTCTCTTATCCGACTTGAATATTGTTGCCAATTTCCCATGATCCTCAGATCCCCTGACGAACACAAAGAAGAAGACTTCATTAGGCTATAGGCAAAAGCACAGTAATTAACTCGAGTTATTACAGAGCCAACGCTAAAAAAGTAGTGCATGCTTGTTCTTCGTGATAGAAATTTCAACGTGTCTCATGATTTAAACGAAGAACAGGAAAAGGAGGAGAATTAACATGAAAATGTCAAGCTATCAGTACGGCAATCTCTATGATGAGTCATCGAAGTTACTTCATCCTTCTCTGTTTGTCGTTGATGATTGAACATGAAAAAATCATGCACAAACACAATCATTATTTCAAGTTCCTAGCAGAAAACAAAACACTGGTGAAGCTCACATGGATAATAATTGTAATGGGAGTCTCTGCTATGTAGCTCACTGTTCATATATAAAGTTGCCAGTTCATTAGCCTAAGATTAACCCACAGAATTTGGCGCCTTTACCAGTTAGTGAACTACAATAGCCGTAGAAATGACAAAAGGGCAGCCTGGATCATATAATTCACAATTTTAGGCTTGTTCGTTTGCTTCAAAAGTGGTTTCTTGTTTTCAGACAAGCATGCAATCCAGATCTTTTAAAGCACACTGCAATCCATCTCTTTTATAAGAATATAACTTGAGTGTGCTCGCAAAAGAGATTCATTTTTCATTATTATCCCTGGATATGTTGCGAGATTTCTCCTCCAACATTTAATGGATTGCTAACATGGCCTCCCTTGTAAAGATTCAATCCTTCCATAAACAATCAATCCACAAATACATATGCATCGGTGTGCTTGTTGAAAAACTATAACCATTTTGAGGCATAGTGAGGCAACATTCATATCCATTTTCACTTATAGCACATACATACCAATCAAAGTTTCCATACTGGCAGAAAACGGCATATTGAGGCAACATTCATATCCATTTTCACTTATAGCACATACATACCAATCAAAGTTTCCATACTGGCAATCACAAAAGGCCTCCATACTCACCTCAAAATAAGCTTATCCCAATTCTGAAACCCTGCATTGATCAAGTTCTCCTCTGTCACGCTCCTTTGCATCTCGCTGCGTCCAGTCAGCAAGAAAACCTTGAAGCCCAGACCCATGACCTCCTTATAGAGCTTCAGACTCGGCTCCAGAGCAGGTGCGATAGCCTTGTCAACCCATTTATTAAACTCCGCTGGATCAAATATCTCCAAGCTGCAAAAGCACACCACAAGAGCTATTTTCTTAGAAAACTCTACATTAGTTAACTATTAGTTTCAAGAAAAAAAAAACCCATAACAGAGAATCAAAACAAGATGAATAAAAAAGCTACTAATCCAATCAACCTGACCCTTACCAGTTACACCTAGTCTGGATCCTAAGGTGCCACCAATAAATCGAAAGAAAATTTCTTAAAAATCAAGTGCTCTACCATATTCAGTATCCAAACACTACTTGTACCGATTAGACCTCATTCATTTTTTAGATGTATTGCTTTCTCAAGTCCTAAACAATCCAAATCGCACCAACCAAACGGGATTCAAACAGAATTCCATAAAATTATCCAAAAATTCAAGTCATTCATGTTTATACAACTTTCTCAACATCCAAACAAGTACTCGACAACCCTAAACCAAAAATCCAAAACCCAAAAAAAAATAAATAAATAAAGGGAAACTTACCCGTAACCATGATCAGCATAATAAGGCAGATGAGAAAGCAAAGTCTCATCAACATCAAAAACCCAAATATCTTTCCCGTCACCACTCAATTTCAAACTCTTTGCATAAACCCCAGCTTCATTAGACACCCTTTCTAAATCCAAACTATAAGCTCTTCCAAGCATGTAATCTTTCACATACTCTCCACACTCCAGGGGAACTGTTTTCCATGGATTCAAATTATTAGCTTCAACACCAAATCTCCAGCTTGTACATTGCAATTTGACTTCATTGTAAACTTCCCTCAGCTGGGTTGTTTCTAAAATCAAGGGTCTTGGAAGAACGTGAGAATTGAATTGCTCATTGCATAAAACAAGAGAAAAAAAGAAAACAAAAAGGAAAAGTCTTGGTAAAATCATTGCTGGATTTGATCAAATCAAGAAAAAACAATTTGAAGGGCTGTTTTATGAAATAGAATTGGATTTATAAACAGTGAAAAGTCTGAGTCTTTTGAGGAATTGAATTGATGGTCTGTTTGGGGTTTAGCTTCTGAAACATAAAGTTGATGTCTTTTCCTTTTTCTTTTATTAAGGTTTTGTTTGGAGATAAGGAAAAAGATTGCTTCTTTTTGGATAGAAGGTAAGAGAGAAAAAGCTGTGGAGCAAAAGGAAACCCAACAGGAACAGTAATCTCTCAGAATTTTGGTTGGTCGGTGGCGTGAGGTAGGAAGACAGCTTTGTTGGCTTTTGAATATTCGGGTTTTTGCAGTTTTGGAAGGTTTTTTATATTGTTTTCTTGGTTGTTGGATATGGAGGGAAAGGTAGGGAAAGCCAATGGGTTTGGGTTTTATGTGATGTGGTGTTGCTTACGTGGCTGTGTGTGATTGGGTAGAATACGAAAAACACGGGACCTGTTTAATGAAGAATTTAATATTGTCGGAGAACTTCTCCCGGCTGTGGTTGCATTGCATCCACATTTCCAAACCAATATCTATAGTTTATTATAAATAATTAATTATTCTTTATAGTTTCATAAACTATGTATTTAATCCTTTGATTGTGGATCCATTCATAACTTAATCCTTTTCATTATTTTCATTCAATATTTTTGTATTTTTTAAGAAACATAAAACAAAATAAAATATGAAAAAAATCGATAAGAAAAGAATATATTTTTTTGAAACAAAATTGGTCAATACTAATTAATTTGTTTTCAAAACTACATAAAAATATTTAATTTAATTTTCAAAATTATAATAAATGATTTATAATTCAAGTTTGGTTTAGTAAAGCAATTAAAATCACGTTTTATATTATAAAAAATATTAATTTAATATCTTTATAATATAAAAAATTTTCAACAGCAAACCAAATACAGATAAGTTTTAAAATCTAAGATGTTTAAAAATAAAATTAATATATTAGATAATTGGTTAATTTCTAAGTTCAAGTAATTTGATATGTTTTTCTAATTAAGTTATCTGATAGCTTAATATGAAAAACTCATGTGATTAGTAATAATAAATAATGCGTAATAAGCCAAGATGGTTGGTAATTAATACTCGCAAAAGGTTTTGTTTCATGAACATGAAGACTTTTCAATAGTAAAGTCAATAACTTTATAAAAAAAAAAATATAAAGGTATTTTGAAAAGATAAACTCTTAAAATATTAAGAATAAGAAATTATCAACCTTAAGTTTAAGGATTTATGATATATTTTGATATTTTAAGTTATATTTTACTAAAATAATATATATTTTATCTATAAAAAAAAATACTAAAAAACTCATATAGAGCTCAGGAAAAATTCTACATGGATCCAATTAATTTTACATCACCCCAAAAAATTAAATGCTGACACCCCCGACTGACTTGGGGGGGAGGTTGGAAGATGAACACAAGAAGAAGGAATTGCCTGGAATCAAAATGATGCTTTTGGTTGGTTAGCCACACCCGCATTCCCAACCATCCCTGGATCGTCATTAAAGCGGTGGTGCCTGAATCTTCCTCCAAATTCTGTCCAAAATTGGTGTGAGATGCCAAATAAGTTCCATCAACGGCTGTACAGAAGCGAGCCAGATTTTGAGAACGATGATTGTTGAGGCATTTACAAGAGCTTGGTATCAATGTCGAACCGCATCCTTCACCAAGTACATTCAAGAATCCTTATGGAGTGACCATGTTCACAAATATCCTATTGATTTGCATTGTTTCCGGGGAGGGTTCTATGGAGTCAGTCGACAATTGAACACATAACCCAGTTTTCAATTTAGAGCAGGAAGGCCGAACCCAATTATTATAGTTGTCAAACCCAATCGAGAATACACTCAAAAAAAGCATGGGTCGTTGTGTTACCAAGCCAACCTGTTTTGTTCTTCGACTAGATCCGCTAAATTACTAAAAATCTATTCGAGTCAACTGGATCAGGTTAATATCCAGTTCAACTAGAACTTCAATCCGAATCTTGAATTTCTCTTACCAACTCACCATACCATGCTTGTTAAAATGCCCAGGATTTTTAATGAATTTTTTTTCTTGGTTATTATTATTTCCTATTTAATTTAGTAAGATATTTTCATTTATGGTGTTTAATTTTTTTCTTGTTTATTTTAAAAAATCAAATATTAAGAGTGATCAATTTATTCTTCTTTTTTAGCTTGCTTTATTTTGCATGCGTGTAAATATTTAAGCTTGGATATAATAAACAAGATTGGCATATGATCCATTAATTGTTGCTATGGCCAAAGTGAAATAATCAAATAATATTACACTTTCAATATCCTTATTAATAGCTTGCAGCAAATTACTATCAAAACAACTCAAATAGCTGCACACATTGTCGTTGCAGTCTGAATTTTACGTGCAACTGTGGTAACTTATCTATATACCTACATTGCTCTAAATCAGAAGCTCTACCGATGACATTTACATGGGAAACAAATGGTTTTTTCAAAGGGATTCTAAAAGCAATCATTCTGTGCTAACCTGAAGAATGAATGTGGAGGGTGTCGGATGGGGTTTTGGACTTCCACTCCATTATAGCAGATAGAAGCGTGTAACTGGGTAAGAGATCCTTATTTGGCAATGGCAAATTCGTCATTGGTGACTTGTCATTCTCTTCAAGCCACTTCTGTATTGCTTTGCGGTCGTAAGTGTAACCGTCCGCCGCAACGCAGGGATCATTCATTAAATCCTGTAAAAGAAACAACATAAGACTAGCCATTCTGCACACTGTTTCCCGTGTCAATCTCTTCTGTTTTTACTTGAATAATAAGCATGTGGGAACATATACCTTTAGTATTGGGCAGATTAAGTGCTTAGGAGGTGTCAATTGTAGACTGGAAACTGAATCTCGGGCCCTACGAGCAACCTCCTTCAATCTCTCCAATGCAGGAAGTACTACATCTTTCAGATCAGGTCGGTCTTTGCGTCGCATCTCTGTACAGCTGAGTCCCAATATAGCCAATTCTTTTGTCTCTTCCAATGGCCAGTTCCCGGCCTCTGAATCTAAAATATCCACCAAATGACCCTCCTCCATTGCTGTTTCCATCACATGTGCTAATGCTATAGCTGGTTTTGCAGTCAGCAACTGCAAAATTATCATCCCAAAAGCATAAGCATCGGATTTTGGAGAAATCACCCCAGTTCTTTGATACTCAGGATCCATGTAGCATAATGTCCCAACAGGTCCTGTGTTTTTGTACATGGTGGATAAAGAAGAAACATCTGAACAAAGCATTGTTGAAAGGCCAACATCACCAATCTTGCTGACAAAGTTATGATCAAGTAAGATGTTGGCTGGTTTCAGATCACGGTGAATAATTGGCTTTGGCTTGGAGCTGTGAAGAAAAACAAGCGCCGAGGCTATTTCCCAAGCAATTCGATACCTCTCAAACCATGGGATAGGGGGTGTATTGTTCACCCTCTGCAGTCTATCCTCCAGGCTCCCATTCTTCATATACTCGTAAACAAGGCAACCATGATCAGGACAAGCGCCAAGAAGAATGAGCAAGTGTGGATGGTGAATTTTACTCAGGATCTCAAGCTGAAATCAATAGGAAGCACAGTAAGTATTTACTTGAATTATCGGTCAAGTACAATCATAAAGAGTGAATTCCCAAGCGTATAACAGGGAAGCTGAAACTAAAAGATGTTTGTGCATGTCATTTGGCAAAACAAATTGCCTTGTTTTGCAGGTGACGAGGTGGACATGCCTCCAAAATACATTGACTAAACTTTCAGGAAAAAAAAAAAGATCGTTAGCACTAAAATGCTTATTAATGAAACATTTTAAAATGTAGATTTGTTCGAGTATTTGTGAAGTTTACAGTTTCAATTAATCTCAACAACTTGCATACCTCCTGCTGGAATTGCTTAGAATTTTTGTCCTCTTTTGAATGAAGAACTTTCACTGCTGTGGTTGTATGGTGCAAATTACATTTATAAACAGTTCCGTATGCTCCCATTCCAATCTTAAGCTCTTCTGAGAACGATAAGGTACCAGAAACAATCTCTTCCCATGTGATCTCCTGGTATTGCTGTACAGAACCAGCAATAGCTTTCTCAAGCTTTTCCTTCTCTTTGGCGTCGTGCATGGCTTTAATTTCTGCTTCATTCCTTTGTGAAGCTTCCCTTTTGGCACACTCCCTTAGACATTCAGCTTTCTGGATTGCAGCTTCACATCTTCCCCTCTCTTGCCTTGCCAGTTCCCAGGCTTTTTCCTCTTCATGTTTTATTTCCTGGAGTCTTGTTGCTTCTTCCAACCGACGTTTATTAAGATCATTCAACTGAGAAAAATAGTAGCTCAAGCTCATTAATCTAAATAAATAAATTAAAAAAGGATAGAATTGATTTGCAACTGTAGAAACAGAACAGATCTCAGTGGAATTCTTATAGGAAGTCATTATTGATTAGACTATGGCCAAGGTCAATTCTTTGACAAGAGCTCAATGAGTTTTTCTTTAGAATTCTGATAGCTTCTGAAGATATTGTCAATACTGTAGCAGTCATTTTGTCAGGAAGGCTATAGTAGAAAAGAAATAATATGAACAGCCAAAAAAATTTAGTGGTCACCCATTTACGCTCACTAAATTTGGTAGATGTTGCTGAAATTACATCAGCAATTGGCTAGCAGAATCATCACAGAAAGAAACCAATACATTTACTCATACTAACCTTTCGAGAAGCATCAAATGTCTCACTTCGAGCTACTGCGTATATTCCTCGAGCATGTCTTAGTTCAATCCTCAGCTTTTCTAGCTCAAAGTTGATATTTGCCTGCATGAAAGATTGCAAAGGAAAACATAAGGTGGGGTGGGGCATTTAGATCTTACATTCACCTCCGAGTACCACACCAAAGGCTACAAGTCTACAACCATATTGTCATTGCTGAAGCACTGGCACACAACTGAACTGTTGCTTCAAAAGAGGAGTACTTTTTAATGATCAACACGTGAGCTTTTCTAATGAATGTAGCACATTCTCCTGAAACATCAGTTCTTTAATAACAACATATATTTGGCAGAGACTATTCTAGTAGTGCAGATTTTCAAGAAATTTATGGTGCTGTACAGATTTCAATAAGCTTGCATGAAGAAGTTGAACCTTTATATTTACACACAGTTCTGTATAATTAAGATTTCACTACTAGCAGGTGAGGATTTTGCAAATAAATGATGCCAAAGAACACCTCAAATAAATGCTACAGAGGACCGAAACAAAAAAAAATGCAAAACTACCTGGCTGTCAGATGAGGAACAATCTGTAAGCACATCTGAGGTTGAAGCTTGATCAGATCTCCATGACGGGTGCTCAGTTGACAAGCTTTTGAAGCTAGAACTCGGAGTGACTGGGTGTTCTATTTCTGAAATACTCGGACAAGAACTCCCTTTAACCTTTTCTTCAAAATCCAGAGACAGGCTTCTTGACGGATTTGTCTCACAGGAATTTGTTCTGGTATAAAGAAAGCCCTGGTTTATAGATGAAAGAGCTTGAAATCGCTGAACTGGCAGGGATGGAGATTGGAAATGAGAGAATGGAGAAACTGAGTTGGAACCTGCATATTCAAGAAACAGAGGAAGAGATGGATTAAAAACTTGTTTCTACACAATTTTCTGGACAAATTTTGCAGTGCGGACAGTAGAAACCACAAGGCAAGGGTAGTGCTAAGTCCATGAGACGAACTCATATGTCAGTTATTCTCCACAAATTACACATTCATGCTTGTGGTCATAAGTGGATGGACCTCAAATCTTCACTACAACTGTAGATTACCTGTTTGAAAGCTCGAAGTAGAACTTGATGAGGAGTTAGTAGTATGACTGGTGATACTGACACCATCTCTAAAGCTTCCACTTGTCTCTAAATCAGATGGACGAATAGATAGCAATTTTCCTTTTGAAACAGCATAGACTGTGCAAGTATTGGGAGCGCAAACCGAGATTCTTGAGGAGAGATTATTTCCCTTATGTTTCCTGAAAAGATTATCATGCTAATAAGTAACAAGTGCATGTGAAAAAAATAAAAAGCTATATAAGAGCATCCGAGGCCCGGATCATTTTCTCTAATCAAGTCACCAGTGATCCAAATTATTATTCAAGCTAATAGGTATTCTTGATATCCTAGAATTTGGATCGTTTTATTAGTTTGTCAAGCATTCATGTTTAGATAACAAACATCCGATAACTTAATGTCACTTCTGAAACCATGGGCATACCTTGTAAACATGCGACGAGAAGCTGCTCCTATAACAAGTTTATTGATATTGCACTTGGCAACCTCCTCCGCAATTGCCTTCGCCACATCATCCAATTCAGTTAACACAATATCTACTTGCACCTGTGTTGAAATTGAAGTGCATTTTAAGGTCAGCATTCCCAGGATCACTTCATGAACTTTATTTGACTACAAACAGTCTTGCAAGGAACAAGACTGACCTTTTTCCTGGTACAAATACTCTTGAAAGGGAGAAGCATTTGGAGTGTCTGCCACTCCTTTTCCTTCTTATAAGCTGCTGCTACATCATCTCGTACTTGTGATATAGGAATAAAATTCCCCACTGGAAGGTAAACAAAATCAGATGGCAAGAGAAGAGAGTTTAGTTTTCATTAATAAATATCAAGCTTCTTGATGATTGAAAGCATTATTTTTTCAAATTTGTTAAATTGTGTTCTCCTTTTGAAAATAACCATCAAATGCAACACCGGCATTGTCTTCCCCTATATTTCAATACCAACACAATAATCTTTCATAAACCAGATCTACAAGCATTTTGGTGAAGAAACTAGAATCAAACAACAATTAGAAAGCAGGCATTTCTGCAAGTAATTTTAGAGAGGAGCTGCTTACTTGGCGTAGGGACTGCTGTGATCTTTGGGCAAACATGTAATAACTTGAATGCAACCTTTCCCTGAGGCATGAACTTCTCCAATGCCCATTGCA
>Ga0325403_1007902_pt1 | contig 10174 bp, 11 predicted proteins | sample PopdelMetagenome_19_FD_205665 | JGI IMG/M metagenome (GOLD analysis project Ga0325403, IMG submission 205665) | Populus deltoides microbial communities from Bellville, Georgia, United States - Xylem-PdKOR-R4 | ecosystem: Host-associated > Plants > Phyllosphere > Stem > Wood/Secondary xylem...
TCTGAAATTAAATTATTTTAGATTAATCTGTGCAATTCATAACCAGGATTTTAAATCATTATAAAGATCAAATTTTATAACTATGAATTAGTGTAACCATGAGACGGTTGAACGGAAAGAAATATAAAAGTATAAATTAGCCCCAACAGAAAAAATAAAAATAAGATGAATAATAAAATAAATGAAAAAAGTAGAATTGTCTTTTTTTGTGGCCTTAATATACCATCTGTGTCCTTGCTTTCTTTCTCCACACCGAAACAGAGAGAGAAAATAAAACAGACGCAACAAACAAAACAAGAATCGAAGCAAGCAAGCCCGCAGGTGTGTTCTTCACCCGTCACATTTCACTCTCTGCTCACTCTAGCCACGTCTATCTTTCCCTTAATTCTCGTGAGCCGTCGTCTTCCTTTACCACTCGGAAGAAAAAAAGGGAAGAAATCCGATTCATGCAATAAAACTGTACGATCACCAACCGGTGATCTCTCTCCGTTTAGTGTTCCTCAGGTTTCTCCGATCTTATCTGTAGAGAAAAAGATATTTATCGAACACTGAAATTTTGAGTTTCCACAGCGTCAGTCTTTGTTGATTCTTAGCTGTTCGAGAGAGAACAAATTATAGAGATAGAGAAAGATGCAGAGGCTGCGGAGTCCACCGAAGCACAGGCACGACGGGACTTCGCCGCTGCCGTTAGGGATGGATTGGAGTCCTCCGCCTCGAAAATGGGTAAAATTGTTAATCTAATTTAATTACTTCGTTTAATTTCAAAACTAGTTTTTTTTTAGCCTGTTTTTTTTCTTAATTAGACTTCCATGGATTTTTTTTATAATTCTTTGTGATTAAGTATTATCTCAGTATGAACTGATCAAGTAGTTGCTGAATTGTGATTTGATCGATGGATCTTGTCAACGCTGAGTTTGATTAAGAGGATAATTAAGTTTTAATTAGAACTAGTTTAGCTGTTTTTTGCATATGGAAAGTGATGATTCTTGGTATGAAGTTAATATAGGCGAACCGGACTGGCATTCTATGTGACATCATGCCAAATCATCTCATTAATTGTATCTCAATTGAAACAACTCTGTGATTTAATTCGGCACGTGCTTAATTGGTTGTCTTCATTTGTCATGTGTGTCCTAATTTGGATCGCGTGTTTAGTATCGCGATCACAGGAGAACTCTGTAGGTTTTGTATCGCATTCTAAAGAACCCGGTGCATCATATTAAGTAAGAGCTGATTTAACAAATATAAATGGGATTTCTGGTTGTTTATTAGTATATTTTTCTTTGATTTTTCATTATTGGAATTGAGAGTCTTGCGTCTGCTGGTAGTACCATGCAGCATGCATCGACAAGTCTAGAGGCTGTAAATGAAAATGGTGTTTTTAACCAGGAACGATGCTTGAAGACTTGATAGGAAATGTGAAAATCTATAGAATGATGGTTGGAAGTTGTTGAATTTGTCAAGTCATGTTGTGAACAACATAGAGAATGGTATATTTGCATCCCTTATGTAGCTTTTGTTTTTTGTTTCCATGACCGATGTATTGATTTCTTTTTTTTAATGAGGTTTTGCATCTGTAACTGGCCTGTCATTTTGTGATAACAAAATGCACGTGGTTTTTTATAGTCTTCTTCTGCTCAATAAAAATTTTCAATGCATGAAAGGATAAGAATTCTTTTTTATTTTTTTGCAGAGTGCACGAGAAACCATTTGGCCTCATGATCCTAGAACGGGATGGAGTTACTGTGTCGCTATACCGTCCTGGGTCGTGGTCCCAAAATCAAGAGATTCAGATCCCGTAGTGGTACTCAAATTGAATGATTCTCCCGTGTTTATCTATACCAAGGGTTAGATGTTGTTATTATGCTATCTCCATGGATTTGTTGTAAAATGATTTAGATTGGTTACTTATTTCTAGGAAGCTTCAAACAATATGGACATCCAATACTATGGTTTACCTTCCTGTAGGGAATAACCAGTTGAAGTTTCCAAAGCATGCTATTGTAGTAAAAGAGGTTAATAGCATTCCTTGTTTTTCTATTTGCATATTTCATTCCATCAGTGCAAGAATTATTTTATTTTCAGTTTATATCGGTAGGTTTAACTTTTTTGGTTTAAAGCATTTTTTGTTACCTTAATATATCCAGTTTTCTTTGTTTGGGAAGTGCATAATGTGTAATTTGTTGAATTCATTTGCCAAATGTAACTGTATTCTTTCCAGAATCTCAGTGAATTTATCTGGGTTTGGATTCTTGTATCTGTATATTGTGCCCACGCTTATGTGTACTTGTTAATGACTATGCACCAGCTTTGAACATCTTATGTTAACATTCTTAAGGGGCAGTTTTACAGGGTTCAGGTGGGTTTACAATCACCAGAAGGGGTTACAACCACGCGTGGAGTGTTGAGAAGATTTAATGATTTTATGAATTTATTTACTGATGTAAGTACAAAATTTCTATTCCATTTTGCTACATTAGTTAATCCACTTTGTTAAGTCAGGGTACTTGAACAATTGAATTACTTAAGTAGTCAGGGCCATTTGGCATTCTTTATGGTAACTAGGTCCTGCACCTCTTATATTTGCTATTTGCTATCTTTTGCAGCTTAAGAAGGCATTTCCTAGAAAAAATCTCCCACCAGCCCCACCCAAGGGACTTCTGCGTTTGAAAAGCAGGGCACTCTTGGAAGAGGTACATAATGTGTCTTGGACTTTTTTACTATATCTGTTTTTACTTATTCTTGATTTTTGCTTATCACTAATGCCACTTCGTTCTACAGAGGCAAATTCCCATAACTGCTGATATAAGCCGATTACATCATTACAAATATCTTTTGGAAGAATTAGCTGTGCTTAAGTTGCTGATTATAAGTGGAAACCAAAAACTATATAATTTTATATATTTGCAGTTATAGCAATCTAAACACTTATGTTTTAAGCTGGATTTTGGTATAGTTGCGAGATAATGAAAACTGTAGGAAAAAGAGGATTTTGTTCAGACTTGGCTAGTTAGTTTATTTAATTTATTTGGAAGTTAATAAGAAAACTTCATTTTGTTTGCATTTAAGTGACCAATATTCTTAAAAGACTTAGTTTTGTTGCAGAGAAGGTACTCTTTGGAGCAGTGGATGACAAAACTGCTGTCTGACATTGATTTATCAAGAAGTGTTTCAGTGGCATCCTTTCTTGAATTAGAAGCTGCTGCGAGATCTTGTATGTGTCATTTTACCTCCTTTGTATGTTTAAGTAAAAGTGCATAATCTACTCGAATCTCAACTTTTTTGAAAACAGAAGGGTTTTTTATTTTCCCCTTTAAGAGTTAAATCTTGCTTAACATTTCCTGTATTTTTTTCAGCATTCCAAGATGTAAATCAGCAGTCATCAGAAGCAAGTCCCACCGGTGATAGTTCAACTTCCTCGCTTCAGATACCTCCAAATTTAAGTTCTCTTGCTACTGGTTCATCAATCGCATCAGATTATGGTAGTGATACTGCTTATGAAACATCTGATCTTGGAACACCTAGGTTAGAAAGAGATGAAAATTTTGGAATTGGCTTGGGGGATCTAGCACTGGATGAAGATCTGACCAGTCCTATGGAAAAACTTGTGAAGTATGGCATGTCAAACATTGATGAGGGACTGTTTATGGGACAGACTATTCTAGAGCAACTAGAAGGTCTTCCTAGGCACAGACCACATGGTGTGCATATAAAAAATGTCACAGCGAAAGATGTATATAATGGAAATGCATCCAAAGCTTCATTTTTTCCTGGAAATGGGATGGAACTTTTCTCTGAGCCAGGGCCTGCTAAGGCATTTGGTCATGTTAGAAAGTTGTCCAGTGAGAGTGTTGGAAGTGACGGAAGTTCTCTACGAGGAAGTGAATTATCAAACGCTGGGATACCAAATTCATCTGGTGATGGATCTCTTGACCTTCCAGGAATAGCTGAGGTATTGAGCTCTGCAGAAGTTGTTGGTAATGCAGAGCTGCAGTTTTCAGGTGATGCACACATAGTACTTCCCATGGATCAGCGTCATAAAATGAACAGGGTTCTATTAACGATGCAGCGGAGGCTAGTCACAGCTAAAACAGACATGGAAGACCTCATATCAAGATTAAATCAGGAGATAGCCGTAAAAGATTACCTTACAACAAAGGTATGTTGAGCATAATTGTATGAGCTTTACATATGCCACCTTTTTGTCACATGTTTGTAAACTGTGAACTGAATGGGTGCAATTTGTACTTCATGCTTCATTGTACACTACAGTTTTAAGGTTTTTACTTCTATGCAAGAGTGTAATAGCTATTGAACTCTCAAAGATTCAACTTTTGGCATGTCTTTTGATGTTGTTCTTTTTATATTACTCATTGGGTCTCTTCAGGTCAAGGATCTGGAGGTGGAACTCGAAACTAACAAACAGAAAAATAAAGAAAATATGCAGCAAGCTATTTTGATTGAGAGGGAAAGGCTCACCCAAATGCAGTGGGATATGGAGGAATTGAGACGGAAATCGTTGGAAATGGAATTGAAATTGAAGTCAAAAGAGGTTACATATTAGCCATCATTCTGGTTTCAAAGTTTCACTTTTGTTTTTTATTTCCTCAGTTTCTTTTGGAGATTCCCCACATCAAGGGAAAGATGGTCCTTCAATGACTTAAATTCAGATTGTGATTCATGTAACCATTACAGGGTGAGCAGTCAAGTACAGAATTTCAAATGGCATCTACCGACCATGAGAAAGACATGGTACTTGAGGAGTTGGATGCTACTAGAAAGCTACTTGAGGATCTGTCTAAGCGATATGAAGAACTTGAAGCGAAATCGAAAGCAGATATTAAATTTCTTGCAAAAGAATTTAAATCCCTTAAAAATTCCCAGACAACATTAAAGCAGGAGCTTAGTCAATCACTGAAGGAAAAATCTGAAGTTGAGGTTGTTTATGCACTCCTATTACTGTACCATTGCTTTATATCAAGTTTTTTGAGAAATTCTCATCTTAAGGGGAGCTACATTATATAATATTAACTCACACAACTAGCCTCAAGTCCAGGTCAAATTTCAAACACATTGCGTGCTTCTGTCAGTTATCAAGTCCCAAGCCAAATACATTGTTTTTTTATTAAATTATTAACCAATCAATTTAGGAGGTATATCTTGCTTTAAATATTACTTTCCTATGATTTCCTGCCATCAGTTGTCCCAGAAAACTTGCTGTTATGTCTATATGCCTTCCAGTCGTATTCCTGTATTTTCATCATTTCAAAACATCTTTTTACTCGGATTGATATTTTGCCTTTGGTCCCAACTACTACAAGTGTTTCATATTCCACTGATTCTATGCTATGTCCCCCCCCCCCCCCAGAAACTTCTTCATGAGGAAAGAGAAATGAAGGAGCATGGGAAAATTGCTCGGAAGAAACTGCTACATGATTGTAGGATTCTGTGTGACCAGCTGCAAGAATGCAACGTTAATTTGTTGAGTGAAGAAGATAATTTTGTTGTGGACTTTTCACTGGCAGATGCTTTGGATTTGCTGACCACATCTGATGATCAAATTGGCCATCTATTAACGGAGGTACTTTCTATTTCCAATCTGTTTCTTATTACTAAATAAATCTGCCAATTACTTTCTTTTTTTTTTTTTTTGTGGTGGGGGGGGGGGGGTAAGTAAACAGAATCCTCTTTACTGTAGAACCATTAGCTTTAGGTTCTGTCATTATTTAAAAGGATACCTAGACTTGATCTCCTCCTACTAACAAAGCTGTATTTCGTAATTAGAAGCACCTGTTGAATATGAATTTAAAAGTAGGTTTCATCGATTCCTTTTCTGTCTTACCTACATTGTTTTCCCCCAAATTATTGGTTAGGCACAACAATTATTTGAAGATGATAAAATCACTGCTCCTGACGACAACTTGAGATCAACCGATGATGAACTGAGGAATATGTTGGCAAATCTCTTCACTGATAATGCCATGTTGAGGAAACAGGTGAACTCTACTATGCGACGTGCTCTTAAAATGGGCAGCATCTCTAGGAGTAGTAACGACGGGGCTCCTTCAAGTAATAATCATGTAGAAAGATAAAAAGTATAGTCGAATATTAAATATTGTAATTTTTTTAAAAAAAAGTAATAGGCGTCTTTCAAAACTATAATAGGATTAGAGGTAATGGATGACCTGTTTTGCACAGTTCATTTCACTAAACCAGAAATTAACTCGATGTAATTGTGGTTTCACGTATTTGAGTTGTCTGAAAGAAATTGCCTTTCCAGAGCTGTATTTTTATTATTATTATTATTTTTAACTGGAATAAAGAGAATAAGCATCAAGTATATGTAATACATGTCTATCTCAGAACTGCTCAAAGTTTTAGAGTATGAGAAATGGATAATCTGGCTGTCGCATTGATGCAAAAAAAATTCGTTCATTTTGCCCCAAATTGTCCCGGATTCTTATCATGGCCGGGGATGGTCAAATGGGTCGAACCCTATCAGTTTGGCAGGGCGCACCATACTGAGAACCAAGTCAGGATCGGTGACATCCAGGCCTGATGAACCACAAACCAGCGTGCTTTCTCAAAGCCATCTCACAAATCAAAACATTGCGTTGGTCTTTTCGGCTCATTCCATGATTTACATTTTTTATCATGTGAGGCAATGACCTAAAAGTTGGGGAAAATAAAAGAAAAGAATCTCAACTTCGATTCTAAGTTCGAACCCCAGTCCTTCGGATACATCCTTGTGTTGGCAAGGAACCAACCTCGAAAGCATTATGGAGTCGAAATCATGATAGGTCGGTCAGGCTGGCCTGATCTCCTTTTTTGGTGCAAAGAAAACTTCGAAGTCGAATCATTTGATTACAGAAAAAGGTAAAGTAGCTTTTAGAAGGGAAACCCTTTTCATTTCATAGCACGGGATCACCGAAATGAAGAACTTGAGACGTCTAATCTAGACCACCACACGAATGGGCATGAGCTAGTCAGGCATATCAAATTTCTCACATGAAAAGCCAAGACATACATAGGAGGGTTGGAAAGGGGGGCCAGAACAACGAATCATTTAAGCATTAATCAACAATATCTAAACGAGTCTTTTCATTCATGACTTTCTTTTTCTCAAAACTGTCATAACAGCCTAAAAATGATTCAAGATCCCACTAGGAAAAGAATGATACAGGATGACCATCGTGAGGGTCATGCCCAGCAGCGGCAGCCTGAACTCGGCAGAAAAACATATCAACACATCATCACCGTTGGCTCAAGCGTCATCTTTTTCAGCTAAGCCAGCCCCAGCCTGAGCATATTCATACTCAAAAGACCTGTAAATTTCTTAAATTAGATCTCATCAAGTTCAAATGCAGACTGAAAATTTGTCCAGCCGATAAAAACATAAAGCTAACAAGAGCATAGCCTACATGGAAGCCAGGGCCCTAAAATGTCATGAGAAAAACAAATTTATTCCTGGAGAATTGGTGTTATTGTCGATCTTAAAGTTCGGTGGCCAAAATCTTTCTCCAAAGACGGGGAAAACATTCAGTCGCCAAAATAAGAGAATACAGAGTAATTATAGATCAAGCTTTTCCTGTCTATTTATATATACATTAAAAATGAATTCAGTCTCTTCTAAATTTTGTTAATTATAATAATTTCACAGTTACAGAAGAGGAGTACCTGTCCTTAACAACAATTATCAATCTGGCGTGGCTCCACAAGGATATAAAGTGGCTTGCCATTGAGCCTGCACTGTCCCTAAAAGGCATTTCATTTGACAACGAACACAATGTTCAGAGATCAATCTACCATATTTGCGGGGCAAGAAACGGAACATGGAGGTAATTGTAGGAGAAAAAAAACACACAAAATACGAGGAGAAGACAAGCCATTACCTTGACCTCCCGCAATCCAATGACACATGCACACTCAACCACTTCAGCTTCCATCCGTTCTATGGAAACATTAACATCAAGCGTGAGATAAGTTAAGCAGAGAGTAAACGAGGTCTCAGTAAACAAAATCAGAGAGGAGAAATAGTTTTAATGGGTCAAGAAGGAGAAAGCCAGTACCCAAGAGTCTTATTGCTGCTGACAAGGTCCCTCCTGTAGCTACCAGATCATCTATTACAATTGCACGCTCGCCAGGCTCAACAGCACCAACATGCATTTCTAGACAATCAGTTCCATATTCCAGCTCGTATGCTTCAGCAATCACTTCGCCTGCATATCCAGCATTTTGGAACACTATAAAAATAAGATTCTTGCTTACACTTCTGCGAGAGCAGAGGGGAATGAATGCACCACGACGCATTAATTTACCAGCCATAAGAGATTTTATAAGGACTGTTCCACAAGGAAATTCCCATATTCAAAACTAGAAGTAAGCTGCAGATTCAAATTGAAATCTACTTCAAAAGATGATTTAAATTGCATGAAAACTCAAATGCTCTCCCTACGGCATTGAAGTTGACGGACCCAAACAAGCTACCCCTTTCCTCAACATGTAAAAAAAAGTAAAGCAGAAGCAGAGTTGCAGCTCCGAGCTAAACATGGAAGTACCTGGCAACTTTCTGGGTTTTCTTAAAGGAACAAACTTCGCACCAATAGCTAAAGCAATTGCTGGGCCAAACATGAACCCTCTAGCTTCAACTCCTACACAAAACTTGCCAACATGAGAAATTAATAAAACATCCAACATGAAAAACAATAGAGCCAAATGGAAACATCATTATCGAACAGCTTGTTTCCTAGAGGAACAGTCAACAAAAACTCTCATCTAACCAAGAAATTCCCGGTGGTACTAGATTTCCTACGTGATAAAGACCCTTCAAAAAAAACCACCAAAAACTTTGACTAAGAAATCTTGAAACGGCCTTTTATTTATGCAATTTGAAAGGCCAAAGTCAACACCCCACAGATGAGAAAATTAAATAAGCCAAATTCCAGGCATGAAACACAAGAAAATCACTAATTCCCATAATCCCCTCTTCCTTTGTCCCGGTTATTAACCACTTTTTGAAAACAAGCCCTCACCAAAAAAGAAGAAGAAGAGGGAAAGAAAAAGGAGGGTTGGCTAACAAGCTACCAGCAACAACAGAAATGCCCATGTCTCTATAGCGATCAACAAAGATATCCACTGTGTCCTTAAAAGCCTTGTGATCCAGCAACAAAGTTGTTATATCCTGAAACATTATCCCTGTCAAACAACAAAAAGCTTAGCAACCAAACACTGATAACAAGAGAAAGAAAACACGGAAAGAAAGAAGGAAAGAAATCGGACCTGGTTTAGGGAAGTGAGGCACCACCCTAATAGCTTCAGAGATGCCTTGTAGTCTTGGGTCACCTTTGAGTCCATTCTCTGCTGCGAACATTGTTTCTCTGCTCTCTCTCTTTCTCCCTCTTTCCTTAATTCTCGTCTACTCAAATGAGGTCATAGAGCTTGTGAAAGGGTGTGTTAATATAAGCACCTAAACACTTCGAAGAGTCACGGCCTCTCTTCTCTGCTGTCTCTGTATCTGTGAAATGGAATTTTGCTAACCAAATTGGAATTCTTTACAAATTCTTTTTTCCCTCCTAAACTGAGCTAAAGATCAAATCTTTCTCTTATCAATGCAATCTAAGAGAGCAAAAGATGATCAGTGTGTATTAAATACTAACTATTTTGTCTATTTATGTTGGCCAATCCAATGCACTGTTCTTGTGCTAGGCTAGCACGCGTTATTAAAGCACGTGCAAAACACTCTTGGTCACCCTCAACTTGAGCCCACATTTCCAGTTGCTTGCTTGACGCTTCCATCATCTTGTCCCTTCCTTTTTTTTTCCTTTTCTTTTTCTTTTTTCCTCTGGGATGTCTTATAGAGTAGATTTTTTTCGAAAGTATTTAATGATTTCACAATGAAATAAAGACTTAACTTTATTACATATACGAAATAATTTTTCAACACATATAAAATGTAATGAAATTTGTATAAGCATTCAATGATTCAACTTCTTGAGATTCTTTGAGACATATCAATTGGTGGTTTCAGGTAACATTTTTTTCCCAGGGCGAAAAGAGGAAGTTGGATTCGTATCCTGAGTTATGATTCAGGAATCAATTTTCTTCGATAAATGATGTTTTCTTGCTTATCTTAAGGCAGAAGCAAGGGGGGGAAATAATTATTTGAAGCATTGAC
>Ga0325403_1007904_pt1 | contig 10173 bp, 2 predicted proteins | sample PopdelMetagenome_19_FD_205665 | JGI IMG/M metagenome (GOLD analysis project Ga0325403, IMG submission 205665) | Populus deltoides microbial communities from Bellville, Georgia, United States - Xylem-PdKOR-R4 | ecosystem: Host-associated > Plants > Phyllosphere > Stem > Wood/Secondary xylem...
ATTATAAATATTACTCTTGGATTAGGCGTTGCAACTAAACCTAAGACTCTTGGGTATAACTTTGCAAAAAAAACCTAATACTTTTAGATCTTAACTTTTTATAAAATGCAAAAAATAATTGACCCGCAGCATCGCGCGGGGCATGTAACTAGTATATATATATATATAAGTTCACATTTGCTAAATTAATTAGAAATAGAATGTAACTTCGCACCAAACTATACCTACCATAAATAATAATTCAACATCCTCTTTAAAGATCCTTGCAATTTCCTACTTATAAAATACACATAATAGCAATTTTTCATGGCCAAAAATTAAAAGATCGGAAAATATATCGTCAATGATTTTGTGTTTTGACCAGCAAGGCATTGCTGCCAATGCTAGAGCCTCAAAGTGGACGGTTTCTTCCTTTCTTGGGTTAATCCTTCAGAAGTGAAGTTCATGGTACCGTCAAGTTGATGATGAAAAGAAAAAGAAAAAGAAAAAGAAAAAGAAAAAGAAAAGGTTTCTTAAGCAAATCCCCACGTGAAATATTTTTGTCACCAGCGACACCATGAACGAAGCAAGCTTTGGCGGCTGAAGAGCACTGTTATTAAACCCGGCGGGTCGATCCGGTGGCTGAACCGGTCCGGATTTAATAAAAGATCGGATGTGGCAACAGCCCGGCCAAACCCGGGCGACCCGGCGGGTCGACCCGGACGAGACCTGGTTTTTTTTTTTTCAAATGTGGAATTTGAAACTCATTAGTATATATACTCTATGTTTCAAAGAAAAAAATCATGTTTTTTCAATGTGGGATAAAAAACCTTTTGGTTTAAATACTTCAACTTAAAAGGATAACATATTATCTTTTCAATGTGGGATTTGAAACTCTTTCATATATATATTCTATGTTCCCATGAAAAAATTTATGTTTTTTCAATGTGGGATAAAAAAAATTTTTAGTTTAAATACTTTAACTTAAAAGCTTAACATGATATCTTTTTTAATGTGGGATAAAAAACTTTTTAAAATATTCTTTTAAACTTCATAATATGTATAATATATATTTACATGGATTTTTTCACATGAAATATTAAAACTTTATTTTTTTTAATTTTTCCGGGTTGATCCGAGTTGACCCGGGTTGACCCTTGAAACCCGGGACTCGACCCCTTGGCTGGGTCAACCCCGGACCGAGTTTAATAACTAAAAAGTGTTTATTAATTAGTTAAATATCTTGGCTATTAAGAGAATAAAGTTGTGGAGTCCATCGCTATTAATGGCCCTAGGTTAGGAATGTAATTCTTGAAAGGGAACCTATATGGGTCCATATTCATCATCATCATGAGGTTTCCACGAAACACCTAACTTTCTTGATTTTTTTTAAAAAAATCAAATCTAGATTTCTAGTTAAGGAAACGGGAGATCTTATTTGCAAATGTTATTAAACATGATCTCGTTTATATAGGTTAGTTTAAAACAATTTTGTTTTAATATTTTAAAAAAATTAAATAATAATCATTTTATTTTTTAAAATCCAAACTCAGATTGATTAAACTTTTTTAAGTGAATTTCTTTCTAGTTTAATTTAAAACTTAATTTGAATAATAAATAACCTGATTTATTCGTCAGGGTCAGGCTAAATAAAGTTTAATACCACTATTTATTAGTTGTTTATCTTTGAATAGAAAGGGAAAAAAATAGTAAAGTGTAATTTCCCCTTTTTCTCATGAAAATTTTCAAGAATTCCCCTACACGATGTCATTTCATTGTATAGAATATCGATTTAAGCAGACGGAAAACAATAACAAACCTACATGCGACTCAATCGTGGATGCTTTTGGATCCAATTGAGAGAACTGATCATTTTTGGATCCATATGTTGTTGTTTTTTTTACTATCAAAAAAAGTTGTCGGAGGAGGCATCCATTCTTCAACTCGTGTCGCGGATGCAACGAGGCATGGTTGAATTCGTAGGCTGACAACATTGGATTGAAAAAAACACATCGTGGGAAAGACAATCAAATATGGGCAGCTTGTGTTCTCCAAGTTGTAAGGGAGAGGAAAAAAAATGTTGACCATCAGAAGCTTCCAAGTCGCTGCTGTATTATATTCTCAGAATAGGATAAACTAGTGGTTGGTGACAGCATTTTCGTGATGCAACAAATAAAAAATAGAGTAGTGATCATCGAGCTAATAACCTGTTCGGTATTACAGTTGAATTGTGTTTTTAAAAAGTATAGTAGTTGTAATTATAGTAGTTAAACCCGTTTTTATGGTCAGTCTGATTTAAGATTTGAGTTTTGATCGGATTATCAGGTTATTTAGGTTATTTTTTTTATCAAAATAATGTTGTTTTAGTAAGAAAAAATAACAGGTTATAAGTAGGTTTTTGATCGAGTTATCGGGTCGTCCAGATCAATTATTTTTTAATCAAAACGACGTCGTTTTGATAAAAAAACAAAAGTCAACGGGTTACAACCGAGTTTTTGACCGGGTCTTGCCAGGTTGCCAGGTCACTCCAAGTTTTTTCTTCTTATTTTCTCTTAAACCCTGTCCGGTTTCAGCCCCGGATCAACCTTTCGAGCCGGACTAAGTTTCGAAACTATGGTTGTAATTATAGTTAAAAACCCGTTTGTTATTACGGTTTGAGTATATTTTTGAAGATTTTTAATTTTTAATTAATTATTTAATATTTTTTTGATTAATTTAATATATTAATATTAAAAATAAATTTTAAAAATAAAAAAATATTTTAATACATTTTAAAAAATACTTTAAAAAACAATATATATACTATACTTCAAAACAGATACTAATACCTTAAACAATATTGCCACCAAATCCCAAATCCTCCAAAAGTTTTGGCAGATAAAAACCATTTAAGATGGGCGTGTTGAAGCGATTAAAGTTACCTTTTGCTTTCATGTTATTTTTAAGTTGTTTTTTTTTTAATATTATATCAATATTTTTTTTATAATTTTAAAATGATGATATTAAAAATAAAAAATAAAAAATATTATTTTAATATATTTTTAAATAAAAATTATTTATAAAAAAACTTTTTACACCGTAATATCAAAAACACAGACACATACAGAAGAGCCGGTTTTTAAGCATTTGGTAATATTTTAAAAACCAATTCAACATTTCATTCCATGTGTTATTTTCAAAGGTTAAGATTTATAACTTTTCAAAATTTTAAATTTTTTAAAAATGCGTTGCAAATTGTATTTTTTAAAAATTTTTAATTTTTTTGTTAAAAATTAATTTTTTTATGTATTTTGGATCGTTTTTATACTCTAATCTCAAAAATAATTTTTAAAAATAAAAAAATTATTTTAATACATTTCAGTACAAAAAATACTTTAAAAAATAACCGCAACCATACCTTTAAACAAAACGACAACTTTTCCAAATGTTACGTGAAGACGTATCGTTATAAGTTATACTATTTTTTATTCTTCATGCTCTTCCAAATTACTTTTCATTTCTAAAATGACTAATCCCATCAATTTTATATCTATCATATCATATCAAATCTAATGCATCAAATCAAATTTTTAAAAATATAGATTTTTTCAAAAAATCCAAAATAAATATGTTGATGACAAAAAAAGAAGAAGTTGGGATTAAAATCTTATTCCAGCTGGTGTTTTTTCCTGAAATTAATTATATCATTTAATCTTAAATGATAATATAGAAAACAAAACCCATTTATATCATCGAAACCAGTGCATTCCAACCTGATCAAACCAAATACGCAATGGCAACTGAAATTGTCTAATTCATGCTTGCATTTACGTAATATTACCTAAGATTTCTTTAGTTGAAATTAGATATATTTCTGAATCTGATTAAGAGGTATTTAAAGATACAATATGTTTTTCATAGTATTTTTTATTTGAAAATATATTAAAATAATATAATTTTATTTTTAAAAATAATATATTAAAATAATCTCCAAATCATAAATTCATATTCCAAATTCCAAGCCAGAAGAGAAGACATTCCTCGAAGATGGCGTTTGAAGGCACACTTATTTTTCAGGGTCGGGTCTGTTTGTTTCTGCGTTTCAAAAACGCTTTTGATAAAATTTAAATTTTTTTTATTTTTTATTAATTTTAAATTAATATATTTTTAGTGTTTTCAAATCATTTTGATGTATTGATGTCAAAAATGATTTTAAAAAAATAAAAAAATATCATTTACATGTATTTTAGCATGAAAAACTATTTAAAAAATAACCGCAACCACACTGCGAAACAAACTCACGTGTCCACTGCTTCAGGTCCAGAATTAGGCAGTGGCATCTAACCCACCTAACAGCTACTATTTTTCCTATACTTTTGAAGATAAATTTGGCGTTATTCATAATGGGAACCCACCTCGTGCTCAATTCCCAAGCTACAATCTCCGAGTCAAATCAGTAGGAAATTTGGAAACTAAGACATCCAAAAACGTTTAGAGCTTGGAAAATGATAAAATCACAGTAGCTGCTAATGTGATACATGTGAGGAATGGCTCTGCTATCACGACTATCCTACATCTGTAGCTTGAAGGAAAAATTACACCTAACAGGTGGAAAAATCGGTATCGAGACGAGTACGCAGAAAGACTAGAAGAGAGTTCCTCGTTCAGAGAAATCAGAAATACTAGAAGAAAGTTCCTCGTTCAGAAACTTTTGCTAGAGACAAACGTGAAACGGAGAAAACTAATGTGCAAGCCAAGTCTTCAAAACAGAGACAGTACAGCATATAACAAAATAATTATAATAATAATAATAATATAAAACAAGCAATGTAAAATCATTATTCATGTAACAATGCAATTATCATTTCACATTTCCAAAAAAAAAAAAATTCAATGGCCTTGCTATAATAGATAATTTGGTTTTTTCTTATTATTTATTCCTCATTATTAGATTTATCTTTTTCACTTTTTTAAGTAGAATAAAATAACTAAATTACTATTAAAAACAAGGTTTTTTTATGGGTGACCCAACAATGAGGTGGAAGAACTTTAGGGTTAAGAATGTTTCTGTGGGCTCCATTGTCAAATAAAGCTATGGCTTTGATAGGCTTAGCGTATGTGGATGTAAGAATGGTAACAGGAGCTAAAGGTATTGGATGTGAAGGGGAAATGGTATTAGTACTAATATCTAAGGACTTTTTATATTTTTCACTTTTTACAACATGGTAAAATGATTACATTATCTTTCAAAGCAAAAATTTCTTTAACAAGCATTAAAAGATTTCTTTTTTGTATTTTCATCCTAGTTTTTTGTTATTATCAAGTTGAATTAAAATATTTTTTAATAAATATAAAATATTATTTTTTAAAAGTTAGTTGACGCATGCAATGCATGTACAATGCCTCTACACTACTTGAGCGAAGCGTTCAAATGGTAGCTTATGGGGTAGTATTTGAATCGTCTTAGCCATAGTTTTAAAACTCGACCCGGCTCTGCTAGTCAACCCGGAGCTGGAACCGAGTTTGGTTTATGAAAAAATAAGGGTAGTTAAAAACTCGGTTGACTCGGCGGGAGGACCCAACAAGACCTGGTAAAAAACCTGGTTGGAACCCGTTGACTTTTTTTTTTAACAAAACGATGTCGTTTTGATTTGTAAAAAAAATTAGAGTTGACCCGGTCAAAACCTGTGACCTCGCCCTTGGGTCGGGTCGACTACCAAACCAAGTTTGAAAACACTGGTCTTAGCATCCCCTCCATTCTTGGGTAGAGTGTGTGGTCTACAAACTTTTGGTTTAGCAATGAAGATTTTTTTCCCCTCTCTTCCTTGATTTTTACTCCTGAACCTTTAATTTTTCAAATCAGTCATTCACTTTGTTTAGCTTTTAGATTTGGTCCATATTCTTTTAATTGTTATTATTTTTATTGAAAGTGATTTATAAAATTATTATTTTTTTCAATTCTATCTTCCAATTTTTCATATATTGAATTTGGTCCTCATTTTTTAATTGTTATTTATTTTGATCTAAATCATTTTCTTATTTGAATTTGTTTTTCCACTTTATGCCTCTATATTTTATTTTATTTTATTTTATGTTAAATTTGATCATTATTCTTTTAATTGCTATTTGTTTTACTTTGATAAATTTTTAGATTAAAATATTTTTTTATTTCATCCTTCAATATTAAATTGGTCGGGAATTGAGTTTCTTAGTTGAATCTGGGTCTAGAATTTCATGGGTTGCGGGTTTGAAAAATTAACCATGATTTAAAAGATTCGCTCAAGCTTGCTTTTTTTTTTTATGTTCGTATTTTTTCAGTTTCATCATTCAATATTTATTTGTTTCTTAAATTTCATCTTTAATTCTCTTATAACTCCTTAATTTAGTTCTAGATTCATTCCAACTTGAAGGTTAATTAATACCCAATCAAGACTCAACTGGGAAGAGAATAAGAAAAGGAAAAAGAAAGATAGATTGTTCAACCGGACTAACTGATTGTGGTTGTTTTCATTACTCATGTCGGTATAATGTGTTGCTATCTTTTCATTTTACTCTCTATTTTTTTTATTGAATCATGTGATACTATGTTATTTTACATTTAAGCTAAGGTTAGGTAGATGTTAAAATGATAGTAGCGTCAAATTATATTTTTAACTAGATCGCCGTTTAAACGTGACAACTATTTTACTCTTGGCTAGTTCAATCAAACAAGTCACATTGATTTATTTTTATATTTATTAACATATTTAATGGTTGATTGATTTTATGTGATACACTAGTCAAGTTTTTTATTTTCATTTCAAATATTTTAATCTTTCAAAGGCTTATGGTTGGTTACTGAATTATATATTGTTTATGATTTTGTGATTTTTGAGATATTGTGATATCTAATTTTTCCTTAATTGATCTGATCCATCCAAAATAAAGTATAAGGCCGCCCGATGTGATCAAAATTAAAGTAAAATAGCAAATAGAATCAATTTATAAAGCTTAAGGATCGTGAATGCATCTCACCCCTTGTCTGCATTCATGAATAATGAAAATATTTGTTCCTTTTCGTCTTTTATTCTTTTATTTTATTTTATTTTTGTTGACAGGATTTAATTTTCTGCCACCAGACACGAGAAACTGTGGCTGTCACATTATCAATGGAAATCTTTCTGTGTTTAGGTGAAGCAACTCTACATTGCATTGAAGAAGGACTTCCTTCCTATCAGAAAATGGTAGTTTCTGTGGATTTCACTATTCAATATTGAAATTACAGTAGGAGCTCTGTAGGTTTCTCTTCTACAGATTGAAGTTTTGGAGCCCACTGAAATTAAGAGCCCTAGATTTTGATGGTGATAAATTTTATAAAATAAGTATTAAAAAAGATAAATCCATTTATAAATTTTATAAGCACGTTAGGAAATTTGAAAATGTGGTAACTTTTTCATTTGGATAATTATTTAAAGTGTGTTTCATTTAAAAAATATATTTAAATTGATATTTTTTAATATTTTTAATAATTTTGATATGATGATGTTAAAAATAAAAAAATATAAAAAAATTATTTTAATATATTTTTAAATATAAAATATTTTAAAAATTACCTTGCAATATATACAAACGACTACCTTAAAATTATATAAAAATGTACTTTATTTTTTGCATTTTAAAAATACTTTTAAAAAAATTTGAAATTTTTTTATGTTTTTCTTTCCTTCAAGTTAATATTTTTTTGTGGTTTCAGATAAAAATGAAGTTAAACTTTAAGCCTGATGATTGAGTTTGACAAGAGCAAAATTAAATGAAATTAAGAGTTTGAGAGACAATTACTGGTGCATTTAAAAGCAATTAGAAGAATATAGACTAAAATGAAATTTGTCAAATTTCAAATTAAAACCTTAATTTCTAAGGTTTAACCTAGACGACACATCGTTCAACCACTGTTTAGGTCCTTCTTTGGCAATTTTAACTGATCGAGTAGGGACCTTCAGACGAATGAATGTGACATCTTCGACCACCTCTAAGGTTGTAACCACCACCTTTCAACCAAGAAACATCCCATCTAAAAAAATCAGGTAATCCCATCTAATGTTTACACCTCATTTTCTTCAATGAATTTAACAACATCTTCTCCCTGATAAGTCATTACTATATTTTCAAATTCTCGGCTAGTTGGGTTGGTACCTTCAAACAAATGAATGTGAAACTATATATCTCCAAATTGAATAAGAATATATCCAATCGAAAGGTATGCTTCTTCTTTACCAAGTTTAGGTGGTCTCCAATGACGTTTACAATATTAGAGTTATTCTAGCGAAACCTTGGTATTGATAAACTCCGTCACCCTTGACTGAGATATCTATTTGTGTAAAACCACTCAACTTTTTTGTGTGTTCACACTTACAAATTTCTAGAGGGTTCTTATCAAAGGTTACAAATATTTCATCCAAAATCAGAAGATGAGGGATGTATGCCTTTGTCTTCAAGCAGAAAAAAAAAAAACCACCTAGGAAAATTTGTTACAAAACCATTAAAGGATAGAGATTCCAGTTGTTAATATTTGACTAGAATTCTCTTATTTTGATCAAAGAACTAAGCTTTGATCAATCCATGTTTGAATTCATCAAGAACTATAGCAATACCCCTTGTAAAATGAAGAAAGAAGAGAGAGAAGGGGGTGATGTGGGGAAACACACTGTGAAAAAATCATGGTGTAAAAGTTTAAGAACTCAACATAAAAAGTCTAACAAGCTTTAGAAGAAAAAGATAATGAAAGGAAAAGAAGAAAAGAAAAGTGAAGGAAAACAATAGTCCATAGCTTGCAAGCTTTAAGAAGATATAACCGTGTAAAAGTTCAAAAGTAAAGTTCATGTGACCTGCCTATTCATGCTTTCTTAATATTTAAACCTCTTTTGGTGTTGTTTGAGCTTATTTTATATTTTTTTGGTTTGATTTTGATGTTGGAATAATCTGATATTTTTCAGTAGAGTTTGTTTTGTTTTTGTACTTTTTGGGTTATGTTCGGAATCGATCGGGTGAAAAAGTTCAACTTTATATTTATGTTTTGGTCTTTAAGCTTAACGTTTTAATTTTTTTTTATTTGCTTCAGGTTATTTTTTAAGTTTTTTTTCATATCCGTTATATGTTTTGCCAACATTGTTCCTAATGATCTTCAATAATCTCTGGTTCTGCATTTATTTATCTTTTGCTTTAGTTTTATGTTGGTTATATGATAACAACTAGTTAATTTCTTGTGTATTTATTTTTGTTGCTTTATTTTCTGAGTACTCATCCATTCTTGAATTTGTACTCGTATTATGTAAACTAAATTCTATTCAATACTATATACTTTGTTTTGATAATTATACAAGTATTTATTATGTCTTGATATCGGTATACTTGTTAGTAATTTCATGCTAATGAAAAGTAGTTATTCTATACGCACATAATATTCTATATACTTAGCTGGTAATAAAGGTACCAGCTTGTGGTGACTAATTCTTCTATGGTGGTTATCTTTGGCTGTTATATGATTTTTGACATGTATTCCACTATTTTATGTTAACATGCTTAGCATGTATATTTACATCAAGATATATCAATTTACAAACTATTAATATCTAAGAAGTATGTTATATGTTATTCCTTCACCAAGTTGGTTAAACTTACCCTTCTATTTTTTTAATATTATTTCAGGTTACTAGTTTCTATTAGCAAGTAAATTTTGTTGAGTGTTCCTGTTTTTTCAGTTTTAGTTGGTATGCCTTACTTGTTTTGTGAAGCTTTTTTTTTAATTTTTTATTTGATATTTTAAATGCACTATTTTTACACTTTTTTAAATTAAGTTTGGATTTTGATAATATAATAAGTATTGCGAATTATTTGTTTTGATTTATTTGATGATAAAAAGTTTTGAAGTTTTATTTAAATTTATTGTTCTTGAGGAATATAATATTTTAAAAGATAATAAAATAATGTGAAATTTTTATATAATTAAGACTTGGCGTTGATTGAGTGTTCGACTTAGCGTTGATTGAGTGCTCTTGCAATATCACACTTTTAAATTGCGGTGATAGATATGAGATTTGGGTCATGACAGCAACTGTCATGCTATAAAGCAATCTTTGTCTATGCATAACAAAAATTAAAATATTTGCAGGCTGTGTAGAAGAAGCGTACAATGTGATGTATTCACACAAATTTGTCAAGTCTGAATGTAGGATTCAT
>Ga0325403_1007905_pt1 | contig 10172 bp, 7 predicted proteins | sample PopdelMetagenome_19_FD_205665 | JGI IMG/M metagenome (GOLD analysis project Ga0325403, IMG submission 205665) | Populus deltoides microbial communities from Bellville, Georgia, United States - Xylem-PdKOR-R4 | ecosystem: Host-associated > Plants > Phyllosphere > Stem > Wood/Secondary xylem...
TATAACACTAGTAAGACCTCATATCAATTCCTTGGACAGTGAGGCTATTGTCCTAGGGTTTCCAACATGGTCTGAGTGAGGAGTGTTCGTGATAACAAGTAGATTTGTCCTGCATTCTAGGTCATAGTTTTTTTATTTTATTTTTTTTAATCCAAACCACATAATTATTAATCATTCAATTTATCAGATTTAATAATATTGTCAAAAAAAAATCATGTAATCTTGATATTTTTTATATTTTTAAAAAATATGATTCATAGCGAATTTCAATTTAATTAACTAATAATAGCTATCATCTAGGTGGGTTTTATTTTGTTTATTCTTAAAAGTGATTGAGATATTTTATTTTAATGTCAAAGGCATCAGCAACATTTATCCTCCACTGAAATTCTCTACAACCAAAAACGAAGTTCTTGAATGAATGGATGGTGCTCTTCCAGCTCCTTCAAGCTTAAAAGTTACAGCAACTGCAATTTATGCTGTGGTTCAAACTAAGAACTAGAAAATGCAGACATGACCCAAGAAGTAAGCCAGAAAACATGAGACGATGGTGAAATGTTGTGCATCAAAATTTTTAACCAGAGAAAAATAATAGCCCCATGGAAAAGAAGAAGGTGAGTGCAAAAATATCAACCAAGAAGAAGGTAAAGTCATGACAATGACTGCAACCTAAATCGACTAATGGACCAATGAATTCCACAGGAGGAGGACTCAAAAGTCTTGATAACGTCCAATCAAACTGAACTTGCAAGGTTTACTTTGTTTTTTCGTCAAAGTGGCTGGCTATCGATTAGTCTTACTAGTCTTTTTCCTTCTTTTATTTCTAATTTGAAGGGGAGATGAAATGGTGATATAACCAGACAAATTATAACCCTTAAACTCCAACACTCTGCTGGTTTTCATGGATTTCTCTTTTCATCTATTAGCGGTTTCAACGGTTTTAGCATTAGTTCTGTGGTACACTTTACGCAGAGTGAGAGAGAGTAGGCGCAAAACTAAAAAGGGTTTGCAGCCACCGGAACCATCTGGTGCGTTGCCACTTATAGGCCATCTCCATCTATTAGGGGCACAAAAGACGCTTGCTCGAACATTGGCTGCCATGGCAGATAAATATGGTCCCATCTTCACAATTCGGCTGGGAAAGCACCCTACAGTTGTGGTTAGCAATCTTGAGGCAATTAAGGAGTGCTTCACAACACATGATAGGATTTTATCATCCAGGCCAAGATCAAGTCACGGGGAGCACCTAAGCTACAATTATGCAGCATTTGGTTTCAATAATTCGGGTCCTTTTTGGCGTGAAATGCGTAAGATAGTTACGATTCAACTCCTTTCCAGCCATAGGCTCAAGTCTTTGAGGCATGTTCAGGTCTCAGAGGTGAATACCTTGATCAATGACTTGTACTTGCTCAGCAAGAGCAATAAGCAAGGCTCGACCAAGATAGTCATTAGTGAATGTTTTGAGCGAATGACAATAAATATGATCACAAGAATGATTGCAGGAAAGAGATACTTCAGTAGTACAGAAGCTGAAAAAGAAGATGAAGGAAAACGTATTGGAAAACTCATGAAGGAGTTCATGTATATTTCCGGTGTCTTTGTCCCTTCGGATGTAATTCCATTTCTTGGATGGATGAATAACTTTCTTGGATCCGTGAAAACTATGAAGCGTCTTTCGAGGGAACTGGATTCCCTTATGGAAAGTTGGATTCAAGAACATAAATTGAAGAGGCTCGAGAGTACTGAGAACACTAACAAAATGGAGGACGACGACTTCATAGATGTGATGCTATCCCTACTGGATGATTCCATGTTTGGCTATTCTCGCGAAACAATTATCAAGGCAACAGCAATGGTATGGTCTCTAATATATGCTGGCATTTAGCATATAGCTACAAGTTGCTTCTTTTTTTTTTTGCTAGCAAACTCATAGCATGATTTCTTCGAATTACAGGCCCATAAGTACATGTAGTTGCTTCGTGCGAAACCATTGAACTGAGTTTGGGTTTAGATTAACAATTCTTGCCCCGCTAAAATTATCCTTCAATTGTGATGTAGTAAATTTTACTTGGTTCTGATATTGGTAAATTCCATTGCGTGTGTCCAGGACCAGGATAGTGTTATTTCTACATGAGCAGGTTAAATCTAGCTGCGAATTGCAACTCTTCTATTTGTCAGAAAAGGCCTGATTCTCACGATGCTTTAATTCTATGGTGTAGACTCTTATCATAGCAGGTGCCGATACGACATCCATCACCCTGACATGGATCTTATCCAATTTGTTGAACAATAGACGGTCATTGCAGCTTGCCCAAGAAGAGCTAGACCTCAAAGTTGGCAGGGAAAGATGGGCAGAGGACTCTGATATTGGGAACTTAGTGTACATCCAGGCCATTATCAAAGAGACATTGCGCTTGTACCCACCAGGTCCTTTGTCAGTCCCACATGAGGCAACAAAAGATTTTTGTGTTGCCGGATATCACATACCAAAGGGCACTCGTTTGTTTGCAAATTTATGGAAGCTGCATCGGGACCCAAATTTGTGGTCTAATCCTGATGAATATATGCCAGAAAGATTTCTCACTGATCACGCAAATGTAGATGTTTTAGGTCACCATTTTGAGTTGATTCCATTTGGCTCGGGGAGACGATCTTGTCCTGGTATCACATTTGCATTGCAAGTGCTCCATTTGACGTTTGCCAGATTGCTTCAGGGTTTTGACATGAAAACACCAACGGGTGAATCAGTGGACATGACTGAGGGTGTAGCTATAACCTTGCCTAAGGCGACTCCTTTGGAAATTCAGATCACCCCACGCCTCTCTCCTGAACTCTACTATGAGTGCTAAATGGTAAAGTTAAGACAACAATGCGTGCTACTTGTTTGCGTATTTATATGTTTATTATTTGGATTGAAGTTTGTGTATTTATATGATTAGAAGCTATTTTGAATTCTCGAACACGCTCTTCATGATCCAGCTAACGCAAAGCTGAGGCAACACAATCTATCTCGTCTGCAGCTAATTTGAGGTGGAGATTGCTGTCTGAAACGAATTCCATCCTGTGTTACAATAGTTTTTATATGGAAAGAAGTTATTATGATGGAAAAATATTCCCAATGAAAAGAAAGACGACCGTATTCAAGCATCTGAAATACAAATACGGGCTAGGACGACCCACCCGAGAGGCAAGATGCATATGTTCTGTTGCATGTTTCTTGATGGGGCAATGTCCACGAATGTTTTTTTTTTTTAATTTATTTATTTGAATGTGATTTCAATTTTATTAACTTGGATTAAAGAGCTACATAGACCAAAGAGAAAATGGTCCAGGAAAATTACAGATTTAATACATTAAACATAAGGGAGCATAAAGGACCAACATAAATAAAAAACAGGACTTGAACAACAAAAAAAAGTGCATGAATTTGGTATTCATGATGACCGTAAACCTTTTTTATCCACGAGAAGAACACCAGCCAGCTTTTAGTAATCTAGGCAGCAAACGAGATCCTTGAACCCAGAAATGTTCTATATGCCAATAAGGTTTTTGGTCTGAATCTCTCTATCGTGAGAGTTGCCTTTTTTATATATTAAAACTGTAGCTCCTTACTCGACTGAAAATCAACCATTAATAGTATTACTATACAAGATAAAAAGTAAAGCCTATCAATTTTATGTCTAGATACAATATATATTTCTACATATATAGCTGGACTAAATAAAGTAACACATAACAACCTATCAATTTTGCTAACATCTCCCCTCATTGATGTTGAGTGATCTAGAAGCATCAATTTATTAAATAGAAAATCATACTGAAAACAAGAGAGAGCCTTGGTGAAAACAATAATGGTTTGGTGTTTAGTAGAAATATATGGAACATAATATCCTGACAAACTAAGGCTTCACAGATGGAATAACAATCCATTTTAATATGTTTGGTGGATTCGTGGGTATGAAAAACAGACTTATGAAAAACAGGATTCACATTAATCTAAATAACACTGGTATTATCAGTATGAAGGGGAATATGAGTAAGCTACGGAACATTAAATTCGCCAACAACCCACAAAGACATACAATTTTAGAACAAGCACACGACATAGCCCTATATTCAAACTCAGTGGATGATTTTGAGACACGAGCCTGCTTCTTACTCTTCCAAGAAATGACAGCATCACCAAGAAACATACATCAACCCACAATAAAATGACAAGTATCCACATAACCAGCGCAGTTACGATCACTAAAGCCTACCAAATACAAAAGACTTCCTGGAAAGGAAGAACAAGCCACGACTAGATATCCCTTTGAGATATCGAAGAAAATGACAGACAATAGCCAAATATATTTGACACGAAGCCTGCAGAAACCAACTCACTTGTTGAACAATAAATGATATATCAAGTTGAGTAATGGTCAAATATTCAAATTGCCCACTAGTTATCGATACATTGAAGGATCCGAGAAGGGATCATCATACGTCTTAACAACTTTAAATTTACCTCCAAAGAAGTAAGAACTGAATTACCATCTTGAAGGCTAGCTATGAAAAAAGTTCTCGGGTGTACTTATGTTCATGTAAAAACGTGTCATTTAGAAAATATTGAACATGAAGTCTAAGAATATATTGTAGGGGACCAAGATCTGTCATAAGAAAGGAATATTTAAGGCGTTGTTAGAGTTGGTCAGTTAATTGAAGGCTAGATCCAGTAATCACGGTATCATCGACATACACAAGAAGTATGACAATCCCAAGGGTGCTTGAATATATATGAAACTTATCAAACCATGCTCGTGGTGCTTGCTTCAAACCATATAGAGACCGCTTTAAGTGATAAACCTTAACAGAGAAAGAAAGAAACAAATCAGAAGAATGAGATAAAGATTTCTTCCTTTAGGTCACCATGTAGAAATCCATCCTTCACATCCATCTAACAAAATGACCATCGTTTAGAAACAATAATGGCCATAACACTGCAGACAATAATCATTTTCTCAAGCCTATACTCCTACCAATTCTCAAGTCCCACTAAACAAGTTTTGTGTCGCTCGATAGACCATCATCACATATCTTGATGATGTATATCTATTTACACCCAATGAGCTTAACTCTAATAAGATAAAAGGTGATGTCTTGAAGAGTCTGAAGTTCATTCTGCATGGCTTCACACCACACTCTTGAGTAGAAGCCTAAGAATAAGACTTAGGCATAGAAGTATTATCAATAGTAGTTTGAAGAGCAGAAGAAGAAAAACCATACCAATCTAAAGGTTGGGAAACCCTAGTAGACTAGTAAGACGCGTGTACAATAGGATCATACAATGATTTAGAAGAAGGAAGAGGTAATGAGTGGCATCTCTGATACACAATACCTTGCTTACACTGAGAAGGAGTACTAAACACATCATCAAAAGAAGGAAGTGAAATAGAGAAAGACATAGAATTAGGATAAGACTGAATGAAATATTCATTTTAAAAAAAATCACATTCCAAAAAATACAAAACTTAGCATTTGCATCATAGCACACAAATCTTTTATAGGAGTCACTACAACTTAGAAAAGCAAATTAAACAGATTAAGCAACAAGTTTATGATGTTTAATAAGATGTAAATGAACAAAATAAACACACACAAAAACATGCAGAGAATTATAAAGGAGAAACACCAAATAAAAAAGAATATAGAGAATTAAGATGCAAAATAGGAGAAGGGGAATGATTAATCAAATATACAGTTGCAAATAAGCCTTTTACCTAAAATCTAGAAGGAACTAAAGATTCAAGAAAATTATAATATGGAGAAACACCAAATAAAAAAGAATATAGAGAATTAAGATGCAAAATAGGAGTAGGGAATGATTAATAAAAAATACAACTGCAAATAAACCTTCTACCTAAAATCTAGAAGGAACTAAAGATTCAAGTATCAATGTATGAACATCTAAAAGATTATGATTCTTACACGTGGCTACACCATCCTATTAAGGAATGTAAGGATATAAACGCTAAGAAAAAATACCCTTTTATTAGAGAAAATATTGAAAAACATAAGACATGTAATCTCCCCTAGAATCTGAGCATAAGATCTTAATACATATAAAAAAAAATTAGGTTTCTATTTAGAAAATAAAAGTTTAGAAGGTTAATAACACATCGGATTTAGAATGAAGAAAATAGACCCATATGAAATAATTGTATTCATCAATAAATATCACAAAATACTTGTATTAAATATGAGAAAATAAATATCATAAAATACATGTATTGAGTATGAGAAAGAACATGACTCATACCCAAAATATCAGAATGAATAATTTGAAAACATGTAGAAGCACGACTACCTTGCAAAGGAAAGGGTAAAGACTTGTTTTCACCAAGTTTACAAAAAGCACAATCAAATGACAACGAAGAAAACTCACTGGTATTATTCAAATAAACATGTTTTATAAGATGTGTTAAAATTATAAAGTTAGGATGACCCAATTTATTATGCTAAAATTGGTTATTTTATTAAGAATGGTAGAATAACTAATAGAAATTGAACGAGAAACGGAAAAAGATTGAAGAGGAAAAAAAGTCCCACTTTAGGCCCCCTTGCTATCTCTTGTCCTAATACTTGATCCTACACACAACAACCAAAAAGATCAAAATGAAAATAATAATTTTCTTCTACTAATTATCCAACTAAAATGAAATTAACAGATAAATTAGAAGACACAAAGATATTAGTAAAGAAAGATCTCAAGTTGCCAATCGTTGTAATAGGAAGAGTACTACCATTGGTGATTTGAATATGTTGCTTATCATTATATTTATTAACATCATGTAAAGAAATCGAACTACCAATCATGTGATTGGAAGCTGCAAAATCAATTAACTAAGAAGAAGTAAGATGTTTCTTACCTTGGCGACCAATAGTAAAAATGGCAAAAAAAATTATATGATGAACCTGATTAGGAGTACTATTGGAAAAGAAACCTGAAAGAATAGGTTGTGTAGATGATGTAGGCATAAAAAAATAGACTGAACATCAGCATGAAAAGTAGAAGCAGAACGATTCTAAGGGCAAATAGGACAATCTTTAATAATATGACCTTCATTCTTGCAATAATTACAAACTTTCCTACTACAATATTTTACAATATACCTAATTTTCTTACAACTATATCATCATCATCATCATAATAATAGCATAGGCCATATTAATAATCTCAAAACCATCATTATCTTAAGTAAGGCCAAGTTATGAGGTGGGATGTTGTTCTTCATGCAAGATAGGACATGTTGGTGATTGGTTAGCCCAGCTCGAGCACTTTCAAATTCAGGTCAAAGTTTCATCAGAACTAATCCAAATGGCTCTTAGAGTGAGCAACTTGTATTGCTGTTAAAACTTCTTTGAGAACATGAGGATGCCAATTTTCCTTGATTGTTTTTCAGATTTCTTGAGTTATTTTATATATTTTTTTGTGTTTTAGGATTATGATTTAATTACCAAGTATATGTCATTTTTCTGATCTATTTAAATGCATTGTAAACCTTTTTAAAAAACAAACTTGATTAGATTTTATTTTCATATAATAAGACTGTAAATTTAAAGTTTGTGTTTACAATATTTTTCCCTTATCAATTATATTGATTTCATAATTTTTTATTGTCTTTCGATCTTCTGCATGCATCAATATTACTAATTAAATAGTCAAATATTAAATAGGTACATGTCATATATATCCTTCGTTACATCTATGCTCTCTAAAGAAGAAAAATAAGTTGTTATTCATCAGTGACTAAATAAGCAAGTCTCTCTTGCCTCAAAGTTACTCTTATTAATTTAATATAGTATTTTTTTTCTTTTTTTTATGTTGCCGACACACTCATGGACGCCACCCATGGTTGAGCGACTAGAGAGCCCATTAACTTGAGGTCCACTAGCGATCGCATACTTGCATGTGGATTGGGGTGCAGAATGATTCCTAAAATGTCACCTATATTAGTATTGCTCTAGCCCAAACACATTTAAATTCAGAGTTCTTATAGGATCTAGTGCATTAGGTTAGATCTTTCTTCATGCAAAATAGATAAACTAATTTATTACTACATCGTCGGTGTGATTCAAAAACTTTTAATTTATCAACTAAATAACTCCTCTTCCTATGATATTACAGTTTTTTGTTTTCAGCATTTATATTTTTTTAGTAAATTAAAAGTTTTTTTTCCATGGTAGTTTTTAAAATTAATTTTTATTTATTCCTATTATAATGCAAATAGATATTTCTTATAAAATTTTGTGTGTGTGTGTGTGCGTGTGTATTATTAGATATATTTTCAATTTTTTCAAGGCATTGTTTTTATTTTTACAAAAGCATATCTTTTTTTATTATTATTATCAGCATGTTTTTAAATTAAAAACTAAAGACCATTAAAATAAATATTTATAAAAATCTCAATCATATGAATTAAGGAATGGAAAATGATGTGAACCTTGTGATTATGCGGTCACGCAACCCACAATCAAGAATAAAATATGATCTCGGAAAGCCGAAAGAGGTCTGATAGTAGTGTGACATAATGAAAACATGTCTCAAAGCACCAGCACTATTGGAATTAAATCGAATGATATCACGAAGTTAGTTAATCTTCGATAAGTTGGTTTAATTTTTTCAAGAAACAAAGAACGCAAGAATCACTTTCACGCACAAGCTAAATTTTAGACTTACAAAGAGTTTAAATACTCTTAGAAATAACCCTAATGAATCTATCTATATGGACTAAATTGGTTCACTTATAAAATTTACCCAAAACATATATTGATAAGCCTAGAATACTGACTATACAAGCCTTGGATCTTAGCTGAAAACCAAGTATTAATTAAGCCCAAACATGAAAAAAATAATAAAAATAACAAACATGCCACATAAACTAAAGTTGTTGCACCTAATTAAACAAAATAATCTAAGATAGATAAATTTTCTAGTTTAAATAATGTTGTCGCGGGGGGCGCGACGTTGTCTGGCGACGGCGGAGACTCTCTGTCGTGCCTCCTGATGAAGGGTGTTGTGTTTTGGGAAGGGTTTTTGGATTTAATCATAAAATTATGATTAATTTTTAGGAGTCGCCACCTAGTATTATGGTCACTAGGAACTTATGGTCTGCGAGAGTCTGAGTAAGGGACTGGTTGTGCAAGGGGAAGACGCATCACCCCCAGTGCACCCTACCTAAAGTAAGTTGCATTGTTGTTTGATTGTTTTTCTAGGTCGAGTTTCTATTCGTTGGTCTTTTCTAAGGTTCAAGGTAGATCTCCCTTCATGAGGGAGTCTCTACCTTATCGGGTTAAATCCTAACCGTTCTAAAGTCTGAATTTTAGCATTGCATTTATTTACACCTTATATCTTTAATACCTGAGGGTGTACTTTATCGTGTAATTTTACACTCCATAAATATTAAAGTCTACATTTAGACCCCTAAAAAAAAGGTTGAAAAAGATTTTTAACATGTTGGCCAAATTCTAAAGAATAATTATAAACTGGTTACGATATCCATTTTTGATTTTTAAACGTGAAAAAAAAGATACATTTTTTTCATGAAAAAAATATGCTTTGAAAAATTTAGGATTTGGCCGTATGCAACAAAATACATTTTTTATTTTTTTGAAAAAGAGCCTTTTTTTATATGAAAACTTTCGAAGAAAACCGAGTATTTTAATACCGGATTTGTATTTTACAGTGTAAATATACAACCCAATATTATGCAAAATTGGTAGAAAAATATTTGAGAAAATCACAATTTTTTTTTGAAAGGATTTTTGAAATTTTTTTATTTTTTTTATCATTTTTTTTATTTGTTATTATATGTAATAATTAATTAAATATTATTTAAATATGTGGGCTAGGCCAAACACAGACCCAAAAACAGGTGGGCTGACATTGGCCCAAAAAGGTTGGGCCGAACTCGGCCTAACATATTGTTTTTTATTTTGGGGACGAGCTGGAACCAGCCTAGCCAACTGGGCTGGGCTAGAACAGGTCCAGCCCAAAAGCAACTTAGTCATTGGCAGCCCAGTGACTAAGTTACACGAAACAGTGCAACGTGAATTATAATTCACGTTGCACTGTTCACGTGCAGCAATAACAGAGAAGGGAGGAAGAAGAAGAAGGGAAGAGGGAGGCTTAC
>Ga0325403_1007906_pt1 | contig 10172 bp, 9 predicted proteins | sample PopdelMetagenome_19_FD_205665 | JGI IMG/M metagenome (GOLD analysis project Ga0325403, IMG submission 205665) | Populus deltoides microbial communities from Bellville, Georgia, United States - Xylem-PdKOR-R4 | ecosystem: Host-associated > Plants > Phyllosphere > Stem > Wood/Secondary xylem...
CTCCCACCTCCATTCATATAGTTTAAAAATTCTCAATTTTATCCTTGTAGTTCTCTAAAAGTTTCAATTTTATCAACGATATATTGAATCTTGAAAAACACACGAATGTCGAAAACAAAAGGGTAAAATTGAAAAACTATTAATTACAAGTGTGGAAGTGGATTGTTGGTGAATCTATAGTGGCAAGAGATGTGGCTCACCTCACCACACAATTTTGAGTAGATTGCATTCCAGGGAAGTTGCTTACAAGTGTACATCCACTGGGGCACCAACTTCATCGATGTGACAATGGAAGTGATTATAAAATTAAAATCGGAGCTTGGTTGTATGGTCATGGTCATGTTCATGTTCATTTTGATCTAAAATATAAGATTTCATAGATGACTCATATTCAACTAATTCCCCCAAAAAGATTGAAGTAGGTGATGGATTTGTCTTTTTGGATTTTTTTGCCCTCCACAAATTATATTTTACTTCAATCCTTACCTACACCTATAGTCTTGAAACCTGGCCCGACCTGGCGGGTTGATCCGGGGCTGAAATCGGGCCGAGTTGGAGAAAAAATAAAAAAAGAAAAAACCTGGTGTGACCCGGTTGCAACCCGTTGATTTTTATGTTTTTTTTACTAAAACGACGTAGTTTTGATTTTAAAAAAATTAACCCGGGCCTTAGACCGGGTCGGGTCTAAAAACTATGCCTACACCTAGTGAAACTTGAGACACATTGGAATAAATGGGATAAATAGCATATAGAATTTTTTAAAAATAGATGAATTAACACCATAACAAAAAATAAATAAATTGGATAATTGTTGTGATATATTTTTTTTTAAAAAATCCAATACATTGATGGTTATGGCAACTTAACATTATCCAATATTAAAAAAAAATTAAAATACCAAAATAAAATATTATTTGCTATAAATTGAACATTAATTTTCCATTAGTAGTTGGGTTACAATATTCAATCTTGTTGCCATATTATTTTGTTGCATAATAAAACTGAAATGAAATTTTTTATGTGTATAATAATTTTTATTGATCGGTTTGATTTTTAGATACCATAACATAACATTTAAACCATATTAATATCATAACACTTAAGGATCTGTTTGATATTATTGTTGAAGTGTTTTTTTTATAAATAAATTCTAAAATATTTTTATATAAAAGTATTAATTTAATATATTTTTATATGTTCTTGGCTTGTAATATAGTTGAAAGTATTTTTCATCTGAAAATATATTAAATTAAAATATTTTAAATAATTTTAGCATATTATATTAAAATTATCAAAAATTAAATAAAATACATCAATTGAATTAAAACTAAATTAAAAAACAAAATTCACTAGAAACATAACTCTAAATAGTGGCTTACTTTTTACAATGGTTACGTGTCTTTTTCTTACCTTTGCGTATATTACTAGCATAATTTATTTTTTCCTGGCACTGAAACGCATGAAAATATCCAAGTACAAAGCAAAAATAATTAATCAATGAAAACAGAGAAAAAAAATACCTTTTGTTTTTTCCCATCGGAATACTCCAAAACAAAGATTATTTATTAAATAAATTAAATAAAAAACAAATGGTTCAGATCTAGAGAGAAAAGTGGGACTGTAGTACACTGCATAATATTGTCCGTTATAAATGAACCGACTCTCTCGTCACATACTCGCGCCGTCCTCATCCCATAGAGTCATATCCCTTCGCTCTCTCTCGTTCTCCGCTTCCTTCACTGCCACCAATTCCCACTCTCCTCCTTCACTTCTCCGCTTCTCCTTTCGCTCCTTCTCTATTAGGTACCGTATTTTATTAACTACATTACCTTTTTCTGAAATCCCTTTTTTGGTATCTAATTGTTTGCTTTTTGAATGGATCGATTCTTGGTAGATCCGATGAGAAACTTGCAAGTTCTTGTTTTGACCTTGTTGTTTCGTTGATCTGGTCTTGTTTGCAAATGGGGTTGCTTGGTTTATGTTTGTGAGGGAAATGGTTGAGTTTGGGTTTGTGAAGTTAGTTTTGTTGGGATCTTTAAATGGTTAAAGATCCGAACTTTTGGATTGGTTTCTTGATTGTCGATAATTTGGGGTTGTTTGGTTTTGGTGACTGAATGTGGATTTCGGGTGGGAATTTGATTCAGATCTGGAAATGGGAATTGGAAGCGTGTGGATGACATGCATTTATTGACGTTATGTTCCATTAACTATGACAATGGATTTTGTTGTTGGGAGTTGTGTTAGTTGATTAGACATGATGGCTAGCATTTATGTGTTTGTGTTTTTGAATGTCAGCTATGTCGGTTATGAATCAAATGGGATCTGGATCAATAATTTTCGATTTAATTTCCTTATGGAATAAAGTTTGAATTTTGGTTAACTATATGGATAAATCCGCTTTCTCTTATAGCATCTGATTAGATTCCAAAAAGGTGTGTTTGGGGGTTGGAACTTAGTTGTATGGACATTCTCTTTTGACCTCTCTCTTTTGTCGTTTCATTTTATTAAAACATTCTGTGTTTAATTATTAGATCAGTTGCAGTGTCCATGGGAGTTAGTTTAGGTTTGATGGAACCTGCTGATTCTTTTGTCCTCTTATGGTTCTATTTGGCGATTGTAGTATGCGATTTGATGGATTGTCTTTCATTCTTTTAATGTAGTTTTTGATGGTACTATCCTTTAACATTGGAAGTTTGGGACTCTTGATTTATGGTTTTGTGAAGCTATTCCTCTGTTGTTCTATATGCTATTTGGCTATTGTTTAAGACATGCATCGGGATCTAAGCTTTGTTTAATGTCTTATGTTGAAACAGAGCAATGGCTTCCCACATCGTTGGTTACCCTCGCATGGGCCCCAAGAGAGAACTCAAGTTTGCTTTGGAATCTTTCTGGGATGGCAAGAGCAGTGCTGAAGATTTACAGAAGGTGGCAGCTGATCTCAGGTCATCCATCTGGAAGCAGATGTCTGATGCTGGAATCAAGTTTATTCCCAGCAACACTTTTTCATGCTATGATCAGGTGTTGGACACTACAGCCATGCTTGGTGCTGTTCCTCCAAGATATGGATGGAATGGTGGTGAGATTGGATTTGATGTCTATTTTTCCATGGCTAGAGGTAATGCCTCAGTCCCGGCCATGGAAATGACCAAGTGGTTTGATACCAACTAGTAAGTGTCATTTTTTCCTACAATGTTGGTTCATACTTTCGTTTGAAGTATAACAAGACTAAAACTAACAGTATATGAACGGCATTGTAATATTGGTGCAGCCATTACATTGTCCCTGAATTGGGACCAGAAGTTAACTTCTCCTACGCATCTCACAAGGCTGTCAACGAGTACAAGGAGGCCAAGGCTGTAAGTTATCCTCTCACTGCTATTTATAATTTTCTATTTTTTTTGTTGTTTTTTGAATGGTTTTCTTTGCACATGATAAATGACCATGAGGAAGCTTGAGCCTTCCTTGGATATTCAACTTGAATTTCATATCATGGATATCATAAAGTAATAGAATGAGGATTTTTTGCTCTGATAGAAAAATAACATGAAAGTCATTATACATGCTGTCAGTCTAAGTTTTAGCAAATTTTCCTATGTTACAACTTACAAATAAATAAATTTACCATGGTTCAATAACAGCTGTCTTTATCATCTTGGTACCCCCACTTTACCATGATTCATGTGTCAATTTTAAACCTTCTCATTGGAAGCAAACTTTAGTCCCATCTGAGAGCCTTAGTCATGTTGTCAACACATCGAGCTATGATAGTGTCTTCATGAGAATCTTGTGTTGATTGTGGCTGTTCAGTGGAAACATTCTTTAATTTGACTGTCTCTAAATGATTTTATTGGTTAACTAACAATCTTTTATTTTTCTGTGACACAGCTTGGAGTTGATACAGTGCCTGTCCTCGTCGGTCCTGTTTCATACTTGTTGCTATCAAAACCAGCAAAGGGTGTGGAGAAATCCTTTTCTCTCCTCTCCCTAATCGACAAGATTCTTCCTGTCTACCAGTGAGTGCCCAACTATTTTCTGAGTTTTATTGGGTTGGATGTTAGGCTATGCTATTTGTCTCTATCTCGGGAATCTATGCTGACAATTAGTTTCTTTCAGGGAAGTTCTGGCTGAACTAAAGGCAGCAGGTGCAAGCTGGATTCAGTTTGATGAGCCGAAGCTTGTGATGGATCTTGGAGCTCATGAATTGCAAGCATTTACCCATGCCTACTCTGCACTTGAGGCATCTTTATCTGGTTTGAATGTTCTGGTTGAGACATATTTTGCTGATGTTCCAGTTGAAGCATACAAAACACTCACTTCTTTGAAGAGTGTTACTGGATTTGGGTTTGACCTGGTTCGGGGAACAAAGACCCTAGAATTGATTAAGGGTGGATTCCCTTCTGGAAAATACCTCTTTGCTGGAGTGGTTGATGGAAGGAACATCTGGGCTAACAATCTTGGTTCTTCCCTCGATACACTAAAAGCTCTTGAGGGCATTGTTGGCAAAGGTATTAATGCTTTAATATGGTGCTTTATCATTGCTATTTTGATTCAATTTACATGAAGCTGAAAAATACATCTATCTTATGCTTTTGCAGACAAGCTTGTAGTATCCACTTCCTGCTCTCTTCTGCACACTGCCGTTGATCTAGTTAACGAGCCTAAGTTGGACAAAGAGATCAAGTCATGGCTTGCATTTGCAGCACAGAAAGTAGTTGAAGTAAACGCCTTGGCTAAGGCACTTGCTGGACAGCAGGATGAGGTACCTCATCTCTCAGTTTTCTCATCATACATCATCCTCTTCATTATTTAAAACTTAAAACAGTGTCTAAGAATTAGAAGTTCATTGCTGTTTATTTTTTATCTATTGTGCTCCTAAGGTTTCTTCTAGACAGTTTTGAACCCAATCTGCATTTAATGCTTTTCTGTATCAAATGAATTGATTTACGGTCAGATGCATATATATGTATTATGTTGTTTGTTGTCATTATTAGAATACCAAGTGATCTTACTCCTGAAAGATTCTTCATGTGAGAAATATGATGATATGACTAGTAAGAGTTGCACTAAGGTCTTTGCCTCCTATTTCCATATGTCCAGGCATTCTTTTCTGCAAATGCAGCAGCTCAGGCTTCAAGAAAATCCTCACCAAGGGTGACAAATGAGGCTGTTCAAAAGGCTGTAAGTGGCTTTTAGTTCATCCTTAATGCTGTTGTATGGCTTATGTTCATAGCTTTTTCTTACTTTGGATTTTTGCCTTCTTGCTCAGGCTGTTGCTTTGAAGGGTTCTGACCACCGCCGTGCCACCAACGTTAGTGCTAGGCTGGACGCTCAGCAGAAGAAGTTGAACCTTCCTATTCTTCCTACCACAACAATTGGATCATTCCCTCAGACCATGGACCTTAGAAGAGTGCGCCGAGAATACAAGGCTAAGAAGTGAGAATACTGTTGCATTATTGCACCTATGTTTAAGTTTATCAGTTGCAGTTTGTGTTTCAACTTAGCTGATTTTGGTTTTTCTTTTTCTTTTTCCTTTTTGATAAAAAATAGGATCTCAGAGCAAAATTATGTTGAGGCCATCAAGGAGGAAATTAACAAGGTTGTCAAAATCCAGGAAGAGCTTGACATTGATGTTTTAGTGCATGGTGAACCAGAAGTGAGTTTTCCCTCTAAATAAAATAGTTTAGTTACTGAGCTGTGATGCATTTTCCTCCCTTTGAGATTTTACTGATTTTTAAAAATTTCTTGCAATGCAGAGGAACGACATGGTTGAGTACTTTGGTGAGCAATTGTCTGGTTTTGCCTTCACCGCTAATGGGTGGGTCCAATCTTATGGTTCTCGTTGTGTCAAGCCTCCTATCATCTATGGTGATGTGAGCCGCCCCAAGGCCATGACTGTATTCTGGTCTTCAATGGCACAAAGTATGACTAAGCGACCCATGAAGGGAATGCTTACTGGTCCAGTTACCATTTTAAACTGGTCCTTTGTCAGAAACGACCAGCCCAGGTAAGAATTAAGTAAAATAATTATAACCATGCTTGGTTTTCAGGGTTTCTAATATTATTTGACTTTACCAATCTATGTTTGTGTTATAGATTTGAGACCTGCTATCAAATAGCTTTGGCCATCAAGGATGAGGTTGAGGATCTTGAGAAAGCTGGAATCACTGTCATCCAGATTGACGAGGCTGCTTTGAGAGAAGGCTTGCCCCTAAGGAAGTCTGAGCATGCTTTCTATTTGAACTGGGCCGTTCACTCTTTCAGGATCACTAATTGTGGAGTCGAAGACACCACTCAGGTTCTTTACTCTCTTTCCTTTCTTTCTTTGATTTTTTTTTTGAGATATTTATTAAACCTTGGGTTACATGGCGGGAGTGGCCTCCCCTTTTTCCTCCAATGCAATTTGCTGGATTAGCGATACTAAACTTATGGATGATACATTAAATAACCGTTATGTCTTGGACAGATCCACACCCACATGTGCTACTCAAACTTCAATGACATCATCCACTCAATCATTGACATGGATGCTGATGTGATCACTATAGAGAACTCCAGATCAGATGAGAAGCTTCTGTCAGTCTTCCGTGAGGGCGTGAAATATGGTGCAGGCATTGGGCCTGGTGTTTATGACATCCACTCTCCTAGGATCCCCTCAGAAGAAGAAATCGCAGACCGCATTGAGAAGATGCTTGCTGTCCTTGAAAGCAACATCCTTTGGGTCAACCCTGATTGTGGTTTGAAGACCCGCAAATATGCTGAAGTCAAACCTGCCCTCAGCAACATGGTCGCAGCTGCCAAGCATCTTCGCACCAAGCTCGGAAGTGCCCAGTGAGCTCAAAAAGTTTTGACGAATTATCATTCTTTCATCATCGAATGGAAATTATGACGAATTACCATTCTTTCATCAGCGAATGGAAATTATGTCTAATCTGTGTTATTTCTGAGATGAGTATTTTCCTTGTATTTCTTCTTCCGTGTTATTTCTGAGACGATTATTTTCCTTGTTTTTCTTTTTTTAATTTAGGAAGCAATTATTATGTAACTGGATGTGTTTCACAAGGTTTATGTCCTTGGAATATCTTAAGCTCATGAAGCTGTTTATTTCTTTGCTCATGCTCTCCTGCTCATTGCTTCTTCAAAGTGAAAGTCAGCAGTCATAACGAATATTACTGTTGATATTTGCTTCATCTTCTGATCCTTCAAGTCTCACCCATCAATATTTCCACTTGTTTGTCCTTCCTAGACTTTGGAGGCACGACTTGAGCAGCCAAATCCTGTCCCACTCTTCTGGTCTTGTGGTTTATCATTTGCAGGCCTTTGAGGTCCTGCAGCTGGCTTTGGATTGTTTTCCTTTACCGGTTTGGCTGGACCGATATATAGCATTCCGCCCTCAAAACCTTGGATGGATTTTGTAAAAAGATCAAAATCTGATGGAACAATAACCTCCTTGATCCTTTCATTGTCACCCCGATCTCGAGTTTCTGACCTGATGCATGAATCCTGACTTGCTGAAACCTATAGAATCAACATAAACATCCAGGTATACGAATTTTCCTCTCTTTTTACTTGTTTTAATTTTTGTGTGGCCATTCTGGACATGCATGAGTGAAGCGAGCTACACGCCCTCTAAAGCAAGCATATGATCATAAACAAGAACAAATGGCCTGAATCCGAAAATAAAGCATGAATTAATGAAATATCACCTGTTAGATGCACAAGTAGGCTACCAAATCCAGCTTCTTTAACCCATTCCATTGTAGAACCAATATCTTCACAAACATGATCACTAACTTTAGCCATTGGCTTAGTACTATCCATCTTAGGGTTTGTATCGATGTGTATGTTTCAAGTGAGAATGAAAGGTCCCGAATTGTGGTGGCCTTATACACACAGGTAAAGAAAGAGTTGCAATGTGAAGGAACTTTCTTTTTTCTACACATTTTCTTTAATTGAAGGAACAAAAGATAAAAATGTAAAATAAATATATATTGAGACTATTTTGGTATGAATTTTCTATTTTTTTAAAATAAAAATGCAAGTAGATATATCTTTTTTATTATCATTATCATCGTGTCTGATTCTTTTATCTCGAAAAAATAACCAACACTAATAAATCATCTTTTATTAAGTGAAGGCGAGACTTGATTAATTAAAGGCTAATAGCTATTAGAGGCTGTCAGGACTCAAAAATACCAAAATTGGTATGAATATGATTAATCCAAAGCTACACATTGCAAATGAAATAACAGATCGTCCAAAATCTGATAAGCTGGACCAAACTGCAATTTCTGCTTCCTTTCCCTGGAATACAATGGCATAATTCTTCAAATTTTGACCTCTTATTCAACTTGTTTACCTTTCAGACATGTTTTGACGATGTGTAGAATTTATTCCTAAGCACACACTTGAAAAATGAAGACGTAGTGAGTTCTTGGATTCTTAGTTCTCAGATTCTCCATGAGACATCATAGCTTTTTGTGCATAAAGCCCTGGGACAACAACAAACATACCAGCTGACACAACCAATGTTTTTTATATTCTCAACTTCTTTTTCTTTGCTACCAAGCCACTACTGCCGCGGTTTCATGATTTTCACTTGTTCCTGTGACCTTTCCTGCTTCAGTCAAGCTATGATCACTCTTCGGATCCTTCAAGTTAGCCTAAGTTGAAGTAGCATTTGCTCGTCCATTAATATTTCCACTTGTTTGTCCTTCTGTCTGTGTTTTTGGAGGTACTTCTTAAGTAGCCTAATCTTGTCCACTCGTTCCGTCTTCTGGTTTTTCATTTGCAGGCTTTTGAGGCTCTGCAGTTGAGCTTGCATTATTTTCATGTACTGGCATGGCTGGACTGATATTCTTCTTGGGGTGTTTGATATAAAGTACTCCGCCCTCAAACTTAGCACGGATTTGATCAAGATTATAAACTGATGGAACAGTAAGCTCCTTGTTAAAACGGATCAATTTATTGTTTCTCTGACTGCTCTTTCCTGTGATCTTGAGTTTTCGATCACCTGTTGCTGCTTGGATCCTTAGTTGCTGCTTCGTAAAACCTGTACGATCAATATACATCCTATTATACATTTTTGTTACTGCTTTCTTTTCCTTATCATAGAAAAAAGAAAGAACTTCTGTGTGGCCTTGCTGGGCACGAACAAAGCAAACAAACTATCATAAACAAGAACAAATGACTAGAATTTCACATCATTTTAAGGAATAAAATGTCACCTGGTAGACGGACAAGTAGGGTGTCGAATCCAGCATCATTCACCCATTCCATTTTAGGATCAATATCTTCATAGACTTGATCATTAACTTTAGCCAATGGCCTAGTGCTATCCATCTTAACCTTTCAAATGCCAAAGAAAGGTCCCAAATTTGTTGGTTTTATATACAATATAAAGAAAGAATTGTAATGTGATAGGAACTTTCTTTTCTTCCACATGTTTTCTCTGTATTCAATTCTTCCTTTTTATTATTACATCAATTATTTCTTTTCCTTTTGAAGCTTCTCTGATTTTTCCTCCTCAGCGAGGCAAAACAATTTTCTTTGTAAGCTGCTTCACAGCCTTTTATTCCCTTAAATCTATTTTAAGGAAAGCTTTACAGGCCATTTAGAAACTCTTTCTTCCTTATGTATAACCTTTTAGTGAGAGCATCTACCTCTGAATTAATTTGGTGGGAACATGATCGATTACATGCATTTCAGCACCCAATCTTACAGGTTGGCCTATTTGAGCATAAGCTACTATGTTTCTCTTTTCTTTTCTAGAAGATTTCTTTTTCCTCAAAAAGGTTATTCCTTCTCTTTATTTAATATTATTCTGGACATACTTTCTGAAACTCTTCAAGATTTTGAGCCCTTTATTCATCATTGTACATTTGCAAACATGTTTTGAGTTTATGTACCACTTATTCAAGGGTTTACAGTACAGTTTTTATTCTTGGATCCTCCAGTTCTCAGATTCTCCATTAAACCTGATGGTGTTGTGAACATGCATCCCAAGAACCAGGATTAACAAACCAGCAGCCGTGACCAAGTTTGTTGATTTTCTTGGTTTCTTCATCTCTTCAACCAAACCTCCAAGAACCTGCTTATGATATGCTAGTTTAAATTTATCACTACCACTAACAGCAGCAGTTTCTTCTTCCTGGTGCATCTTGGCAGCATTCTGG
>Ga0325403_1007907_pt1 | contig 10171 bp, 9 predicted proteins | sample PopdelMetagenome_19_FD_205665 | JGI IMG/M metagenome (GOLD analysis project Ga0325403, IMG submission 205665) | Populus deltoides microbial communities from Bellville, Georgia, United States - Xylem-PdKOR-R4 | ecosystem: Host-associated > Plants > Phyllosphere > Stem > Wood/Secondary xylem...
ATCAAGCAATTCTTCTCGTAAGAACTTAAAGAAGAGTAGAAAAAATGAATTTTTAATGATTGAAGATGAAGATCAACCTATACAAATCTTTCTTTAATTTGTAGGTCTAATTATCTAATCTTTCATACTAGTCGAATATTTGATTTATAATAAAAAGTATAATTTGAATCCTTTAGCAAAATAGTTTTAAAAAATCATTAAATTAAATTATTTTATTTTGTAAATTTTAAAATTTAATTAAATATCATTCTATTACTAATAAAGACATCATCCATTTTTTTTTCTTTCTAAAATTAAATTTAAAATATTAATGTTTGCAAAATTAATGTTAGTCGTACTCATGAATATATTTGATATTTTGTTGAAAACACTCAATTAGTTTTCTGTTTTTAATTTATCTCATAAAAACAAATCTCTGAGGTAACAATAGGAAAAATGTGAAAATCAAGACTCTAAAATTATTAGAAATGAGTCTATAAAAAAATTATAAAAAAAATAAATAACAAAATAAAAAAAACATAAAAATAAAAGAATAAAAGTTAGGATAAGTCATGTGAATGGGCATAAGGCAAGTAGGTCCATGCCAATGATATATAGAAAATAATAAATTATTGAGGAAAGTTTATTTTGAAAAAATAATAAATCATTTGAATGGGCCTAAAACATGTACGCTCATGCCATTGAGATAGAGAAGATAATAAATTATTAAGGAAAATTTATTTTGAAAAATAATAAATAACAATGAAAAAAACATAAAAATAAAGAAAAAAGATTAGGCCACATGCATGATGAAAGCAAGCTCACCGGTCAATTTGTGTGTTGAGAACACAGTTGAAATTGTATTTTTTTTAAATTTAATTGTTTTAGCTTAAAAATATTTTTTTATATATTTTTAAATTGATTTAATGGGACAGGGTTAAAATAATTTTTTTTTAAATATATATATTATTTTAAAATATTTTAAAACAATAACTACTATCACATTCTAAAATATGAGTTCAATTCATTTCAAAATAAAAAATAAAAAAAATAAAGCAAGGCATTTTATACAATTCTCGAACACCAAGGACTAAAACAAATTTAAAATTTTAAAAATCATTTATTGTTTCTTAAGAAAACTATCAAATCTGGAGAATTAGATTTTGTCTCCTTTATTAATTGAGTTACAATGCGCATATGCGCGCCCACACACACACACATACATGGGAGAGAGGCGTGTTTTAACTAGTCCACTCTAGATAGCATCCCTTTCCTAGATTGAAGCGTGGAAATATGGGAGTTGATATGTACAATTAGTGTTTCTATTTCATTGTAATTCTAATGGCTCACGCTAACACTCTCCCTCAAGTTGGTACATGGATATTGTTAATGCCCAACTTGTCAAGGGAGTCATGAAAAATTCTACTAGAAACTGTCTTTGTCAGTATATCTGCCAGATGGTCTTCTGATTTGACAAACATAAAACAGACAATCTTCTTTTCAAGGTTTTGCTTAATAAAATATGTCTATCTCCACGTGTTTTGTTTGATCATGCTAAATAGGATTTTGTGAGATATCAATCACAACCTTATTGTCACAAAACAAGTTCATCTCCATGTTAGGACCGTAACCTATTTTCATTAGTAACCTTCTAAGCCATAGTAGTTCACAAAGCCCTTTTGCCATCCCCCTAAACTCGGCTTCAGCACTTGATCGAACTACCACTTTTTTCCCAATCTGCATCTGTGTATCCCTTAACATCTAAGTGGTTATTTTTATAGAACATCAGACCCTCTCTTAGTATGGATTTCAAGTAGGAAAGTATTTGAATCACTGCATTTATATGTTCTTTGCAATACTTACGACATAAGCAATATCAGGGCGAGTGTGTGACAAGTAAATAAGTTTTCCCACCAGCCTTTGGCATCGCCCTTTATTCGTTGGTACTTGGTCTGTGTGTTCTGTTAGTTTGTGATATTGAACTATAGGAGTATCTGCTGGTTTGCACTTTAATAATCCTACCTCGAAAAGTACATCTAGCATATACTTTCTTTGGGACAGTAATATACCCCTCCATGACTTTGCCATTTCTATTCCCAAGAAGTATTTAAGTCTACCCAGATTCTTTATCTCAAACTGGGCTGATAATTGCTCTTTTAGTCTTGAAATTTCTTCAATGTCATCCCCAATGATTATCATATCATCTACGTAGATGATTATGGTTGTCACCTTCTTTTTTCGATGCTTCAGGAATAAAGTGTGGTCCGCATTGCTTTGAACAAAGCCATACCTTATCATAGTTGAGCTAAATCTCTTAAACTATGCTCGAGGAGATTGTTTTAATCCATATAGAGCTTGCTCCAGCTTGCATACAACTTTAGTTCCTGAAGATGATATAAAGCCTGATGGGATCTCTATATAAACCTCTTCTTCAAGGTCATCATGGAGAAAGACATTCTTTACATCAAGCTGAAGTAGTGGCCAATCTAGATTTGCTTAAAGAGATAGAAAACTCTGATAGTATTTAATTTAATAATTGGTGAGAACGTCTCTACATAATTTATACCGTATGTCTGTATGAATCCTTTCGCCACCAGCCTCGCTTTGTATCAGTCAATTGATCCATCCACTTTATATTTAATTGAAAACACCCATTTACACCTCACTCTCTTCTTCCCTTCAAACTGCGGTATTAACTTCCATGTATTATTTTTCAGTACGACTTCCATATCTTCTTGTATAACTTGTGCCTATTTAGAGTCGGCAAAAGCATCCTCTATATTATCTGGAATATGAAAAAAAGATAATGTCTTGGTGAAGTTCTGAATCAGATCAGATGGATGTTGGGTGCTCACATAATTAGCAATAGGGAATTTGGACCGCCTTTCTTCTATATCAGGGGAGTACCTATTAGGTGGTTTTCCTCTATTGTGTCTGAAAGATAACACATACTCTACAAGATTATTTAAGTCAGAAGTATATGGAGGGACAGTAGGAGAGCTTACCTCAGGATTGTTCTCAGTAGGAGATTCAGGTACTGTAGAGAGAGGGGTTGATTGGGTTTCTTAATTCAAAAGCTCCCTATTAAGCTGATATTTATGTATTCCTTCAACGACATTTTCAGGCTCGCCTAGTTGTCTGTCGTTAGCATGTGTTGTACTGTCATCAATGGCAAGTGCTGGATTATCATCAACAGGGTCTGTTGGATTACTAATAGTGGTAGTTGTAAGGTCTGCAGGGTCTACTGAATTATTAGTAGTGGTAGTTGTAGTGTCTGCTGAATTATTGGTAGTGCTAATGGTGGCTGGAGTTTTCATGTACAATTCAAATCTTCACTTCTAGACTCTCTCTAAAGGACTGAGTTGGAGACCATAGGAGAATAGAAGTGTTCAGACTTAATAAAGGTAGCATCCATGGTAATGTAGAGTCTTTTGTTAATAAGATCAAAGCATATGTAGCCTTTCTTATTTATTCCATAACCCAGAAACATACATTTAATAGCACATGAATCAAGTTTAATGCATTGGTTCTTATGAAGATGAACAAAAACCACACATCCAAACACGCGAGGTGGGAGCAACAACATGGTAAATAGTGCAACATAAGAGGAAAACACTTGCAAGGGAGTTTTGAATTACAGGACTTTAGAGGGCATTTTGTTAAGTAAGTATATAGTCGTACTCACCATATCATCATAGTGATAAGTTGGAACATTTTTGTCGTAAGGAAGAGCACAAGATGTTTCCAGGAGTGACAATTTTTCTGTTCAGCCACACCATTCTATTGTGGAGTCAGAGCATAAAAAGTTTCATAGAAAAGACCTTGTTGTTGGAAGAATGCTTTGAACAGATGGTTGAAGAACTCCCCTCAATGGTCTGACCAAAGAACTCATATTTTGGCTAAAAATTGATTTTGAATCATGGTGTGAAATGCTTGGAATATTGGGAACACCTCTTTCTTTGTCTTCATTAGGTAAAGCCAAGTCATTCGGGTGAAGTCATCTATAAATATAACAAACCAACAATGGCTAGTTGCAGTAGTTTGTGGATAAGGTCCCTAAACATCAGAGTGTATTAGAGCAAAAGGAATATTGTTTTTATTCAAACTTGCATAATAAGATGTTTTGTGGCTCTTAGCTAGGGTACAAGTTTTACAATTAAATTCAATATCCTTTGATTGTAAAAATAAGTTTGGAAATAGGTGTCTTAGATATCCAAATGATGGATGCTCAAGGCGACGATGCCATAACCATATTTCTTGTTCCTTGCTACTAAGTTGATGGTGTACGTGATGTGCTTTCCCATGGTTGAAATCATTAAGGTAGTATAACCCCTCTCTCTTAGTACCACACCCAATAATCTCCTTGCTGAGAACATCCTGAAGAAAACAAACATTAGAGTATATTAGTACCACATAATTGAGTTCTTCAGTTACTTGACTTACATACATTAATTTATTTAATAACGAAGGAACAATAAGAGTGGGATAAACTGAGTGAGGTGAAATTGACACAATTCCAACTCCTGTAACTGGATACCCGACTCCATTTGCATTTGCAATACAAGTCCTCTATGGTTGAGTTGTGTATGAGAAGTCTGCAAGATCAAAGGTCATATGGTTTGTAGCCTTAGAGTCGATAATCCACTCATTTTCATCATGATGGCTAGAACTATAGAAATCTTTTCCACAGTTACCTGGTGCCTTAGGAGTGGAGGAATTTACCACAATGATAAATGAGAATTGAGGTTCTGTCATGACTGCTATAGCTCTACCAATGCCTTCATCATGTGTTGTGTTGCCTTTTTTCTTCCTAGCTTACAGTTTATGCCACTATTCAGGGTACCCGTGTAACTTGAAGCATGTCTCACGAGTGTGTTTGGTGTTTTCATAGTATTTATATTTTCCCTAATTGAAAGGTCCCTTCAGTTTAGAGGATGAGTTATGCTTTCTCATTACCAGCGTTAGTGATTGGCCATTAAGCTTTTTATGGCTATAACAACACCACTAGTTATGGTTTCTGCCTTGCTATCATCACTGCTTGTCGAGTATCCTCTCTTCTAACATGAGCATAAGCCTGCTCAATTATAAGAAATGGTTTTAATTGGAGAATGTCATTACGAATATTATCAAGTCGATCATCCAATCCATCTAAGAAAATAAAAACTCTTTCCTCTTGTATCAGAGAGTTATATTTTTGTATGTCTATTGCACACTCCATGGGATTGAGGCATTGAAAATCTATCTCACACCACACCTCTTGTAAATCATTGTAATATTTTTCGATTGATCCTTCTCTCTATGGCATCTGAGTTATCCTATGTTGAAGTTCATAAACCTGTGACAAGTCAATTCCAATAAAACATATAGTTGCAATGGCATCCCACACCTATTTTGCTATTGGGAAATGAATGAAGTTTGCAACAAGTGATTGATCCATTGAGTTAATCAACCACCCTTTCACCACGGAGTTCTCAGTGCACCATTTAAAAAATGTCGAATCTACTTCTGAGGGTTGAGGGAAGTATCCATTAATATACCCCAATTTGGTTTTGGCTGAGATGTTCATCTTAACCGCCTGGGACCATAAAACATAGTTGGATCCATCCAACTTAATGCTGATTGGTGTTGCAGAAGAGTCATTGATAAGTAGTTGTGAGGTATCTTGGACTTTTATCAAAACCTCTTTCATCTTGGTCGTAAAGTTGTCAAGCATGGAGTCTGTTAGGGGATTTTATGGCTGAGCCAAATTGGTGGAATATTTAGCCATGAGGTTAGAGTTGTTGAGTCAATTCTCTGTTAGGGTACATAAATCCCTAAATTATGCTCTGATACCATGTCTGATCTGGAGAATCAGATTTTGTCACCTTTATTAATTGAGTTACGAATATATATATATGTATAGAAGAGAGTTGCTATGTAGAGTAGACTAGTTAAAACATACCTCTGGAGGTATGTTTTAACTAGTCTACTCTACATAACAGCCCTTTTATAAATTAAAGCCTGGAAATATAGGAGTTGATATATACAACTAGTGTTTCTATTTCATTGAAATTCTAATGGCTCACACTAACAAAAACCATGTCATATTAATAAAAAAAATATCTTAAAATAACGTTGTTTATTGTTTTGAGCATTGTAGCTAGATTATTTCAATTATTCTTAATAACGCTTCGTACAATGAAGAATATTTCATGAACTCCATAAACATAAAATAAGCAATAAAAAACTAAATTTAATTACCATTTCTTTTATTACGTCCATTGTGTCTTTTACGTCATTCATTCACCAAAAAAGTAGTGGTAATTGGTGAGGTGTAAATATCTTTATAATAGTGGTGAGGTGTGAATTACCACTACTTTCCAATAGAATAATGTTGTACTTAATATATGGTTTCTTGAGAGATATTATTATATATTTGTTGTGCAAACTTTTATGGAGGTTACCTTTTAAGAGAGAAATGTTCATGTTATAGAAGACATGTAATACAAATTGCAAAACTAACCTATTATTTGATAAAGGTGAAGAGCTCAATGATTGTGAAAAAAGTGATCATAAATCCGTGACTAGGTTTGAAACCTGTTTTAAAAGCATGATCATACAAAGTAGCTTCTTGATCGAGATAAATATTATAGAGATTGGGATAATCTCATATATGATGAGATATATGTGGATTGATATTATCCACTAATTTATGATATTTATTTTGATGATGCTAATGTTGATGATAATATCATAAATAGTGATATGAATGGTTGTGATGTTATTATTGATGATTTCCTTATTAATAAATTAGAGGTTGAGTGAAAAGAAAACATGGAAGATGCTCAATAAAAGAAAAATATTGATTTAAATTATGTTGATCATTTTGATTACAAGTTTATTATTATCACAAAGATAGATGTATTCAAAAGTTATATGGATACAACATATATTCATGAAGCAAGTTTAAGATTTGCAATTTATTACTCTAGAAGCCAACGAGGGAAGAAATAATTTGTTAATTGTTGTTTCTTATTCAAGTTTTAAAATGAAAGGACTAAAGTTGATGTTTAAATTGTTATACACTTGAACCAAAGAAAGAAAATGGGTTGGTGAGTAATTATTAGACATCCTGAGATCAAAGCAAATGTAATTTGAACTCGAGGACGGGTTCTTTTCAACTTGTAGAGACTAATACAAGAGATTTTCTTCCAATATGCATCTTATATTAATGAGTATTACTTTCAATTTGACCATTGGATATAACTGAAATTTTGATCGAGGGTTCCAAAACCTTGTTTTCTTAAGGTTAAATAATTCCATCCCATCAAAGTTCAAGAAGGCCTTCAAATAAGGCATAAAAGTTATTGTTTGAGATTTTTTATACTTCCTAATTGTTTTAGGATTCCTTTTCTATTTGTTTTAGAATTTTTTTATTATTTTTTCAGCTTTGTTTAGGATTTTTATATATTTTCCTTTATTTTCAGGTTTTCAAGTTTGTTTAGGTTATATTTCATATTTATTTTAGAAATTGTAAATCTTTTACAGAGATATATTATTTTAGGAGAAATTTTCTGTACTAAAAATATGAATTAAGATTCCGTGTGATAATTTTATTCGATTTTATTTATGTCTTCCTAGCTAGTTATTTTCTTGTTTCTATTTCTGTCTGCATTAAATAAAGACTGAAATTATAAAATATTTAAAGGGATATTTGTAAGAAAAAATAACTTGATTATATGCTTGTTATGTCCAATATGTCCTTCAGTAAAAACTCATTTTTATCATTATGCAACTAAACAGATTTTTGTTTATCGTGTCTATATTTTTTCTGCCGTAGTACGCCCACCGAACACTATTATGTAATTAAGCTGACCCAATTCAGTTGATCAAGCTAGTTGCACCCTAGTATCTAGCACCAGCCCTTGGACAATTTGTCTATAAAAGGGTGCAACTAGCTTGATCAACTGAATTGGGTTGATTGTAATCAAGGTTTGTACTCATAGCAATGGCTGTACCATCTCTTCTAGCTACCGCCGCCTTTCTTCTTGTTCTGAAAGCGAACATGATCATGGGTGCTCCATATTGTGGACCGGTTATTGTGGCTAGTGATTTTGATCTAGTCCAGGTCGCATTGAACCTGGAATTCTTGGAGGCAGAGTTTTTCTTAATCGGTGCAAATGGTGAAGGTCTTGACACCATTGCCCCGAACCTGGCCCAAGGTGGACCTCCTCCAGTTGGGGCTAGGAAGGCTAATCTTGATTACACCACTCATCGAATTATTCAGGAGTTTGGCTTTGAGGAAGTCGGTCACATTAGGTTTCTCCTCTTGCTTTCTTAGTTTAGGACAACATATATACAGTGGATAAATTTTAGGAAATGTAAGACTGGGCATCGCATTATTCATGACAATCATGACTTTATTTTTTCTATTCATGCATAGACATACTTTCCTTTTTCCTCTATTTTCGGATCTCGGTAAAATTATTTCTCTGCATTGAATTTGATAATTGAATCAGGTGTTGAATCTAAATTTTATTTAAAATACAGTAGGTGAGTGATTCTCAATTATATATATATATATATATATATATATATATATATATATATATATATATATATATATATATATCGTGTTTTACCGACACTAGCTTTACTAGAAAAAGTTACCAGCGTATGCCTACAGCTGCCTCCAAGCAAGTCGTAGGAGTCACATTTTGAAACTCTTGCTATATTGGTTTTGGCAATTGGCATCAAGTTAACGGCATTCCTATCTACACCTACGTACACATATTTATTCAAGTGCTATTATATATATTGTGAAGGACCGGCCTTTAGTGCTATTATATTCCTACAAATATTATCCTCAATCTTCCTGATCTACAATCTGTTCTTATTATGCCGTTCAGGGCTATTTCGTCGAGAATTGGCGGATTTCCAAGACCACAGCTAAATCTCAGCTCCCAGATTTTTGCCACAATATTTGATCAAGCAGTCGGCTTCCCCTTGGTGCCTCAGTTTGACCCTTATGCTAACACGCTCAACTATCTCTTAGCAAGCTACATGATTCCTTACGTGGGGCTCGTAGGTTATGTTGGCACTATTCCATCACTTGTCACCTATAATGCTCGAAGTGTGAGCACCTCTCTATCTTTTAAATTGTCTTGATATATAATCCTAACCTATCGTGTTCGTTTTTTGTTCTTTTCACCTGTTTTTAATAATTCCTGGTCAATTACTTAGTTGGTGGCATCTCTCTTGGGCGTGGAAGCTGGACAAGATGCGGTTATAAGAACTTTGCTGTACAACAGAGCCAACGAGACGGTGTTGCCATACAACTTGACCGTGGCAGAGTTCACTGTCCAGCTGTCGAATCTCAAGAACCGGCTTGCCGGGTGTGGAAACAAAGATGAAGGACTAATTGTGCCACCGGAGCTTGGTGCTGAGAATCGAACGACCAGTAACATCTTATCAGCAGATAGTGATTCTCTTTCGTATGCAAGGAACGCCTACGAAATATTCAGGATAATATACGGGACTGGTAATGAGCACCTGCCTGGTGGATTTCTTCCCCGTGGTGGAAATGGGAAAATTGCAAAAGGCTTGCTCATTAAAGCGTAAAGAAAGCTAGCTTTAATTAGTTAACTAATAAGCATATCTGTCTAAGTATTAATAACGGCTGTCAGCCATGACTCCGAGTTTTCATTTGAATAAAATTACAATATTATGGTATAATTAAAGAGATCAAGAGAGGAATATGAACCTAAGCTGTTGTTGGCATTTCACGATATTAATTACTGTATGAAGTATCATCATAAAGTGCGAAATGACGACTTAAAATCTCCAATAATTACTTCTTCCTATTGCTAATTCATAACCTACCCACCATTTTAGGTGATTATGATTATACCCATTTTTAATATGACAAACGTTAATGTCCCTCAATTTTATAAACCTCGAGGACATATTTCTCCATCCAAGAAAACCCTAACCCTTTCTCTGCACACGCCTTGTTAATTTCTCTCCAACGAAACCGGTATTTTCCTTTTTATTTTTCCTTTCCATCTTCGATTATCCACCACCATGTGATAAAATCTGGGCAAAGAATGTGAAAAACTGGAAAAGAGAAAATAGAAGAGAATGAATTCTTTGGAAGGAAGAAGAAGAATTCTATACGTCTGAACAATCTGCATGCAGCATTTTGTTTTGTATT
>Ga0325403_1007911_pt1 | contig 10167 bp, 2 predicted proteins | sample PopdelMetagenome_19_FD_205665 | JGI IMG/M metagenome (GOLD analysis project Ga0325403, IMG submission 205665) | Populus deltoides microbial communities from Bellville, Georgia, United States - Xylem-PdKOR-R4 | ecosystem: Host-associated > Plants > Phyllosphere > Stem > Wood/Secondary xylem...
CCCCCTCTATTCGTGGCTCTCTTTTTTTTCTTTCGTTTCTGTGATCCCCCTCCTTTTCTGGGTTTATTTCTCTGTTTTTTATCCCCCTGTGTTTTTTTTGTTTCTGTCTTCGGGTTCGGGTTCTGCCTTTTTCCTCCCCTCTCCCTTTCTCCCTCTAACCAACCTGTGTTTTTTCGGTGCTCATTCGTTTATATAGGGTCCGACGGGTCAGTAACGGGCGACATTACTGCTGCAACGTTTCCCAGCTTTTATTGCAGAAAACGGTTACTGGCTTTAAGAAGAAGAAGATGAACAGCGTCCCTTTCAAAACGACGCCGTTTGGAGATAAAAGGTGGCCATTTTACGTTTTGACCCCTGCAGTTTCAAAAGTCTTGTAATTAGGCCCCTGGTTTAAATTGTAATTGGCCCTGCATTTCGGCGCCTTTTACAAGTTAGTCCTTGGACTTTAATCTGATGCAATCGTGCCCCCAATTAACCCCAAACTTTGTTATTTCTTCAATTAAGTCCCTGATTTCATTAATTTAATTAAATCCAAAGTTCAATTAAGTCTACAACTTATCCATTCTTCAATTAAGCCCCTGATTGGATTAATTAAATTAATTCTAAGCTTAATTAAGTTTCAAAACTTATCAATTCTCCAATTAAACCCTTGATTGGATGAATTAAATTAATTTCAAGCTTTAATTAAGTCTAAAAATTTTTCAATTCTCCAATTAAACCCTTAATTGGATTAATTAAATTAATTCTAAGCTTAATTAGATTAATTTCAAAGTTAATTAAACCCCAAAACTTCCAATCATTTTGCCCTTAACCCAAATTTTAATTCATTCTTCATTTATTTCATTTTACTTGTTTTTCCATCATTATTATTATTGTTTTTCCATCATTATTATTATTATTTTTCCATCAGTTTTTTTATTCTTTTCAGTAAATAAAATAATAATAATAATAATTAAAATAAAAATGGTCAAAATTGGGTTATAACAATTACCTTGGTTTGGGATTGAGGTAGAAGGTTCGACCAAGGGAATAAGGGATAGGTAAGAGTCAGTCATGACCACTGTCACGGGGCGATGTCGTCTGGCGACGACGGAGGCTTTCGTCGCGCCTCCTGTGTGAGGTGTTGTGTGTTGGGAAGAGTTTTTGTATTTAATCATAAAATTATGATTAAGGTTCAGGAGTCACCACCTAGTACTATGGTCACTAGGAACCTATGGTTTGCGAGATTCCGGGTAAGGGACTGATTGTGCAAGGGGAAGACGCATCACCCTCAGTGCACCCTACCTAAGGTAAGCTGCATTGTTGTTTGATTGTTTTTTCTAAGTCGGATTTCTATTCATTGGTCTTTTCTAAGGCTTAAGGCAAATTTCTCTTCATGAGAGAGTCTCTACCTTATTGGGTTAAATCCTAACTACTCTAAAGTTTGAATTTTAGCATTGCATTTATTTACACCTTGTATCTTTAATACCTGACGGTATACTTTATTGTTTAATTTTACACCCCCATAAATATTAAAGTCTACATCTGGATCCTAAAAAAAATAAAAATTGGAAAAAGATTTTTGACATATTGGCCAAATCCTAATGGATAATTATAAACTGGTTACGATATCTATTTATGATTTTTTTTTAAACATGAAAAAGATACAATTTTTGTTTTTATGAAAAATATGCTTGGAAAAATTTTAGGATTTGGCCGTATGCAACAAAATATTTTTTTCTTTTTGAAAATGTTTTGAAATATATTTTTTTGTTTTTTTTTTGAAATATTTTGGAGAAAACCGGGTATTTTAATACCAAATTTGTATATTACAGTGTAAATATATAACCCGATATTATGAATAATTGGTAGAAAAATATACGAGAAAATCGCAAATTTTTTTAAAATGATTTTTGAAAAATTTTTGGATTTTTTTATAAATGGGAGCCGGGCCAGACTTGCCATTTGGGCTGGGCCATAACTGGCCCAGCCCAAACCATGGGCTAATTAATTAGCTGTTGCATGCAGAAATGAATTCTGCATGCAGCGACCACGCTGAGGAAGTAAGAGGCAAAGTAGGGAGAAGGAAGTTGCCTGGCGTGGGGGTCTCGGACGTGATGAGATGGTTCGGCCGATGGCTCAGGAGGTGTCGGCTGAGGTGATGGTGGCCGGTGTAGGTTGTGGGAGGAAGAAGAAATAAGTTGCAGAGGAGAGAGAAAGGCTGGAAGGAGAAGAGAGAGAAGGTCATGGTCACTGCTCTGCCACTGGTAAGGAGCTGGGTTGATGGAAATGACGATGGTAAAGCCGGTTGTGGCGGTGAAGGTCGGTGGCAGAGGAAGCAAAAGAAGAAGAAGAAAACGGGAGGGGCTGCAGAGAGGAGAGAGAAACCAGCGGTTGCTCTTGGTGGTCGGTTGGTGGTTGTGTTGGCTTCCTATGGTGGAGCTGATGGTGGGAAGACCGGTGATGAGAGTGGTGGCGGCTGAAGGCCACGGTGGAAAGAGAGAAAAATTACAGAAACAAGGAAAGTGGTTGGTGTTTTGGCAGATTTTGGACCCGATTTTCTCCTCCCTCAGGTCATGAAATCCACTTCTATTTATAGGCGGTGGAAGAGGGAAATCTTATCTACACAGGGAAAAAATTTTCAGCCTTTGATTCGGTTGAGAAGGATCCCAACCGTTGGCTCAAAGTAGCCATGGTGCACTGTCAAATCTGTAAATGCAGGCTGCCTGAGGTGGCTTCTTTGGGGTGGTGCCACGTCCGTTTATTTGCTAGTGAGCCGGTGAAGACTATACCCAGACGTAGAGGGATGTCTAGTGATCAGTTTCGTGCAAGGTTTAGCAAATTTGGTGTACGTTAGGTACATTAAATGCAGCTACAAAGTGGGTAACCGGACCAGCCATTTCAGAGAATTAAAGAAGAAGATGAACAGTACCATAATTCTGTTTTTGGCCAAAGTTTATTTCAGTCATTTCTCTTTCAATTGCTTTCAATTGAACCTCTAATTGACCCTAAATTTTTACAAATAAGCCCCTGATGAACTTTAATAAGAGCCCCGAAGTTACGCGCCTCTTACGATATGGTCCTTGGTCTCGGATTTCTTCAATTTAGCCCCTAATTGACCCCAAAACTTCAATTTTCTTGTAATTTTGCTCCTGATTTCAATACATTAACATGGTAAAAATCAAATTTGATCTCTTAAAATTCCAATCTTCTCAATTAAACCCAAATTAGGCTTCCAAACTTAAGTTTTCATCAATTAAGCCTTAAATAAAATTAATTTGACCCATTTAAAGTATAATTAAGTCCTTGCACTTAATTAAATCCTTCAATTGGACCCAAATTAATTATTATATATAATTAAAATTTAATTTGGCCCATGATTAAATCAATTTGGCCTATTAAAAGTTTAATTATGTCATTGGAATTAATTTTTATGCAAATTCGTCTAATAATTATTTAATTTGACCTTGAATTTGCATTTTTTTCTCTTTTTTTGAGCACAATGGGGTACAATTAGGCCTTGAATTTCCTTAAAAAATTACACCTTTATTCCCCGGCCTACTTTCTCCTCGTAGCCAACCTTTATTATTATTTTTTGATATTTTGAAAAAAAAAAGAATTTTGGAGAATAACTCAGAATTGGGTTATGAAAACCACTGCTGCTCTTCTAGGAATGCCTTCAGTTGTAGAAGCATCTCGTTTATTTCAGGCTTATAATTTATGCCATTAGTCTGCATAGCCATGCAATTTGAAACAGGTGTCCTAGTTGTGTTTTGTACTTCTATAATGGGTGCACTTATTCCTATTAGAATGATCTTTAGATTGTGAGGGTGACCTACACTTTAGCAAGATTTGTGAATGACTAAATCTTATTACTTTGATGGGTATAACAGCCCCACTAGCCACTAATTCCACTCCCGATACCATCACAGATTGTCTATGGTCTTCCATTTGAATATGTGCATATGCCTGCTTGATTGAAGGGAAAGGTTTCAAGCAAAGAACATCACTCCAAACATGATCCTATTGATCATCTAGTTCGTTGAGAAAATATATACTCGCTCCTCCTGTAGAATGAAGTTGTAGCTTTGTATGTCACTTGCACATTTCATTGAATTTGGTCGATGAAAATCGATCTCTCACCACAAACCCTATAGATTATTGTAATATTTTTCTATGATTTGCCTGCTTATTTCATTTGAAATACACGATGTCTAAGCTCATATACTTGTGAGGTATCATTCCATCAAAGTATGTTGTGGAAGCAGAATCCCATACTTGCTTAGCCATTGGTTAGTGAATAAAGTTCACTATCAAGGAATGGTCTATAGAGTTGATTAACCAACCTTTCACCATGGCATTCTTAATGTGCCACTTACAAAAAGAGGGGTTGATTTTTGGTGGTTAGGGATAGTCTCTATTAATGTATCCCAATTTGTCTTTTTCAGAGATATACTCCTACCTTACAAGAAACCCATCTTGCTTCGATACCATGTCAGTCGTAGCTCTCATATTCATTATATTCCATCAATCAAAGTCCAATACATAAAGTTACAATCAACTATTTTTGGAAGTTATTCTATGTCCATACCATATTTATGTTGCAATTATGTTCCTAAATCTAAGATTTTCATAGTTGGCTAATTGCATGATTCACACAAATAATTTATCAAATAAAAATAAGTACTAAATTTAAGAACAAGGTAGATTAAGTACTTATATGCTAAATTTTAGATGAAGAGATGATGATGATGATGATGATGATAAAAACATTGTTGCTAAGGATTATATCCTCTATTTTGAAGGCCACTTTACATGTTAATAGGAGCAAAAGATTTAATGCTAGTAATATTTTAAGATTCTAACAACACCTCAAAATGTTGCATTAACTAACGTTGTAGCCTAATTTTTGAAATTCATTTGTGTATATATTTTGATTTTTTTATAGAGAATTTTAAAAAATGTCTTTGGAGTAAATTTAGTCATTTAGTTATTTTCATTATTTTTAATTAATTTTTGTGTGTTAAAAATAGTTATAAAAAATAAAAAATACAAAAATAAAAAAACCATAGATGGGTTGAAACTGAACTAATAATTAAGTATCATTGGCAAAAATTGAGTTTGAAAATTTTTAGGCCATAACCGAGGTTTCAAATGAAGAGGAAATTGAGAAAAAAAACTTAATTTTACCTTAATTTGGCTAAGATTAGGAAAATTAAAGAGCAAGGGATGAATTTGAAACAATTGACTAAATTAATAAGTCATTTAAAGACTTATTTGAAATGGAAAATCAAAATTGAATGTCATTAGTCAAAATTGCATAAATTTAGAAACCAATTATAAATTGGCAACAAATAATTAAATCAAGAGGTCTAGATTGATTCAATTAGAGACACCATCGAAAAGAAAGGTGATTGAGAACAATTTCAATTAAAACTAGAAAAACTGAAAGCCAAGGACTGTAATGAAAATGAGAAAGTATTCCAAAGATCAATTGACTATTTATATAACTTCATTTTAGTCCCCTTTGTTTCATTTCGATCAATTCTATCCAAATAATTTTATTGAATTAATTTATATTTTATTCCAATTGTTTTTAATTGATTCAATTTAGCCCAATTTAATCCAATGATTTTGTTAAATTAATTCAATTTAATTCCTAATTAACTCATGATTCAGTTTTCTAGAAATATAGTAACAACCAATTCTTAAAAGCTTAGCTTAATTAGATTCTGTTCAATTTTCTATTTGATTGCAATTTGGGCAAAATGTAATGATAAGAGTTTTAGCTATATGGGATCATTGTTATTATATTCATCAAATTATCTTTCTCTGCGGAATAATAGGATAAAAAATAGGACAGATTCCTTTGGATACCTCCCCAACAAGTATGCTCAAATGGAATGTTGATGGTATGTCAAAAGAAAAACCTGTACCTTTAGGAATTGGTGGTGTTCTCAAGGATTATGATGGGGAATTCATTTATATTTTCTCCTGCCCTAGTAATATGAAATCTAATGACTCTAAGGTGTTGGCAATTCAAAGGGCACTCTTTTTAAGTATTGATTACTACAATGCCTTTTATCATCAATGGATTATATATGAAGTTAGATTCTTACACTGTCATCTCTTGAATTAAGCCAAACAATAATATACAGCTTTGACACTTGGAAGGTGCATTTAATTTTATTTTCAATACATGCAATCACCATTCTTTTGTTGATTTTAAAAAATGTTCATGAAGAGAACAATTACGTAGTGGATAATTTAGCTAAGCAAAGAGTTCTTAAAAATATTGATCTATTAGCCTAGCTATAGCTTTTATACAATTTTACTTTTCTTATCTTTTGAGTAAGGGTTTTTATTTTGTAAGTAAGTTCTGACTTTATAAACTTATTGTATTTTTTTTTCTTATTAAGATATGTTCTTAATGGCTTTAACAAGTGTTTAATTGATCAGTCATAATGCATAAAAAAAAAAAGACAAGATAATAAGCAAAGAAAAAGAAAACAAAAGGAAGTAGGAGAAAACTTGTTCAGTTTCTATATCTTTGAATATTCCTCTCATCCCCTATTTATATAGAGAGTTATGTTGACAAAATTAATTTTAATTAAAAAAATTAATCTAACATTTTTTTTTTAAAAAAGCTAAGTATTGATTTATTACAAACTTTTAAAATAATATCAAACTATTTAGAGGTCTTAAGGTTTAATACTTGATATTTTTTTTTTAAACTAATAGGTATTAAAAAAGATGGAAAATTGATCAGACAAGGTAAAAAAACCTTTATAGATTCAAATCTATACAAGTAAAGAACATGGTCTAAAAAAAATAATTTTATGTACCAAAATATTATCTTACAATTAACTCAAACCCAATCCTAAGTCTAAAGGTATGCATATGGTTTTAATAAAAAAAAAAAATACCTATATTGCATAGGTCATCTCTCTTAATTTTAAAAGTTTTAGTATTGTATGGGCTTGATTTTTACATTCCAATACACCACTGTATAAGAAAGAAGAGAAGTTTGTAATACTTCAATGTTAGATTAAGGATTTTGGGTTTGAGAATTTTTGCCAACTAAGGATTTTTTAAAATCAATTTTTCAATTACCCATTTTAGACATGTTAACCCTTCATGTTAAAAAACTTATGATGAGGAATAGTTTTCACCAAAATCTTGACTCCAAATGTGATTTAACCCCACTTTTAATTTGATGTTAAATATGCCTATTAACTAAGTCAAAAAACCAAAATCTCAACAATTTCCCATATGAATGGAAATTGTTTAACGAAGGGTTGATTTTACATTTATGTTACTTCTAGACACATAACTACTCTATACTTTCAACCCTAGGTATATATTATTTTTTTAGAAACAATTACATTAATTAAAAAACTAAATAAAGAAATAGAAAATTCTAGTTCACTTTATGTTGAGATTTCTTGATTTTTTATGTAGAGATTAATAATTAATTTCTTAATTATTATTATTATTTTTCCCATATAATTAATTTTCTAAGTTAGTTTGATTAGTATTGTGTGTGTGTGTATTATACCTTTCTCATTCTCTCAATAAAAATATCAGAATAATATTTTATTATTATTGAAAATATGGTATCGAAGCTAAGTTTCTAAAATTCTTAAACACTTGATTTTTTCCACTATTGTTGTTTATTTTTTTCTTTTTTTAAGTCTTTGGATCCTTTGGGGAAAAAAGCCAACACATTGAATCACTCTCTCTTTGATCTATTTAAAAAATATAATTTGTTTGTTTGTGAATATAATAGTAAAAAAAAGATGAAAAATTCACAACTTCCTAAAATAGTAATTTGGAGATTCATCCGGTTTTGATTGACCTTCGATTAGAAGCGTTCGTGGTCTGATTGAGTTGAATTTTTATAGGCACATTTACTACACGAGGTTTAATAATTTAAATAGTGGATATCATATTTAAATATGCCTAATTGGTATTTGTATCCTTGAATAGTAATCATGAGTTTCTGATTACACAAAAAGGGAGCAAAAAGTTATTTTATAATTAATTTGGATTTCTCAAATGAGAGAGAGAGAGAGAGAGAGAGAGAGAGAGAGAGAGAGAGAGAGAGAGAGAGAGAGAGAGAGAGAGAGAGAGAGAGAGAGAGAGAGAGAGAGAGAGAGAGAGAGAGAGAGAGAGAGAGAGAAGTCATAGACTTATCAAAAGATCATGAGAACTTCGTCTAGTTTGCAAAGTTCGCTGAGCAAACATAACGCTATCATGAAATTGTACATGTAATGAAGGAAGTGGAAAAACTTGATGTTGAATTTGTTAGTGTATATTCCTTATAGCTTATTGAATGATTACACGTGACACTAAATCTATTTATTTAAAAGCATATTTATCATTAATAAAAGCTTTTTTTTAAAAAAACTTTAATACTCATTTATGTTTGATTAATAAATCTAGAGTAAAGATAAAGTTCTTGGGATATAAATGTTTTGCAAAGAAAATTATAAAATGGTTATAATTATGAGATTTCTAATGCATCAAAATATTGTTCCTAGTGGATGCTTTATTAAAACTAAACATTAATTAAAGAAACTAATATATATTATATTCTTTTCTTTATGAAAAAAGCAAATAATCTAATATGCCGAGTTATAAGAGATACCTATAATTAATATGTAAGTGTTTGTCAAATGACATGTATACTAAACTTACCCGTATAAGGGTTCTATTTGGAGAGATCACCTATGTTTATGAAAATGTCAAAGTGATAGTTGTCTAAGTGATTTTTAAATTTGAGATCACTAAGTTATCTTATATAAGAAATGTTATATTTTGATTATGATTATACGTTGTCTTAATCAAGGGTAACAGATGGGAAAACTTTACATATACATGAACTATATGAAAGTATTTGAGTAATAAAGATATGATTCATCATCTTAGGTGAATTATAAAAAATATTCTACATGTTCTCATATAGTATAGAAAATAAATCAAGTTTCTATATATGATTTCTAGATATAAATTTGAATTTCAAAAATGATGATGCATAACCTAGACTAGTTAATCAAGACAAAGATGAATTGGACTTAAGTGGTATAATTTTGAAACAAAGTCATGATGAACACAAGAAGCTAAAAATATGGCTCTAAAAAGTGCTTTGTTCGAGTTAGAATTTCTTGCAAATAATATAACAAACCGATAGAGTGTTGAATATGTTTCTAAATTAATATCTGAATCATTTATAAAATCACCACATAATCACACTAGAGGTATTCCTAACCCATTTATGAACTTAAAATTTCTAGTAATGTCAAATATCCTATGAATGTCTAGCCATCATTTATCATAATCAGATATGTCATTTATAACCCAATTATATTCTATATTTGTTCTTGATAATATGGATGAAACCTTAGCTGGTGAGAGGTGGAGAGCTATAAATTAAATATTGATGAATTTACATGATAAAGTGCAATGATGAAGGCATAATTGAATGCTTTATAGTGTATTGGTGGTGAAATGTTACACTCAAACCTATAACTTTGATTACACAGAGACATTTATACCTATAAACAAAATCAACATATTTTGAGTTTTATTGTTTTTAGTTATGAATTTAGATTGGTCATTACAATAATTTGATACGAAGAACATCTTTTTACATTAAAAATTATTTAAAAACTACATCGATCTCCATAGCGCATCATTACTAAAACGCGTAATTTAGATTAGTCATTATAGTAATTTGATACGAAGAACGTCTTTTTACATTAAGAATTATTTAAAAAAGTCTACATGCATCTTCAGGACACATCATTACTGGAAGGCATAATTTAAAGATGTGCATGTTTAAGAAATCAGTGTATAAATTAAAACAGTTTTCGAAAGCATGATTTGGACAATTCACAAAACTATATAGCTTTTGACTATCATCAAAGCAATTCAAATTACATATTATTCTTGAAGAAATATTAAGAGGAGAAAACGTAGCCAACAAAGTAGTGGCTAAAAAGTACAAGAGTATAAAAAGTAAGAACGACATCCAAGCTACTAAATCAACATTCATATCCAAGCTTTGCTTGCCCAAAGAATCTATCACTCCATTAGCTTTTATAGGAGCGTGCATGAAGGTAACTGATTATAGAGACCTCCATAAAGAAGAGATTTCATTGAACACGTTTTGGAGCCTCAAACCCC
>Ga0325403_1007913_pt1 | contig 10165 bp, 5 predicted proteins | sample PopdelMetagenome_19_FD_205665 | JGI IMG/M metagenome (GOLD analysis project Ga0325403, IMG submission 205665) | Populus deltoides microbial communities from Bellville, Georgia, United States - Xylem-PdKOR-R4 | ecosystem: Host-associated > Plants > Phyllosphere > Stem > Wood/Secondary xylem...
AAATAAATAGTATTTTATGAGGTGGTATATAGTAAAAGCACCACCTCTTCTAGTTTATACTATAATAACTAGCAATATATCTAGTTTATACTATAATAAATAGCAATATAACTTGTGCTTTGCTTATGTCAATAAAAAAAAATAATGTTTATTCAATGTAAAAAAAAAATAACAAACTAAAATATCTCTAATGAAGCTTACAAAAACTATTTTATCACATGAAAAATATTATTATGCTATGAAGCAAAGCTTTTAAAATAAAAAATAAAAAAGTTAAATAATAATTTTACTGTAATAATCTACAGTAAACTATCTATTACTGCAGTGAAAAACTAATACGCTATATATTTTTGTTAAATAATAAAAGCCTAGCATATATACACAAACTTGCATTTCCTGTGATCAAATTTTACCTTGCAAACCGAGTGAAGTGGATTAGGCTGACGAAGAACATCCCAAGACTGCAGCCTATCCACTCAGACAGATTTGTTATTTAGTGCTTCAAAACTCTAAATGACCTGAAAATGCAATATCAAAACAAACTGTACTAAGTAAACCACCATCTAATATTATGTTTTGATAAGCAAATCAATCTTATATCCAGTATGAAAATGCAGTGAGGGAAAGTATAGAAGGAATGTATTCAAAATCAGAAGCCTCTTTCCTAGCTTAGATCAAATTGTGACCTTCTATGCTAATGCTGCAACTATAAACTGAAACTTACTCTGGTGACATGAATCCAAATTTGCCCACAGGGCTTGTTAGCAATTAAGTACTTCCAGATTTAACTTTGTCAATCCAAAATTAGGACTATGCACATTAATCAACTTCCGTGAACATATAGGAATATGTTGCCTGCTTAAACTTTTGCTGATTAGACATCATGGTGGCTTCTTACAGACACTGTATGCTCATGGATATTTCAGGGCCTCTGGCTGAGTCTAAGGTAACTTCTACCCTAGCCGGACAAGGCTGTGGAATATCCTTCCCTAATAGTAAAACTGCATTGTGTTCATTAGACTTTGATTACAATAATTATGTCTGTGACTCCGCTGCTAGAGATGACAAAATCTCGCAATTCTGTCAATATGGTACTAAAGTATTTCATTTAAATTTTATATTATCCTTCTGTAAATATATATATATATGATATAGCTAAGTCTAGTATGATCCATAAATAGTACTATGTTATGAGCAGAAAATGTTATAAGAATTCTGAGAACTGCGGTACTAAAGTGGTATATTTCTCCTACAAACTACAGGATTTCACCCCAACAACATAAAAACAACAAGTCCTACCGATAGTAGAGAGAGTCGACAGTACTTCTGGGAATCCATCACGAAGAAGATGGACAAACTCTAATGCTTTAGAGGTGCTGGAGTATAAGACACCAACACATATATAGTGCTATATACATGTAGACAGCAACACGAAGTCTTTTCTTCTTGGTCTCCATGATCATCTGCGTTCAACATTGTAAAGCCACGTCCGACTTCGCCATAGCAAAATATTCCTGCCATTGGGATTCCTGGAAAGTTATCCAAGAATGGTGAGCTATCCACATTGCTGTGTCCAAAGAATGATTCACCACGGCCCCAACAAGAGAAAACCAAACCTCCAACTACTTCCTTACTACCAACACCACCTGCATGAAGCTGGCTGCTACTCCAATCTAGTTTCAAGTTTCTGAAATTCTTGGAGACATTACTAGTTGCAGATAATGCGGCCTTTGGATCTGAATGGTAGAAATGAAAATAGTCTCCAGAACTGATGCCATCTCCACTAACAAAAAGGTGCTCTCCATCTCCTCTGTTGAAAAGCAATCCATGTCTCAATAAGAAGAGAATCTTTGAAAATATAATTAAAACCAAGCTAAGAAAAAAGTCTCAAGTGCTTTTGGCGAACTTTCTGTAAAAAAATACAATGCCGACATATATAAATACTGGTGAAAGTTCAGCACCTCACCCCTTAACTTCATGGAAAGCCAGGGATCTCAACAGTTTTGGATTCTCTGACCCAATAACGCATTGTCTTTGTTTTGAAACCCCAATGAACAGTTCAGTTTTGTTCACCAACTGTCATATATTGAAAAAAATTAATAGCAGAAAACTTCATTCATGGAATTTTAAAGCCTAGAGACAAATTATAACTAATAGCTGAAAATTTAACTCATACACATATTCTATCTCTTAAATGTAAGCTTAAGAGCTCTAATGTGAGATTTCAGATTATAGGTTTGTAGTTATCAAGGAATTCTTCTATGGCATACTCTAGGGATCGATGGCGAAAGTATCTCGTATCGATTCATACAAGTCTATTTTAAAGGCATATGAATGGTAAAAGGGTTAGTATTTTAAATATTTTGGTAGAAATTGCTTGAACTTAAAAGGGATAGGAGTATTTGGATCTTAGAAGAGATGATATAGGTCTCCTGGTGTATGATCTTCTTCACTTACGTAAAATCACTATATCGAAGTACGAATACATGGACCTTTTTTTATAAGGTTTAAGCATCATATATAAATGAGAAAGTAATCACATTTTCAACCATATAATTTAACAAATATAACTCGATAATGTCACTAAACAAGATATTGCGGACACAACTATGCAAACGGTCTCAGGGATTTTCCAGTAACATCAAAGCAGAAGCAAACACTACAAACAACTAGCTAAGTCATCATAAAGGAATACCTCATTGTTGATGTCATCTATAATCCTTTGACCTCCAAGAATCTCTTGCTCTCCTTCTCTTCTAGCTTTAAGGCATGTAGTAAGATCTGTCTCAGGTTGAATCTCTTTGACAGAAACTACCTTGTACCTTGGACCTATTGTAGAAACACCACTTGATAATGCAGAATGGAACTGGATTTCCCCTACATCTGCTCATTAAGCCAAAGCATCAGAGGTATATATGATGAGATAACATGTCATATGTATGATTTGTGTGTCATCCTTGCACAGGGACAATCAGTGGCAAAGTAAAAAACTTTTGTCAGTGGGAGCAAAGTCTATAGATGAACTCATATGGACAGAAACAAAAGAGAACATATATTTTATGTTGGCACTTGAACAAGAATGCTACTAGCTCTATCTATTAAAACATCTAGTTAATCATCATTTATATTTCCATAATTCTATTCATATTTATTTAACAACAAATTCATATTCGAGGCAATCATTCCAGATTGAAAACATGTTTTTTGTCTTTTATTTCATTAAGTTGCTTCTTGTTTTCGATCCTATAATAAATCTAGTTTTGTATATACTGGTATCGATATATTAAAAAATAGAAAAAGTGTAGTGGACTGGAGTATTTAGTGTCTGTATTTTATTATTCTACCATAACTATTATTTTTCTTTGTTTTTCTGGATTTTCATCCTCTAGATGGCCAGCTTAATAAATTTTCTCAATATTCATAAAAACAAAATGATAAATAATAAAAATTGGGATTTAAAATCAAATTTGTAATGGTCAAACAGGAGCAAGATTAAGATAAAAATGCATTCTGAATTTATAATTTTTTAAAATAAATTATTTAGAAACGAATGAAAAAAAGAAGAATTTAAGGATAATTAGCTTAACAATAAATATAAAAGAGATATGTAAGAAAGCAATAAAACAATATACGACCGCATATGAAAACTCAAGAATGTATAGTCATTAATTAAAAAAAAATACTTTTTTTTTCATTTTACACCTATGAAAATATTTTGAGGGCCAGTGTAAGCAAGTGCCCCCACTGCCCACGTACTGGCCTTGCCCTATGAGCCATGTCAAAAACATGTAAGCAAGTGCTTGAAGGGATGTTTTATCTCTCCGTTTTTAGTTGTCAAAAGAGAATGATGTAGTAAGAACATGGATGAATAAACAGATACCAGAAGCTTTGTGTCGATCCCTTGCAAATACAAGAACAACTGCATCAGAAATATATTCAGTGCCGCTCCCATGTACATTTCTTGACTCTATGCCACTTTTGTACAGGAATTGGGCTCTCTCATCACCCGCAATGAAAGTTTCCCTTGACATGGCGTGATCTGTAGCATACAATATATATAGTATCAACTTCAAGAACCTAGTGTTGTAAACCTGGATCAAGAATTGCAAAATCTGGATGAAGGAGTATAAATGACTTCTTAAGTTATCAACTAAAAAGATATGATTTTGAATTTTATTTTTTATCATGGTTATTAAACTCATTCCGACATATCAACATGGTGACTTATTGATCAAGAGCTTAGCCTAAGTCATGCTTTTTATTGAACCGAAATATATATTAACCTGGTCAAACCTATATTACTTAGCCGAGTTAATTTTAAAAAATTTATTTTTTATTTGTTTGAAATAATATCTTTTTATTTTTTTAATTTTTAATTGAAACAATATATTTTTAGGATAGATCCGAGTTGATACAATAAACCCATTAGTCTTAAGCCAAGCCAGAATCCATATTAGGTTTGATATAGGAATAGGGTTTATAATGGTTGGAAGAAAGGAAATCATTAGTATATAGTTGAAAATATAGCTTGTAAAAGCACAAAAATGGTGGTGTAAGGATCAAATTCAGAAAAAGAATTATAAGAAAATGGACTAAGATTTTCAATAATTGCATTAGTAGTTGTTGCCTTCTCTCAGCAGTCCCAAAAGTTAAATTTTAGCTCTCTTTGCTGCCTATATATATTTTATGTGGGCAGGACGAGCCTGGATGTATTTTCCTTCGAACAAAATCAAACAAAAGTAAATTCAAAGATCGCTTGTCTAGAAAAACTCACCCAACTTTTCCATGACAGGTTTTTGCTCGGCCTTTTCACCCTACAGAGGAACAAAATTCACATCTTATGATCCTAGCAAGAAACTCATACAATTAAGGATGAGCATGCAAGCATGAAAACATGCATTAACTTACTCCAAACATTATAACGAGAGCCGGCGAAGTGGAGCCAGAAACATATGCTGCGTAACTCCTAATATCCATCACAAACTTATCAACCATTGCCATTCGACTAGCTGCCTGATGTCACCATGTCAACAAAAACACTCAAGATCAGTATCAGAAGTGGCAAATGGGTGGCTATGAGTTAGGAAATGCTTAACATGTTCATATAACCTATTTATTTTTTGAAGAATATACCCTTATTGTTATATATAATCCACTTTATCCTATATCCTATGTATCTTCCAATAAATATTAATCTATTTAAATTGTTTTATATTTATAATTTTTATAATTGTGACATATATGAATTGTAATAATATATAATCCATAAATCTATAAAATAATAGTAAAACTCAAGTAAATCCATGATCACTGCTGACATGTAATTTGTCTAATTTGATTCACTATATATGATAACCATATGGCATTTTATCCTCTTTGGATTTTTTTAGGGCAAAACAATATTGTTGAGTCAATATTAATTAGTTGCTGTCAAATAAAATTGAGATTCCTAAAACTATATTTAGAAAAATAATATATGCATATGAAACATGGGAGTAAAGACTTTACATTTTATTTTAATGGCTAATATTTTCTTTTTATACACACATTTTCAAATAAAAATATATATATTATTAATTAAAGATACATAATTAATTGAATCACTCAATTATTAGTTTCAAAAACACATTAAACTACTCAATTCTATGTTTGAGTCTCAAGAGACAAAATACATTGGACAGTTGGCAGATTAGAGGGACACATATTAATTAATAGTGTTTAGATTTCTTGGCATTTAACAGTTTTTTATATTTTTTTTAATTTATACTCTATTTGTAGCGATTTCCAAGTTTTGTAACAATTAACTTTTTGTTTTTCTGCTTTGGATATCCTCTAAATAGCTATTTTAATATATTTCTTGATTATATATATATATATATATATATATATATATATAAAAACATTAGACAAAAAAAATGATTATGAATACCAGACATATAACATGTTGCACTATATATAAAACCTACAACCTACACAATTGAAATAAAAAATTAATTAAATAAAGATTGGCAATAATTAAAAGAATTGATTGCTAGAATTTCATCAAGAGAGCTTCAAAACAATACAGCTAGCACGCTACAATGGTGTTGAAGTCAAATCAACCCGACAGCAGGAATAATATTGTACATAAAAATTATTATCTAATAACTTTTAGAAAAAAAAAAATGATTTCCTATGCTATATCAGAATTCAGTATCATGGTGCAATCAACATAAAAAAAATATAAATAAATTTTCTCTTTTCTCTTTTCTCTTTTTTTTTTTATTCACCCAAAGAATCATGGTATTTACTTTCAATTAACAAATATTTTTCTACTTTAATTTTTTTAGCACAGCTCATACCACTTATAATTAAATAATAAGAAGATTGATTGCAGTGTTGATGCTTTTTTTATTTATTTTTGTGGAGCCATGTTTTTTTTATAAAAAAAAAAACCCAGGTTTTGACGGAATTATATGGAAAACTCTCAAATAATTTCTTTAAATCAAGTTCAAGCTAGGTTTCGATCAACACGCCAAATCAACCTGGTTTAAAATTACAGTATATATCAAGTATAATGAATATGTCAGCAAAGATAGCATCTCTAACACTGAGATTCTAATTGTAGGGCATGATTATCTCTCCATTAATTTCCTTTTTTCCAAACCATACAAAGTAGACTGACTTTTGTGGCTCTCCGTGATGCCATTTGAGATGGAGCAAACAGGCTCTCTGAAATATCATTTTCTAAATAATGCAAAATTTCTGACCTTTCTTGGTCGTAACAGCGGGATAGCTTCAACTTGGAGTCCCGGTAAGAATCCCACTGTCAGCAGGACACCAAAGCCTGAATTTTTTGATGCAGCATCAGCCCAAAAATCTTCTAACATGACCTGCATGCAAATTTATTGATTAATTACCAAGCCAAGAATTCATAAAACCTTTCATCTTTCTTAAGAACAAGAGAAGAAAAAATGTTAAAAGCGGTGACCTCTTGATGTTCATCAGTAACAGCGTCTCTTCCTATGATTCCATTTGCACAAGACACAATAATTGGAGTTTTTGAACCAAGTTTCGCTGCTAACTGCAACATATACCATACAGAGTAACATAGAATTAGATTAACAAAACAAGGAAGAAGAGGAAGAAGTGGAAGTAGAAGAAGGTCAAAAAGAGTTAAAACTATGAAGAATAAAAAAGAGACATCAAAATATTATTAACTTATGTTATTTTGTAGCTCGAGTAAACATTAACCCCTCTTCCAAGGGCTTTAGGATTGAGTTTTTCCTTCGTAACAAGAAATAAAAAGGCAAAGTTTACTGATAAATCTTACAAAATTGAGGGTTTCACTCAAATCAACACCACTCCCAATAACATTTGCAATGGCAAACTGGGGTCTAATGGGCTCGGAGAGAACTTTATTCACAACCTCTTGTGATGCAACCTGCTTGATCATCATGAAAACGCACTCAAAGTCAATTCAAGTTAGAGATTTACCATAAAATATAATGGCATTTGTAGGTTTTCATTCGAAGGCCCAACAAACCTTCTGGTCTGGGTTGAGAGAAAAGGCAGAAGCAAGCTTTGGTTTGGAGAGGATTTGATTGCAAGTTTGGTTCCATGATTTGCAAACACAAGCAGCTGATGCAAAGGATGAAGCTGGTGTTCTCTTCAGAATGTTTTGAACAAGGTCTTCGTTTATTGACGCAAAGCCTGTCAATGGCGTTCTTGCTTCTTTAGGTTTCTTCTCCATTATTGATAGATATCAGTTATAGTGCAACTGATGCTTAACCTCAACGTGAGGGGTGCCAATATATGGAGAGCTCAACAGGAAGTCAATTGCTAACAGTGAAGTCTCCAGCCAATAATCAACTTGGAAGGGACTGGAGCCGAGGGATCAGCAAAGCGCGTATGTAAGGGCACCCCATCAGCATTCACATTATTTTTTTTAGGGTTGACTCTTTTTTTTTTTTTTTTAATGATGTGTAAAGGCGTGTTTGTTCTTACGAATAAAAGCATGAATTTCATGATCTTACTGCAGTGCATCACAGGCGGAAAAACAGATATATTAAATCATAGGGTAGAGCCGGCCTCAGCTGCGAAGCTAAAAGAACTTCATTTTTTTTCTTTTCAAGCAAGCTTGAATATCTTTAAAATTATTTAACTATACATGGAACAGAAAGAAAAACTTACTTGTTTGAATTTATTTTTTTATTCTTAGATCAATTACTTCAATGTCACTTCAATTACTAGAACTAAAGTGATATTCTACAGTATAAACATCTTTGTAAATCTTGTCAAATTAATATAGAAAGTCAAGATGGAGAAGAGAAAAAGAAAACTATCTTCTTTCAATAATGAATAGTTATTATTCCATATGAGTTATGCCTCTTTATATATAATTAGAGAAGACAGTTATTTCTTTGAGCAATTTCTCTAATAACTTGGATTAGGCTCATTCATTATGGACGGACCAGGCCTAACCTAATAACAAACAATATATATTTACTCTATATACACATTTATATTTATTATAGATTATGTGTATAATATAATAACACTACATCCGATAAATATTCATTTTTTAAAGCAATTAAGAGTTATTATATACGCCTTAAAATATTGAAATTATAAAAAAAAAATACATTTAAATAAATAAGAAATATTTCATATATCATAATATTAATTAATTGATATCGAAACTTAATTCTCGTATGAATCAAAAACCTAAAATGGCTTCCAAAACAACTTTGAATTCTTATACATCGATCGATCAAAGGGAGACTTGAACGATGGTCTCCAAGTGTATTATTTGTTTGAAACGTGAGCAGTACTTGGGCCTCAGATTCAATAATGGACATTATTGATCAGGGACCAACCAAAATAGACCGTTGACATCCTGTAAGAGTAGAAAAGTCGTTCGCAATAATGGTGTAGACATAAAATTAATTCAGGAAAGAGAGAGTTCTGATTCTCTCAATACATTATGAGGCTAAGTCAAGGTCACAAATAGTTGTGGAGGAGGATTTGGACTTCGAATTAATTGAGGAAAAAGAAGGGAAGAGCATGAAAGATTTGACAGTAAGAATTGATTTGAGAAGCGATCGATCGTTTATAAGGGTGCAAGAAGGTAGCCAGAGGATTGTTTATTTGAATTCTGCATCCAATCTTGGCCTCTTTTGATGACGTTGAATTTGCTTGTTTATAGCCGTAAGTATCAGATTGTCAGTCAATTTTTGCAACAGATGTTTTGGATGCAATTTAATATTAAAATTATTTTTCGAAAGCCGAGTAAACTCGAATTTAATTTCAAATCGACTATTCAGGTTCAAATATCATTATTCATCTGCATTTATTAAATTTCATATGATTCAATACTTTAATCCAAAACTCGGCTGATCCGATTTCTAGTTTGGGCCCAGTGTTAAAAAAAATATTAAACTGTAAATTAACATGGTTATTTAACTTCATAAAACTTAAGAGATTGTTGTTGTTTGATTGACTCAGGTTACTTCATCCAACTAGTAATCAAGGCTGCTTTGATATAGGTCAGTGATGAGTTTAAGACATTGCATTCATCCTTCTTTAAGGACCGACCCTCCCTTTTTTAAAGCAAATAATCATCATCTATCTACAATTATTACACTCGGCTTGTGTCGTCATGTTGATCCAATATCTGCTAACCTAGTACCTGGCCTAGATCTAGTGTTAAAACAAGTCAAGCAATACTAACCTGAATTGAATTAGTTAGTTTAACATAATAACCTATCTGATCTACTCAATTAAAACCTGGTTTAATTTTAAAAAATAAAATAATGTAATTTTAATCCAACTCGTATTAAGAGTTTGATTCATGTTATAGATCAGGCTGGTTTTAATAACTTTACATCCATTCTTATTTGAAGATGTTTTAAAATGATTTTTTTAATTTTGATATAAAAAAACATTAATTTCATATTTTTTATAAATCAAATATATTTTTTTAAAAAAATATTGAGTGAGGAATTAGTCTCCCTTCTTCAAAGCAAAATGAAGATGTACAAGTCATCAAGTTCTATTACTGTCCCTAGCTTCAAAAATTAGTTAAGAGGTCATAACTTTGTTTTAGCAAATCTCAAAGAAACCCCTCGACTATTGGATTGCTATCTTTTAGCTCCAAGCAATTTTGATTTCGTCAATTGAAGCC
>Ga0325403_1007915_pt1 | contig 10164 bp, 9 predicted proteins | sample PopdelMetagenome_19_FD_205665 | JGI IMG/M metagenome (GOLD analysis project Ga0325403, IMG submission 205665) | Populus deltoides microbial communities from Bellville, Georgia, United States - Xylem-PdKOR-R4 | ecosystem: Host-associated > Plants > Phyllosphere > Stem > Wood/Secondary xylem...
GATCCATTTAATTGCTTTAGTTAACAGGATCGGGAAAAAAAATTCCGTCCAGATTAAAGTAAATTGAAGATTATAAATGAATGGATTAAGTTTCTGTCTCAAAATAAAATAAAAAAAGACTTCGCTGGCTGCTTCTTATCTATACGTACATGTGTATTTAATATCATAGTATATAATATTTTTTAATTTTTTTTTATAAAAAAATTATTAAAATATTTTCAATTCCAAATTCATTGCGGGTACGCAACGTCTACCTTTTCTCGCATTTGTTATTCATTTCTCTCTGAAAGAAAAAGAAAAAAACCAGTAAAACACGAAGAATCTTTGAGAATTGACGCTGATACAGAGACAGACGAACTTGATCGAGCTAGACAGACAAACGGAGTCGTTTCATAGTTGATAGTCGTGAATTTGGTTTCGTGACCAGGGGGAATGGAAGGGAACACGATAAAAAGCGACGCGAGCAGCAGCAGCGGTAATAATAATCGAGGAGAACCCGTCGTTTCTGATGATGGCCTCCTTAAAAGTCCCTGTTGTTATTGCAAATCCACTGGTCTCACTAGCATCTTTCACGGTTTGTGTTTCTTTTTTTCGAGCAATTGATTGACGAATTATCGATTCTTTTGAATTGCCTGGATTCTAATTTTCATCAACGTTATTGTTAATTTAGGCGGTTTTCAGATTGTTATTTTTTGGCTAGATATATTTGATAAATTAATTCGTTGATTAATGCGTCTGTTTTGCTTTACAACTAACCAAAATATTAGCTCAGTCCAGTCTGTAGTGACGAGGAGGTCAAAATTGGAGCTACAAATTACTTTGGTTCGTTAATTTATCAAAGCTGATGATTTGTTTTTTAAATCCTTTGGCTGTACACCGAGCGGGGCTTTGTTAAGGAATGCAGTCTCCCTCTCTTTGCCATACAGAATTTTGAAATTCTGTTTTGTTTTCGCGTAACTGCAGCTCTAATTCGTATTTATATGCTGGATGCTCGATAAGAGTACCAAATGGATTTGCTATACATGTATTTTAACCAGAGCGGTTCCATGTATAATTTTTTGCATCTGGATTTGATTGATGAAAAATCGAACTTACTATTTGTCTTTCCTATTTTCCATGTCGCAGGCTTGCGGGCAGACAGCATAACAGTCGATGACTTCCAAGGTTAGTTATATGTTTTTTTCTAGTTTTTCTCATTATTTATAAAATTTGTTTTGCTGCCGCAATCGGATTTGATAGTATGTGATGTGGTAGAAGGCTATAAGGTGTCAGTTGTCATCTAAAAGGTGTGTTACTACGGTTTTTTTTCTTTTATTTTTTTCCGGTGGATATTCTAGTTTTGTTTCATTTGCCTCGTTTAATCCAACGCTTCCTTGTCAGACCTTCTTGACAGAGGATGCAGAAGATCTGGTTCTTCACTTTACAAACCTGAGATGGAAAAGACCTGTTGCCCATCTTATACTATCCGTCTGAGGGCAGGTGATTTTGTTCCGTCAAAAGAGCAACAACGAGTGTCTAGAAGAATGCAGAGGTATGCCTTCTATGTCCTAATTCAGTCTTTTCCTCTTAGAACACAAGAAACAAAAACAATTTCCAGTTTGTCAATCGGGCTGAAGACAATTTCACTGTCCACATTAAGCTGTTAACAAATTCGAGCTATTCGGTCACAAGAGTCCGGAGTAATGTTGTCCACAGAAAGCATCGGGTTTATGATGCCCTTCATTAGAGTTACTGATAAAGGGAGATTCCAAAGTTGATACGTGATTGAGATTTTGTGGAATGGCTTATAAAGCTCAACTTTTTCTTTGGCTAATCAGTTCGTATGATATTCTTAGGTTAAGATGTGTTGAAAGCACTTCTGGTTCATAAATCTTAGTTCCTTATTGTGTAGTAACCATGCTACATGCCTAGGTTTGTAGATGGTGCATTGGATGTGAAAAAAGCAGTGGAAGCTACAGAGCATCCCAGTACTTGTGCCAGTGCTTTTAATGAAGTTTCAAGCTTAGGAACAAAGGAAACCTCATCTGTTACAAAAAAGGAGAAAAATATGGGAGACCACATTACTGATTATTTGTCAGAACAAGTGGACAACGTGATTTGGACATGCAGAGAAAGTGGGCAATTTCCTTGCAGTGTTCAATTACCAAAAGCTTCTGTTAAAAAGGTTTCACAAGCCAAAAGAAAACTGCTAGTGGAAGGAGCAGAAAATCTCATGTATTCTAGCAACATTGCATTTCAAATAGCAGCAACAATAAGGCAGGCGCAATCGATTGTTAAGGATGCAAGTCAGAGTGCAGAAGATAACCCTCTGCCTCCAAAAATTATCGCAGAAAAATTAGCTGCTTCTTTAGATCAATTGGCGAAAACCAACGGCCTGTCAATCAGAGCTTGCAATGGGCATATTAATTATTATACTGCAGCAACTCAAGCTTCTTCCAACATAGATAGCCATATTGCTACGAGCTCCCAAGAATCTGCAACCGGGAGAGAAGGCTGCTCTTTGAGGAATAGCTCCATGCATCCTAAGAGAAAAAGGCGGAGGCTTGAGATTCGTTTGAAAAGGTCCAGTTTTGATCCAGAAGAGTTTGCATTGTATAAAAGATATCAGATAAATGTGCATAACGATACTCCTGATGATGTTTCTGAAAGCTTATATAGAAACTTTCTGGTTGATACTCCTTTAGTACCTGTTCAACCATCTGGTGATGATAGAGTTCCCCCTTGTGGCTTTGGCTCCTTTCATCAGCAATATGTAATTGATGGCCACCTAGTTGCTGTTGGTGTCATCGATATCCTTCCTAAATGTTTGTCGAGTAATTATTTGTTTTGGGATCCAGATTATGCCTTTCTATCACTAGGCAAGTATTCAGCCTTGCAAGAAATAGGATTGGTGAAAGAGAATGAAGTCTATTGTCCCAGTCTTCAGTATTATTATCTTGGCTATTATATTCATTCCTGCAGTAAGATGAGATATAAAGCAGCATATCGCCCATCTGAGCTTCTTTGTCCCCTTCGTTACAAGTAAGTTGTTCTAATGAATCTTGCAACTAACTAGAAAAACAATGGGGCATGAAAATTTCTCCTTAGTTTTGAGTTTCTTTACTAGTGCATTAATCTGAAATCCACTTTGTCACCGTTATTGGAATTTGCACTCCAGAATATATGGATTCCCTTGGGCATGATGATAATAGATCTCCTAATCTAACTCGCAATGCAATGATGAAATATAAAAATTGTATATATTTCGGCCTGAAAATATCTTAGGCTATCCTTCTCTTCCTTTACTGTTTTTTTTTTCCCGGTTTTCACAACATGTTAAATAGTTATGAGAAGTAATAATATTATGGTAAATTATAAGCTTTTAAATAAGCTCGGGTACCCAACTTATCTCCTATCAATTTAGGATCTAGAACCTGTTCGTAAAAATAATCTCCTACTCTGCTTGAGAACATTCCTGAAAATGGTTTGTATCAGAGAAAGAAAGAAAAGTCGGATAGCCAAAAAGATTACTTGGAAAGGAACTTTTGTTATTGACAAATTGCAGAGTCAATATTTTCGTGCTCTACACGTGGTCCATTTATGGGTGTTCAACTCTCATTCTACACATACAATGCAAGTGCAAGTTTCAATTGTGAGGCTAGACTTTTGGTTTCCTGCGTATTTATCATTAGTTACCTATTTTTCGTACATGATAGAACTTAGGTTGTTAGTCTGCTTGTTATTCTCAGTCTGACGAGCTGATGTCTTATCTCCAGGTGGATTCCATTTGAAAGAGCACAATCTTTGCTTGACAAGAAGTCATATGTTGTCTTGTCAGATTCTGTGCTTTTACAAAATGGAGAGTCGTCACAACCTCTTGTCTCCGGAAATGTCATGGAAGAACAGGATGATGACAACTCTAACAATGTTCTGATAGATGATGAATGATAAAATGACTGAACCTTAATTTGAAAGTTCTGATGATGATTCAGCCCGGAAGCCTTTGGTCAGGCAACAGCTGAAGAAGACGTAATTTTTATGTGTTTGGTTGACTTGTTTTTGTAAGTGTTTTCATTAATAAAATTACCAAAAAGAACATGTTAAATTTGAAGAAGAGATGGGTTGCAGTGTTTATGTTATCTGATGGGGAGGCAAGTAATGTACAAGGCTGTTAAAAAAAGCAATTTCAAGCTGGTTTTTGATTTTATTTTGGAACTACTTTTTACATCAAAAACATATAAAAGGGTGGTTGGGAGAAAGCACAGAAGCCACCACTCTGACAGACACCCTCTTAAAAGTGAAATTTAGATTTTAATTTCAGAAGAAGGAAAAGGAGCAGGAGGAAGAATTACAGTCACTGCTTCAGTAGAACCATGCTCATCCCATCAAACGACGACTTGGATCGAAAGACAGCTAGCCGCCCCCCTCATTTGAACGACAATGCTGTATATCTGTAGCTTAATGCAGTTTAACATTAGTTGAATTTTAATTCTACATGGTTTTTGACATAATAACTAACCGCATTTTTAACTGTGAGACCCATGCGATTAATTTGTTCTCATGGACCATTGAAATTGCAATTAAAGATTCAACAATTGTTATCTACATGAACTGACGTACGAAACTGGATATGAATTCATCAGAATCAACAATCCATGTTTAGAATCAATTATTGACAGCTGGTTGACAGAGCTGTCCAAATGAGGAATTCAGTTTTTCATAGTCGATGGTTAAAATAAGATCAGAAGAGAAGAATGTACAATATAAAACGGCAAGACAGACGATCAAACATCGTCTGCATCACTTCCACCGATGTGGTGGTGTTCATGATTCACCCAATAATGGCTCCCATCAGGACCAGACACCTTAAACCTGCTCAACAACACATCAATGCAACCTTAATTTAGAGGATCATTTCAACCCAGAATTAGAACTTTCTCCTAATGTGTTATCCACTGACCGCTCAAGCACAGATTTTCCTTCCTTGTACTTCTGACTCCTTTCATGTGCAGTCTCCTGAAAGAAACCATCCAATTAACTAATCGCAACAAGAAACATTCAAAAACACATTGAATTCTTTTCGAATCTTTGCCTCTTCTAATCTTACATATTTCCAACCCACAATTGATCCACACCCGACACAGAAAATATCAGCAACGGTATGCAGCCCGGTAATCATCATTCTCTCTTCCTTCTCTCCCACAAATACATTCGCTCTGCCATACAGAGTAAGATGATTTAAATCTGAAAGGACCGTAAGTGCGAATATATAATGTCTTCTGGCTCATTCTAGCATGAAACAATGTGTCTGAGGATGCTCTGAAGATCATCCATGATCAATCTAATTCACCATTCAGCAAACAAAAATAATTGAATATGATAACGGCAGGCAGCCCAGTATGACATTCATCTGTCTTGCTCTGTTCAGTAATACTCAGTCTACAACAGGATATCGAGGACAAACAGTTTAATGCTTGAAGAGCAATTATGCTTCTCTTCTCACTTGGTAAACATACATTTGAACGCAAATTTTAGACTGATTTCTAAGATGCTTCACATTGCCCCCTTAGAGAGCCTAGACTACAGAATCCATCACAGATTGTACTATTTGAGTTTGCCATAAACCTAGCACTCCACTCCCCTTTCCCACGGCCACAAGTAGAAGCCCATGCCATGGCAAGGAAAATGCCAAGTGCATATCTACCAACAGATGTCCTGGCAGACTCAATGCCTAGTTCAGATGTTACTTTCAAACAGCATCATTCACAAAGAACAAATAATATATATATTAAGGCACTTGTATGATGTGAGTGATCGGAACCTTGTGGCATTGACTTAAGGTTGGTGGTCCAACATAGAATTATCTCCAGATTTAATGAGTGTGTATTAAAAGGTGCCCGAAGCCCAAAAAATAAAGAAAAACTTACACCTTATTGAAGAGATAGGCTTTCCCATGCCTGCAGTGAAAAGACTGAATAAAAGAGCAGAGGCAAAACATGTAGTCAGAGCACTTGCATCCCATTAAAACCCCAAACAACATTTGTTGGACAGAATGAGAAAAGTGAAAGCACAATACAGCCCGATATGCTGAGCTATCATCAAGAAATATTTTAAGCATGTTACTGTCCAAGTCTCACTTTGACAATTACCAAAATATAGAAAACTGCTGTTTGCGATCTCACTTAGAAGGCTTATCTACTGTCATATAATAATCCTTGTGACAACTTATAGGCATGCAAACATACATTGTTTGTATATGTGTGCACAAAGAAAATATCTGACAATTAGGTCCAAAGTTGGTACAGTAATAACCTCAATTATACAGACATGCACATAAGCTACTTGATCGATCAAAGCATCCGAAAATCAGTCACTTTCCATGGACAAGGATGCCTTCCCAAGTTCTCATGCTACTTGAGAGCATCATCCATGATACTTATAGAATGTTCCTTCTGCAAATGGTTTGGGGTGTGATAGCCTCGCCATTTACTAAAAATGCCTTTAACATACATCATATGCCATCCAAGGATGAAGTGGCCAAACTCCACACTTGGTTGCCTGGTTGGTTCCTTTATACGAGTATGGTTTTGAACCAAGCAGAGCAAAACGAGAACAGTGTTTAAACAAAATGGAATATATACATTTCAGTTATATGCTGTCAAAATTTTGTCAATACCAAAGGGGATACAGCATCCAAGTAGCTCGAATTTATTGAAGCTTGAATGCTAAGAAGAGGACAAAAAAGAAGATCATTTTAAGCAAAAACAACAAAAAATCATCGTGAAGACCAACAAAATATAATCATCACAAAGTGCAAAACAATAAAGATGTTCATACATCCCACCACATTAAGCAACAAATTCAATCATAAACCGAAAACAACTGTGAAACGGATTTTGTTTTCCATAAATAGATCATACACAATTGAAATCCTCTTGACATCCAGATATGGCATCAAGTGCAGGATTCTAAATGGTGCAACATGTGAAGCATTACCAAGCTTCCAAAACAACATATATTCACAGCCTAACCAACCTAAGATCCTAACTAACATGTTATGGTGCTTATTTAACGGTTTTAACCATTAAATGATAAAAATTGCTCCACTTGCAGCATCATCTATTCTTCGTTTATCAAGTCGAGGCAACAGGATTTCACCAATTAAGCATCATCCAAATAAACTCGAAATGCGCTACACACACAAACACACACACACTTTTTAGTTTTTTTTTTTTTGAATATTCTCCTAATGAAAAATGAGATATCATTACAATGACTAATCGAAAACCCCCTTATCCAATCCAATCCAATCCATTCTTCATATCTAACAAACGAAACCTCTTATGATAACTTAATTTAAGATCATCATAACTTAAACACAGTCAATCGTCAAAAAGGCACCCATTTTTTCACAAAAACAAAACAAATTCACAAAACCCAGATAAAATTACCACGAGATAATCACGAAACATAGAGAAATCGATCAATGAAAGGTCGAAAAAACAACCTTTGAAACAATATCGTCATAAAGAGCAAGATGGGTCCTGCAGTGCTTGCAACTATAGATCTTCCCTTCAAGATCCACAACAAACAGCCTCCCCATCCTCGATCGCAGGCAGATCCTTACACAAAATTCTGTGGACTTGTAGTATCAATAGGGAGAAGAAATTCAAAATCCAGATTGACTGGAGCAAAAACAAAAGATTCCTTTTTTTACAGGGGGAGAGAATGGAAACGGAATGGCTAATATTAATGTTTTGAATTTGATTGATTGGATTGGCTACCTCTTTGTTTTTTGCTTCTAATAATGTTGTTGTTGGTGCTGCATGCTTTACAAGAAATGTAGACCGAGAGGGAAAGAGAAGGAAAACTATCTACATTTCACCATTATATTACCTTTTTCTGCTAAAGTGGAACCTGACAAGACGTGTATTCTACGGTTCTTTTCCTTTTCTGCTTTCCTTTTCCTTATACAACGAGGAGGCGTTTCGCATTTCGGCGAAAACACTGTTGGCACATAACATATAAGTGTTTTTAAAAGAATTTTTAAAAAAATATATATATATTTAGATTATCCTGACACGTTAAAGTTAAAAATAAATTTTAAAAATAAAAATATATTATTTTAATAAATTTTAAAATAAAAATTATTTTTAAAAAAGTCTAGACTTTACTATTTAATGCTTATTTTTTTTCCATGTTTTCTATTTTTGAAAAAGATTCAGAAATTGGAACTGCGGGGGGATCCAATCATTTAAATGCGTGAATTTTTTCAAGAGGATTTGAGAGGAAACGTACTCAGTGAAATCAGTATTCATTTTTTAAAAAAGTTAGGCAAAGCAACACGTAAGTGAAAAATCCAACAATTTTAGTTCCATTATATATAAATAGGATCGGTTCAATGTCATCTAATAATTTGAATGCCTTGAATAATATATTTTTTAAAAAATACATAGATTGTATGTGATCGTTTTATCATAATATTTGAAAGAAAAATAATCTAATATTCTTGATAAACAATTAATTAATCTAAACATACACTTATGAGATGGTTAAGCTGGTCAAGGTCAATTTAGCCTTGTATTTCCAATCACGTAGACGTGTGCTCATTCAAAAAAACGAAAAAAATGATCGCTTAAAAAACGCAAACACCATGTTGACGAGGTTTGAGAGACAAGCGTACCCAATCCATCTTCATGGCAATCAAGTTAGCTCTGACATGGCATATCATGTTATAAGATTATCTGTTAGACTCGAACTGATGGATCGATTATGTTATTTGATATCGCTGTCAGCGCTAAATAATCGCATATTGTTTATGATAAATAACAAAAAACCTTTTCTTTCAATCAAAACTTACTCCATGGTTGTCTACTTTTGCTACGGTTGGAAGGACAACGCTATTTTTAGCGGCCATTTGGTGGCTGTGGCGCCAGCGCAGCATGGTGGTGTGTGCTGAACATTATGCAGGGGATGGCTTGCTTTTAAGGAAAATTTATGAGATGGAGGATGATTGCGTTAATTTCTTGGCTTGCAGTGACGGCACTTCAAAAGTTCAAAGATTGGTGACCTGGAAAAAACCAGATGATGGGTTTGTGAAGTTGGATGTAGATGGCAGCTTGCTTGGAAATCCAGGGAGGTTGGGATTTGGTGGTCTCCTTAGGAACGATAGATCTCGAATGATTGATGCAAATGGACTTCCGTGCCAGACTCGACATTTGAAATAATCCATCAACTAAAAAGGTCGTCGTCGGCGAGGCCTATTGATTTGCTGTGGTATGCAGCAGCTGCGAAACGATGGTCGGTGATTACCAAGAACTATCCATTACCAGGAGCAGAAAGCCAACTTAAGCTTTTCATTTGCGTAAAAATGCATGTAACATGAATATAAAAACTAATTAATGCAATATGTTTAAGCAACGAGACTTCAATTAAATGTATATATATCCAAATATATAGGTTTCGAAGAAAGGAAAGAACGTGTCATCAATAATTAGACCGCGGCATTTTTCTCCCTTGAAGTTTTATAGAATTACAGAGATCAATTGTTGAAGGTAGCCACGAAGCTAATGGGACCTTTTCCTGTAAAAGCAGCTTGAATACCAAATATAAGGAAGGCCACCATAGCTAGCCTAGCATGCTTAATCTCTGCCAGTTGAAGGTTCTCTATCTTTTCAGGATCAGATGCTAAGCCAAGAGGATCAAAGTAGCCACCAGGATATAGCCTTTTCTCTGGGTCTAGTTCTGCATTTCTTTGGAACTCAATGTACCCAATTACTATCACCTCAATCCATATCAACGTGGTCAAGGAGAAAGGAAGTGGCTGGCCAAGGTAGGATGACCCCTCAATCAGCTCCACCTGGGAAATCAAATCACCGAAAGAAAAAAAAAAAATCATCAATTTAATTAATTAAATTCATGAATTTATCACATCGTCAGTCATGTCAGTTTTGTTGTTATCGTGATCAGCATTGTCATGCATCTTGCTTGGATAGCTAGAAGACACGAATAAAAAAATTGGTTGTGTTGTTGTTGTCCACGTCGTATTTCTCGAGTAGTTGTCGGGACCTCTCACAATATTTCGAAGAGAGCACGAACTATGATATTTAATAATATTAGTGTAAATTAAGCAATCATCACATTTTTAAACTCGACCGGTTTAAGATTTGAATTTTGAGTTTTCAC
>Ga0325403_1007917_pt1 | contig 10164 bp, 5 predicted proteins | sample PopdelMetagenome_19_FD_205665 | JGI IMG/M metagenome (GOLD analysis project Ga0325403, IMG submission 205665) | Populus deltoides microbial communities from Bellville, Georgia, United States - Xylem-PdKOR-R4 | ecosystem: Host-associated > Plants > Phyllosphere > Stem > Wood/Secondary xylem...
TGCCCTAAAAATAAATCAATTCTTCAATTTCCCCATCCTATCTTATAGGCAAACCAATTCTTGAAATTTATTATCTCGTCCCAAAAGGAATTCACTCTTGAATTTATTATCTTGCTCAAAAAGCAATTCAATTCTCAAATTTTATTTTTTTTCCCCTAAAGACAATTCAATTCTTAAATTGTATTTTCTTGCCCTGAAGCAATTCAATTCTTAGAATCTACTATCATGCCTCAAAGGCTTGCATTGTTTTAAAACCAACAATCAATACGTAAGCTATAACCTTTCATCAATTTGAAAAAACAAAATCATTCAAGGAGTAGAGACGATTCCATACCTGGAGATCTCGAGACATGTGCTCTTAAGAGTATTGACTCCACTCTAGATGAACCCTTAATAACACCAACTTCTCACCAGTCAAATTTTCAATTTCTTTAATAAACATTTCCTTGAATTTAAGCATTCATTTAAACATACATTCACACTAACTTTTCTTACAATCTAACTTTTCTTACAATCTAACTTACACATTTACACTTATATACTCATCAAATTCTAATTTACCTATATAAATTTATACTTACACTATTCATTCTTACAACACAACCAAAACATTGACACTAATTAAATCTCATTGTAATAAGTGTTCGTTGACATATTCTTAACAGTTTATAAAACACCATAACCCAACCCAAACTTTTTTAATAATACAATTAAATCAACAATGTTAACATCATCTAGTTTATGTCACAACCCCACTATTTTCCTCTACCTTTGGCCAGCCACCCAAGCACACAATTTACCTCATTCCATTTGATTTTTTTTCCTTTCATTTCCATCCTTAGTCCCATTATTTAAACCAATATACAAGATCTCTCCCAACACCATTTCAACATACACTCTGATTTATATATTATCAGGGATTTTCAATCCTTATGAAAATTTATCAACATAAATGAAATTAAATTAAGAAAGATATTTTACCTGCATCAATTAATCAAGTTTGCCCAGTTCCTTTCGCAATCTCTTCCAAAGATTTATTTATTCACTCTTAAAATCACTCTTTTTCTCTCTACTTACATTGTTCATGTCACTCTATCTCTTTTGGACTTACTTGGTTGTTCAAATCCTAGCTCAACACCTTCATGAAACAACATAGCCTTTTTTATTGGGAAGAGCAAAAGAAAAAATGAGAAGAAATAAATAAATCTCCCTCTTTTCTTCTAGTTCTAGCTGGCTCATTATTTAAAAGAGGGAGGGGTTGTTATTGATTTATTTACAAAAATGCCACTTTCTTAATTATTTAAGGTTTAATGCAGATAAATTTTTAATCGTAAATATTTTTACTTACCATTTTTCATCGTGATTGTTTCGTGTTTGCACACAATGTCTATTTAAATTTCTACACCTTACATAAAATTTATTTTTTTATTTTCATTTTATTTTTTGACAAGTGTTTACATTATGAAAAAGGCCAAACGCCTATAAATAAAAATCTCAATCCTGCACACCTAGGTTTCTTAAAGAGAGGACACGTTGTCCGCCTTTGTTTTTTAAAATTGAATGGATAACACGATGCTTGCTTAGATAAATAACCCACCATTCATCTATAATGTTATATGGCTACCAAATGTGGTTTTAGTAAATAAAAAATCAGGTCCAAGTTTTTTGATCTTAAAAGCCCAAATCTTTATCATTTTTAACTCAAAAACACAAAAATAAAACATGACATGGACCTCTAAAACATCATTTATAACCATAAAATATATTTTAATCAAATTAATAATTTAAAATCAAATCAAATCAAAAAAATTATCAAGTATCGATCTACGTTGTTGGACATCATTGAAGGTAGAGATCACCTTCATTAAGTTATTTTTCTTAAAAATATTGCAAATACCAAAATCATAGTTATTGGTGGCTAAAATGTGATCACTTGAGAGTTTTCACTCTCATTTTTTTTTTCTCGGTGATTTTTTGTTTCCTTCAATGTTCATGAATTAAAATGAAAAATAAATAAATTTTCATGATTAAAATATAAAAATTAAAAAAACTAAATGTGTGAAACATGAAATTTAAAACTATTTAAGAACAATTCAAAATTTAATTTTGTAAAACTGATTTCTAATTTGACGTAGAAATATTTAATAAAATATAAGGTAACAAGATCATACAAATTAAAGTAAACATCAGTATATAGAACTGTGTTGACGATGAAATTAAAAAGAATAAAGTTAAGTGAATGAACTGTATAAAGAAAGAAATTTAGAAATTAAGGGGACGTTTGTTTACCAGAAAGTAATTTCTGGGAAATTACTTTCCAAACTTTCATGTGTGTGTTTGCCAACGGAAAACACTTTCCAGTCAAAGAAAAATTTGGCTTGGTTTCCAGGAAAGTGTTTTTCTTTTATTTTGGGCGAAAAACACTTTCTGGAAATTGTAAAAAATTTAGAAATATCATATTATTTGCCGATTATATCAAATTTGGTCCTTAAAATTTTGATTGCTATATATATATATATTTTGTTTTAAATATTTATTTTTCAATTTCATTCCTTAGAATTTATTTTTTATATTAACTTTGATCCTCATTTTTATTTTTCTTTTCCTTTATCATTTTTTAATTGAAATTTTTTATTTATGAAATTTGATCTTCATTCTTTTGATTATTACTTATTTTATTTGAAATAATATATGAAATGTTAATTATTATTATTATTTTAATTTCTTCATCTTTCAATTTTTTTATTTTTTATTTGATCTCTATTATTTTGATCATTATTTATTTTATTTGAGATAATTTATGAAATTATATTTTTTTTCAATTTTATTCTCATTCAACTTTTTAATTTATAAGATTTGTTACGTATTATTTTAATAAACTTGAAAAAAATAAAACATTAATAAGTTATTTTCCAGCTCATTTTCCATGACATAATCAAACACTAGAAAATATTTTTCAATTTATTTTTTATTATATTATTAAATATCAAAAAATACTTTTTTAAAATTTACTTTTTTTTAAATTTATTTTACCAAAAAAAAATTATTTTTCAACAAAAAAAATATGGTAGGAAAAAAAAAAATTGACTCTTAACAGCAACGTGAATAGTGAAATGTCAAGAGTCCGCAGATGATCAAGGGTTCGTTATTTGTTAATGTTAATTATTCCCCTCTAGAAATTCGCACGTGAGAGAGAGAGAGACAACGTAAGGGCGTGCATCATCGCGCGACACGCAGGCAGAGCAAAAGTAGAGAAACGAAACCCGGACGCGTTCCCGTTAAAAAAACCGGATTTGATAATCGCCGATAGGTCCGGGACCTTTTGTAATTAGAAGGTAGTTGTTGGTGTGTTGTTTTTTCCTTCTTGAAACAAGCAAAGCGCGTTTGAAACCCTAGTTCATCCCCAATCTCTATCTTTTTTAGTGAATTTTATCATCAAAATACATAAGTGTTTTTTTTTATTTGATTCTATTTTCTACTCTGTTCGTTTTTGTAATTAAATGATTATGCATCTAAGATTGATAATTCCGATTATTCAAGTTGTGTGGTAGGTTTATTTTTCAATAGATCGATCGCTGTTCCGTGACTGTACAAGCTGGTGTGCTTGCTTTGCTTATCTACTAATCCGCGGTCTAATTTTGGTTTTTTGGACGTTGAAAGATGGATTTAGTTGCTAGTTGCAAGGTAATTTAGCAGCTCTACAAATTCATTTGCTCTATTGAAATTGACTTTACTGTGCTGTCGTTGGTTTTGATTTAGTTTCTTCTACCAGTACTAGTGTAAATGGTAAATATCAATTAGCAGAATTGGAATGATATTTGTCCATTAGTCATGGTTGAATGAACTTAATTTTTATTTATTAATTTCCATGTGCCTACCACTAAACATACCTTACGGTGGTGCAACTCCTAGATTTGTTGGTATATGCTGAAATGGCTCTAATTCTTCGCCCGTCTGATAATGGAAATCACATTTGAATTTATCATGTGGGTGCTTTATTTATATATCACTTCCTCGCATCATTGTTACAAAAGCAAAGCAAGTTTGAAATGATTTCTACTGAATATTATTGATTGATTTGGGCTGCATCTTCAAATCACCTCTCATGTGCTTTCTCATTTTGAATATCAGTGTCGTTGTATGTACTTTCTTTTGAAGTTGTATGCACCATTTGTTCTCATACTGCTTTTCTTGGTTATGGAACCTAAAACTCTACTCATACATTCACCGGATGAGAATTTTGAGATAAGTTATCAGGTTGCAGCCCTCATAACTTGAACCTTTGTTTTTGTGGTTGTAAGTCCAAGACTCCGTGTGGCCTGTGTATGAAATGATATTTCCTATAGAACTTAGGGAAACCACTTCATTTGCAAGAGGCTTTCTCTATGCTAAAATTCTCTAATATTAATTCCAAAAATTGCTACTCTGTTTCAAAAAGTCTCTAATATTAATTCTATATAATTTTGTTTTGGCCTAAAAAACTTGCTACTCCATCATTGCACCTTGCAATGGTCCTTCCTATCACTGGAGTCATTGAGTAAATTAATAAGAGTTTGCCCCCATACTATTGAACTCAGAATTGGAGTCATTGGTCTTTCTTTGTGGCTCTGCTCCCTTCTCATGCTGTTTAGGCATCAGAATATCCTGTAATCAAGCAGTTTCTATCTTTTTCCGTGTTGTTTTAGCGAAGAGATTATGAAACACTTTTTTTTACTCTCTCTCTCTCTCTAGGATAAATTGGCATTTTTTCGAATTAAAGAGCTCAAGGATGTCCTGACTCAGTTAGGTCTTTCAAAGCAGGGGAAGAAGCAGGTAAATGGCGCATCTTGTCTTTGGCTTAATTTTCTTGTATATGATGCTTGAAATTGCCATTACATAATGGTACTGGATAGACATTAAGCTTCTGTTGTATTGACAATCAGTATATTGAATTGGACCGTGAAAAAATGGAATAATTGTGCCTATATGCTGTCTTAAGATTTACAAGACCATCCCTTGCCTTTGGGTGCGCGTGATGGTTTTGTGTTCTCATTGCCCGCAAAATAATGATTTCTTCATAAACTCTATATGCTTTTGACTGTATGTGGCATGTACTGCTTATGACTCGTGTATATGATTGTTCTGTAATTTTAAATGTGTAGGACCTTGTTGACCGGATTTTAGCTATTCTTTCTGACGAACAAGGTAAATTACTCCCACCTTGCAATATTGTTGTTTGTAATAGAGACAGTTTTTATAATTTTGAACATGTGGACTCTCTCTCACAGGTTACTAGAGACATGAAACCCTTTATTGAAGGCCATTTGAGAAATATTTTATCTTTGTATTCTATCATCATTGCTTTTTCCCCTGCTACCAAGTCAATGCTTTTGATTTTAGTGTTTGATGCTCTGTTTTTGTTTTTTGCAATGTTTATTATCTCTATCTGTGTGATACGCATATAGTTATCTTTTACATATGCTGCATAATTAATGGGGACTACCAACTAGGAAACTTGTAATGCCACCACTTGGGGATTCTTGGATTCGATCTCTGCCAATAACTTCTTCATGCTAAATAAAATGGAATGATCATAAATCTGGTGTCACATAATCTTAATTCAGCAGGCTTTAATGGATGTTTTGCGAACTCTAGAAATTTATTGATACATGTTAAATGGAAATAATGTGCAATTAACTCTTAATTTGAATTTTTGGGATTGAGCAATGAGATTTCTCCGATTATTATTCCCCCAAATTTAGGTATATGTTTTTATTGATGGTGTGGATCTAATATCCATAGCTATGATTTTCTTTCATTTTCATTAACTTTTTTATGTGAGAGGTGTGATCCCAAATCCCCATCAATGGTCCATCTCAGATTTCAATTTCATGGGGTCTTCTCCCCCTCCCTCCCTCTTTTTTTTGGTTCTTGATGATTGGGTGTGGATATGAATGGTTGATAATCATAGAGTTTCTAATGGGTTGTTGAGCATCCAGTTTATGATCAACATGTTCAAACTCTTTCTTGTGCATGGCTTTGACTTTGTGATAGTTTTGGAATAATAAACTTGAGTTTTTATTGTATCTGTAGTTTCCAAGTTATGGGCAAAGAAGAGTGCCATTGGAAAGGAAGAGGTGGCAAAGCTAGTGGATGACACTTACAGGTTCATCATTGCTTGCAACTCCATGATTAGAGTCTGCAGTTAGATTTTGTCTTCTCTTTTCTGTTTAACGTGTTAATTTTTTTTTATAGTATTTGCATGCTTCATGAGGCCCTCTAGCTAACTTTCTTCTTTCTGGACAACCATTAATGCTCTTGGAGGTCTTGCTTTTATGCTGTTTGTTGACTTACACCTTCTGATCTCATCCCCAGGAAAATGCAAGTGTCTGGGGCCACTGATTTAGCATCACGGGGACAGGTTGCTTCTGATTGCAGTAATTCAAAGTTTAATGGTGAAATGGACGATCCATCTCACTCAGATACAAAAGTTCGCTGTCCATGTGGAAGCTCATTGGAGACAGAGTCAATGATTAAGGTTAAAAGATCCTTCTCTCTAGTAAATTTCCATTCTTTATAAGCTGTAGTGTATGCCCGATGGATGATTTGCTGGAAGTTCTTTTACTTCTTAAGCATCTGAGGCATGGTCTAAGTTTGATTAAAACCAAGGCTCTGCATTTTAAGCATATGGATTGCAGGTTCCATGTTATGAATCGCTTTCTTGCTTAATTGGATGTGCTACTGTGGGATCTAAATTGATGTCCTCCTTTATGTAGCCTAATCTCTACACTTCATTCTTGTACCTATACCATCCCCATGGATTTTTATGTTTGCATTTCTAGTTACTGGAAATTAATAATCGCAGTATAGCTAGCTCCTTTGACTATTTTGTTCACCAAAATTCTAACATAATTGATTGCTTCTCAAGAATGTTTAATGCTCCGTGTGTGATTTTTCTGTTGAGTTATTACATTATGTTGAGCTCCAAAGTATATTTACACCATTCTTTTCCAATAACCTTTCACAATCAGTGCTGACTGCTGAGGCACAATGGTGCTATTATATATGTTTTCAGTGCATCACATTAATTATCGGCAAATATTTTGTTTAAAGGAAGTGCTAAGGGATCATTTGCAGAAACCTTAATAGTTCTCATCTATGCATGTGTAGACAATGGCAGGATTTGCTACTCTTTTGTGCTATTCCTATTCATTGTTGAAGAAGAAGCATGCATTAATAATGGATACATAAGCTGTTTTCTTTTCCCCTTTTTCTTCACTACTCTTGCACTTAATTCTATCCTAAAAGCTTTTCCAATCTGCCTTGCCCCTATTAATTTTTATTTTCTTGTAATTGACAGTGTGAAGATTTTAAATGTCACGTCTGGCAACACATTGGTTGCGTTATAATTCCAGAAAAACCCATGGAGGGCATCCCACAAGTTCCTGATGTGTTCTATTGTGAGATTTGTCGACTAAGCAGGGCTGACCCGTATGTATCATATATGTTCTATCCTCTTTTGCTTACTGTTTTATGTGTGGAATGAAATGGTTCCCCTTCCTTCTCCAAGATTACCTTTTTTGACTCCATGCTTCTTTCTTGTTGGCAGTGTAACATCACATTTCAGCTACAATTTAACTTTTGAGATTTACGCATCAAACCATTAAAGGCTTTCATGATTTTTCTGAACTTGTTTTACTATCACAATGCTTCTTGTTGGCAATGTAATTCTTTAATTTGGTTTAAAGCAAAGTGTGCTTCCCTACTTTGGTGCATAAAAATGTTAGCCAAGTGCTAGCAGGGAAATGAATTTGTCTAGATAGATGAGTGGTGAGGCCTTTCAAGGTAAGAAAGAATTATGGTGATATTCTAAGCAAGTTGGAGATGCCATCAACCTGGGATAAGAGAACAAGCTACTTTGTATATTGTTTGGTCTTATGAGCTATTAGAGAGGATAAATTGATCATAGTTAAGGGATGGTGAGGGCTAAAGTGGTGTGGGAAAAGTAGGGAAATAGCATATAGTTGGAAATGAGAGGCTAGAATCAAGAAAGATTGAAGTAGGAAGAAGTAAGATTTTGTGTCCGTGGAGATCCTTGGATGTAGATTTTGACAAAGAAAAGGCTTTGGTAAAACATAGGATATGTTTGCCTATATTATCATGAAAAGTGTGATAGTTCTATGCAGAACACAAGTATCCTAATGAGTGTGCTATTTGTCTAGCGTAATCGGGATAGTTTTACGGGTGTCCTCTATAAATCTTTTAAAGAATGACAGTTTAATGCCTTGTTGGGCCAAAGAGACAAATTAATGCTGTGTGCATGCGCACCTTGTGTGGGCACTTGTCTCCCCTTCCAGCATGCGGGTTGACATTCAAGAACTGGAGCTTAATGAGGTTTCTTGCTGTCATTTATCTTGGTATTGTTTGAAATATATCTATGTGTTTTTGTTAATCTTTGATCTTTGTTTGTTTGGTGTCCTGATTAATCCATCCCTTTACAATTCTGCTATTTTGCATTTTTATGGAATGTTTTTGGAGGTTTTTTTTTTTTTTTTTTAATGTCTGTCTCCATCTACAGCTTTTGGGTTACAGTTGCACATCCTCTATGTCCTGTGAAGCTGGTTGCTACAAATGTTCCAGCTGATGGGTAAGTCAATGATACATGCCATCCTATATCTTACTAATGATTTGACGTGCTAACACTTGTGTTTGGGTTGGAGGTAATTACTACCCAATGTTCACATAATTCGTTGAAAAGTTATTCAATAAAATGATTTGAACTGCATTTACTGTTTGTCTTGGTAAATTCAACATGTGGAGATTACGTTCAAATGCTTTTATTTTGTGAGCCGGATTTCATCACTAAACTGTTTGGTTGCTGAATGCCTAGCAATGAATATTATTGAAACACCTGTATCATGGTGTTATATATATTTCAGTGCCAGTTTGGGGCAGTGGTGCAACCAGAGTTTCATGAAATTTTGAAATTTTTTTCTTCAAAATAATTTTTTTTGTGTTCTTGGATCGTTTTGATATGCTGATGTCAAAAATGAATTTTAAAAAATAAAAAAAAAACATTACTTTGATACATTTTCAAGCGAAAAACACTTTGAAAAGCAACCTCTACCATTCTTCCAAACAAGTCCTCAATTTTATGTAAATTGCAAGAAAGTCATGGGTGTTCCTTGGGGCATCTGCTTGTGAGACAAACAGATGATAGCATTGGTTCTTTCCATGACCCAGGTTGTAGGGAAAGACCAGGTTCATGTTCTTCTAACTTCTAAGAGCTTGAGCACCTCTTCGCATGTGAATGCGACTTACCAGGAACATCTTGTGATCAGGTTACACGGGAAAAAAAGATTTTAGATAGACTTGAAGTGGTTTTTACCCCTTTTAATTTTGGGATTGGGAAGGATATAAATATCTGGAGGATATAGTTTTTGCTTCTGTTTTAGTTATGCAGAAGAGAGGAGATATTTGGTGTATGATGCTGGTAATAATAAGTGTTTGGTTGATAAAGTTTGTATCCACAAAAGATTGTTGATGTGGTAAGTTCTGTGCTTATGGTTGTTACCTGGGCCAGACCTTTTTTTATTAGAGCAGTGCTGCTACCTTTTTGATGTGATGATACACTACGCGCATGCTACATGCACCATAATAATAGTACTTTACTTGTTGGAGTTAGTATTACAGTTGGCTGTTCTTTTATCACCCACTCCCAACTTTCTTGAATTAAGGAGGTCAACCTGTTATGAAGACCTCATTCTTGTATAATTGTGCCTTATTTGATATTTTAATATTCAACATTTTCCAGTTCAAGGCCAGTGCAGGGTGTGGAGAAGACATTTCAGCTCACTAGGGCAGACAAGGATCTGTTGGCAAAACAAGAATATGATGTTCAGGTTGGCAGCTGCATAAAATTTCATATTTTAGTAAGTTATTGATGTGCTAATGGTCTGTTGGTAATGTTGTTACTATCTAGGCCTGGTGTATGCTTTTGAATGACAAAGTTCCCTTTAGGATGCAATGGCCGCAGGATACAGATCTCCAGGTTAATGGTATGAAGTTGAATTTTACTTCCACTAATCTGTTGATATCTCTCTTATTCCTTATGTTTGAAATCAGTAGCTGTTTAGAAGCATTTATGCGTGGGGGGGGGGGGGGGGGGGGGGGGGGGGGGGGGGC
>Ga0325403_1007918_pt1 | contig 10163 bp, 4 predicted proteins | sample PopdelMetagenome_19_FD_205665 | JGI IMG/M metagenome (GOLD analysis project Ga0325403, IMG submission 205665) | Populus deltoides microbial communities from Bellville, Georgia, United States - Xylem-PdKOR-R4 | ecosystem: Host-associated > Plants > Phyllosphere > Stem > Wood/Secondary xylem...
TTAATGAAAATACATGATTTGAACACCAAATTTTAAAAAAAAAAAAAAAAAAAACCAACTTTGTTTCAAATTGTTTTTTAAAAGATCTTGAAGTTGACGTTATTGAATCTCACTCGAGTTTGTCCAAGTGTCCTAACCCAGTTCGAAAGCAAACCCAACTCGAGATAGACTCCAAGTTAATGGGTCAACACATCAGGCAGGCCGGGGTTGATCTCTATGGTATCAGCTATCCCACTTTCATAAGACCACACCGAGAACAAGTAAAAAACAGTTCACGACAAAGAACGCAGTCATACTTTGTCAAACCAAAACTCAAAGGAGTGAAGAGCAAAAAGACCCGTTCAACAGCTTCAAAAACTGACGCAAATCAGGTTTGGTAACAGCCATTTACATTTCGCTGCAAGAGTAACTTTGATTGAAGCTTAAAGATGTAGTTATACAGCAGACATGAATCAGCAACTAAATGGTTTACCTCCAGTAGAGTGCCCACCACATCTGCAAACCCCCTGCAGCATGCTGTAACAAGAACATGCACAGCAACACGGGGCCGAATCAAATCAGAACCCATGAGCAGTTCTGCAAGCCTAGCTCGCCCATGGAAGCCCGCTTCAAGCAAAGCCTCCTCACAAGCCGGCTGAGATGCCCCGGCTTTAAGCAAGATCTCCAGAATCTCTCGGTGGCCCTCCCTCACTGCTGCTGTAATTGCAAAACCTCTGAAGAGTTTCTGGTTGACATCAGCTCCAACTCTCTGCCAATTGGAAAATCCAACCTTTCAGTACTTCAACAAAGATCATTGAAAGACTGGCATCATTCTAAATCCAAGTTTCTGTTGCTTTGTTGTCATAAAAATCTTAACGAGTTTAACAACAAGAAGACAAAACTAGTAGCAGTCTAATAGGTTTCATTTCTTTCACGGAGTACAGGAGGACACAGTAAAGCACAGAAAAACACAGGGAACAGTACTGATGTGATCGACAAAGGAACATGGAACTGTAATAATTAATATACTCTAATGTACTTTACTCTCCAACCAATCGTAAGAGACAACTCATCATGGGCCTCCCTGATCCAATGTCTGTTAGGTAAAAAGGTTTATGTTACCAGTGTATGGCTTTCGCTTCTTGATTGTATACTTAAAATATAATTTCTCCAGTGAACAGAACAGTACAAAATAATGAATGGTATGTGCAGAGGATATGGCAATTATTTATGGATATGAATATGAACAAACAGTAGGCCATGGGTATATAAATTCCCAACTTCACAAAACAAAGATTCCAGTGATCATTGTAATTTTAGACAGTCATTTAGATCCACACCAATATTATGGATTTGATGGTAGCTGCTACGAATAAATAAGCATAGCAGTCGAAGGACAAAAATCAGGAAAATGCCAAAGGGCATTCTGTTTGTGCACTAATATCTAGGACATAATATTGGTTTTTTACTTCTATCAAATTCAGAAAGATAGGTCAGAAGTTAAAATTCCTACAACAACCAATTATAAACACATTCTTGAACGTGAAACAGCAAATCTTGATGCATTAATTAACCAAATTAACAGATTTTTTCCGAGTATAATTAAGATTTATTAATAGGTGCTTATGTATTTTGATACTAGTAATAATTAGACGTTTAAACTGAAAACTAACAGGTTGAACAATGTAGAGGGTTCATGCAATTTTGTAAACGAGTTATCGAATTTCTTAAGAAGAAAACATAATGAAATTAATTAAATGAAAATCAACTTCTGAAAATTTTCCCATATAAGAAAAAACAAAGCAAAGCAAAGCCACTGCAAAAGATTGCGAATCTGATTCATATCCAGCGTTTGGAAACAAAAAGTAAACAAGGAAAAAAAGAGCTTCCGTATTCGAATTTAATCAATTAAATTTCTAATTATGGGGGGTCGGCATTAAGACAATGAATCCTTAAAAAAAGATATAAACAGCTTTAATTTCAAAGACAATACCCGCAGAAACCAAAACCATAGCAACTTTATTAAGTTCGAAAGTGACAGGCAGCCAAAGAAAAAGACAATAAGTTCGAGAAAATCACAGTATAAACTAAGCTTAAGCGGATTAATCTAAAAAATCAAATGCTTGATCACTAGCAACCAAAAAAACCCGCAAAATTTCCAGAATAGCTAATCTTGACAAAGGCTAAGTTTGGTTTTTGTTTTAAAGAATAAAAATACAAAAAATACCTATTTATGTCCTTTTCATTTTATTTTATTTTTTGAAAAAACACCGCTTTCCGTATCAGAGGGATTCAAAATTGAAAATTCAAAAATTTCAGTTTTGGTAAAAAAAGAAGGGGAAAATAATACTCGTTCAAAATCTAGGCTTGTAAACATCATTTCTATGTTAACTCACTCAAATTTAGACAAACACAAAAACGCGACTAAAACACACTAAAAACAACATCAGACGCAAACACGAGCTCTGACATTACCAGCAATTTCTTGACGAGAGCAACATTTCCAGCATGAACAGCGAGAAACAACGCAGTAACATCAGTCTTTAACTCTTGATAATCAACAGAGACTTCACTGGCTGACTCATCGTTTAAAACAACCTCACTCTTTCTACTCTTCAAACAAACAGCTCCAATGTAGTTCACATCAATAAACGGATCGGCGATGCACTCTAAGGCCGATTTCAGATCGCCGGAGAGTGATGCTTCTAGAAGCCGTTGTGAGACTTCCGACTCGTAGTCCACCGGGACTACCTGCTTGCCGGAGAAGACAGTCATTGTTTGCACGTGGCAAGTCACTCTAGTCAAGGTAGGTTCCAAATTTGTTTTTACTTTGGAGTTTAGTTTTTGCAGAGAGAGAGAGAGAGAGAGAGAGAGAGAGAGAGAGACGTGAGGCTCGAGAGAAAAACTTGAAAGGAGTGAGCGCCAGAGACAGAGAGAGGAAGTGGGTTATTTATTAGGAAGCTTGGTTTTTACTGTTTTTTAATTTATGTTTTAACTGCGGTTAAACTGTTATTGTTATCTAGCCTAGAGTGGTTAAAACCTGTGGACAGTGCCTGTGGGGCCCGGTTGTTTGTTAATGGATAAGCGGCAAGCTTGGCTCGGCTTAGGAGATGGTCTTTGGCTTGGGGAAGATAAGGTTGGGAAGTCAAATCAGAGCCGTTGATGAAAATGGAAATCGCAATCAGGATCGTTGGATGGGAAGGGAGTAGGGTGGTTTGGACTGACTGAAGAAGAGATATAGGGTAGGTGATATAGATTTGGAAGCTTGAACAAACGAGGAAATGTCCTCATCTAGGGTCTCAAGAAAGCCCAAATTCATGTCACCAAGTTTATTGTTTTGCATGATTTCAGAAGAAAATCACTAACTCTTGACTTTTAAGAGGTTATATGAGGTAATATTATAGCTTAGCGGGTGTTTCTAATTGCTATATTAGTTGTTTTTTAAAGTATTTTTTACTTAAAAATATATTAAAAAATACCATATATTAAAATATCCAAAAATATATATAAAAAATTAATTCTAAAAAAAATTATTTTTTGAAGAAACGTCATTCTAAACATGTTACCGGAGCTCCTTGATTTACATCTATGATTTTATTTTATTTTTAAAGATTTAAAACATGAAATTTTTTATAAAAAAGAAAAAAGAAGATTTGTTTTCCTTGTTAAAGAATGTAAAGATTATAATTAATGGACAAAACGGATACCAGCATCAAAAAATACAAATCTCAATCTTGTGAATGAAATCAAGGCGATGTGGACGAAGTTAAGGAGGTAATGTGGGGGTGAGAATTACGACATTGGAAAAACCTATTAGCATGTTTATTTATAGAAAATAGTTTTTTATCTCTCCCAATCTGGATGGATTTATAAAAAATAAAAAAACAAACAAAAGTGAGGTTTAAAGACTTAATTATAAATATTAATTAGACAGGGATGATTACAAAAATTCCCTTGAAAAAATATCTTTTATCACACACACCTGTGTATGTGATGAAGCTAGGATAAAACTTCAAAAATTCTTTGATGAATGCAGGTAATTTTGGGCTCGAATATGAGGGTTATCTGCAAAATAACTCTTCGATATTTAAATAAATTAAGAATTTTATAGGTAAATAAATTATGCAGAAAGTAGATTGAAATTCAGTTTTTGTGTTGTTGAGGAAAAAAAAACCCTTTTTTCTCTTTCTTGAACATGGAATATATAGCTTAAAAAACATGAAAATATATAGAAAAATATTTGGAGACTTATAGGTGAAAGTAATATTTATGGACAGTAATGAATAGCACACCAAGGTGAGCTATCTATGTTAGAATGAAGCTTGAGCTCAATTGGGCCTTGGCCGAACTGAGTTCGTGAAGCTTAGTCAGACCTTACCAAAAAAAAAGAAAAAAAAATAAAAAGAGGAAAAGAGACGAGAGTAGCTTGATTAGATCGTGGCCTAACCAAGTCTAAATAACTTAGAGCGTGTTTGGAAATGTGATAGCAGTTGTTTTTCAAAGTATTTTTTATTCTAAAACACATTAAATTAAATAATATTTTAAAAAAATTATTTTTGACATCATCACATTAAAATGATCTAAAAACATAAAAAATATATTAATTTAAAGCAAACAAAAATTAAATTTTTTTAATTTTTTTCAAAAACACTTTCAAAACATAATAATAAATACACTCTTAATTTGACAAGACTCAATTGAGCAGCCGAACCAAACTTCAACAATTGTTTTTGTATTATAAATATTATATCGATTAAACTCTAGAATAAAATTTTCATATTAAGAAACCCTCACATGCAGCTCTCATTAAACACCGTCGGTCCATTTAGTTAATTTTAATTTTAATTATTTTATTAACTATGATAATATCTACATTTTATGATTTGAAATTCTTTTCTTGTAATAGATATCATGTAATTTAGGAAGCAAAAATCAGTACAAAGACTAGTACCCCTGACATTACCCATGTTTCAATATATTAATTAATGTATTCTACCAGTTCTATATAGCAATATTATATTTGCAATATTTATAAAATTAAATTAAATATACAGTTGTATTTTATTATCACATACTGTGCGTGTTTACTATAGAATAGTTGTTTAAACAACGTTTTCTATTTGAAGAAAAAATTATTTTCTATCGTGTATGTGTTATTTTGTATGTAAACATAATTGCACATGTAATATAATCATTAATTATAAATATAAATGTATCTTCTACATATTTGAATACTGTAAGTATTAAATCATATAAATAAATATTATATAAAGCTAATCAAAATATTTTTTTATAAAAACCCAAAATTATTTTTTTCTTGTAAAAAAATCCTAATGTGTTAATAATTAAAGCCTGTTTGGTATTGTGGTAATAGTTATTCTTCAATTAAAAATGTATCAAAAAAAATTATTTTTAAAATTTTATTTTTAACATCAGCACATTAAAACAATTTAACATCATAAAAAAATAAAATAAAAATTAATTTTTTTTAGAAATATTTTTATAATATAAAAAGAAGAAGGAATAAATAAAGTTAGATATATGAGTTTTTTTTTTTTTTTTTTAATGAAGTGGCCGAGTCCAAAAGCAAGCAGAAGAATGTTCTTTAATGAAACATTCGTGCACTAATGTCGCTTAAGGAATGATTTTGGTAGTTACTGAATTCCTGAATTGATGTGATATGCATGATTTCACTAATCACTATCGCACGATTCAGCCACGCTCAATTCTCAACAAAGCCGCTTTTCCATTATTATCTTTTCTTTTTCTTTTTTTCTTTTTTACCATTAGAGCACACGTAACAAGGCATCAGGAGGAACCAGCAACAAAAGTTGACTATCACACCACCATGGAATCTTGGCATACTATACTGTTATCGATGGGTTAACTAAGGATAAATTGGGTATTTATCACCCAAGATATAAATTTATGATGAAATAGCATAAGATTAGAAGTTTTGATAAAATAGCATAGTGAAAAGATATCATGGTTTAAAAATACAACATTTTAATAATTTCACGGTTCAGAATCACGGTATTTAATATATTTCACAGTTGTGGACTGTGATATCAATTTTTATGGTTTAAAACGCGATATCTTTAATGAGATTGTTTTGAGAAACAACTAGATATTTAATAAAACGATTGAACAATAGCCAAAATTGTCAAATTGTTTTAACTATTGTTTAGTTTTAGGTTATTTTCGTGTTTTAAGCCGGAAAAAGTTTATAAAATCATAATATTTATTAATCTAAAATTTTATTTATTTTAAGATTTTAAAGAATTAAAATTTTTACAATTTTATCAAAATTTGAATAGAATTTCTTCTATATAAAAACTATACTTAAAATTGTCCCGTTTAAAAAAAACTGCATAAAACCACAATAACCGCAATCAACAAATTCTAATTAAACTCAATAAAAAAACATATATACATGCAAAATGAATAAAAAATAATTCAATAATATAATATTCAATTAATCCCAAAACATATAATCATAACTCATATATCTATCTACGTCTGCTAGATAACTCAGACTCATCAATAGCACGATTAGATCAAGCTCTTGTTCCTGCTTGAGTGGCCTCATCATCTACCATGACATCATTAAGAGTTAGACTCTCTTCACATATTTTAAGTCCAGTGCGACATACATTTAACCATCAGAATATTATGGTGTGAACTTTGCTTTCTTTGTTAATACTATGAAGATCCTCACATAGCAAGAAGCCAACATAGTATTAATAAAAACATCAATATTGAATTAAAAAATAAATGCATAAAATTTAACGGTTAACATATATTAATTATAAAAAGACTTTTATTACTTATATGATGTTGAATCCGTTAGGTATATATTGCTTATACTGTATATATCCAGGTGGAGAAACCTGCTTGGGATCTGGAGTAATGATCTGTCGTGTTATACTCATTTATCAAATCATATACTCCTCGTAAATAATTACATGATACATATTTGTAAATATTTTATTTATTTATGCATCTCACCATGATACATAAGCACTATATCAGTTTAACCGGTCATAATCTATACGAAGTACTAGATTGATCCATATAGCCAAGATGAGTTATATAATTAGGATAGAAAGTTTCTCTACCAAGGAAATCCTATCCCTCGGTGATGATAAGGTTATACCTATACTCTTTACATGTCTTCTTCTTTTTTTCTAGACAATGAAAAGAAAAGGATGGTAAAAAGTTACTCTTTCCAATCCATATTCCATACTCTATAGTCAATACGAGTACTTGATAAGCTAACAATTAATGTCCATTGCTTTCATTAATTTCTTTCATCAACATTTTTTTTATTTTTTATCATATAATCTGGTGATTATAAATTTATCTCAGTCATTATCTGAAATATCTTGCACTCCAGTAATAAATCATGCAATTGTTAAGTACATAGTTATTAAACTTGGCCTAGCAGTTGACTGGGGATTCTTTATTTATTGGTTATTAACTTGTATCAAAGTAAAAAATACTAGAAGAAAATTTTATTCTTTTAATGCGAGATTAGAAGTTTATTAAAATAAATATTTTATGTTTACAAGAAAAAAACTTGTATTTTTATAATCTAAGATTAAAAAAATTTTAATTTAAATACTTTAAATTAAAAAAATATATTTTTAATATATGATAAAAAAAACTTTTCAAACAATCTTTTAATCACAAATTATATTATTTAGAGTTTTCTTCCCCATATGCTAGTACCTTGAGGTACCGTACTTTGACGGGCAAAAAAATCTCAACTGCACCACTCCGTACGACCGTCACCGTTTGATTTCATATAATCATATTACAAACGGACGCGATCATCATGGCCCACATTTAGCAGGACCCCCTTGACGGAATGCATCACAGTACAGCTGGATGTACCAGAATTCTATCTCAATACAAGATCCCAGTAGATCTCCTAGACCCCACTGTAGTTTGCTATGAGCTAAGCCGCATGCAGCTCCGTAGCCAAGAACGAGCTCCGGCTTCATGAAGCACCACGTGGCAGATCTAGAAAGTAGAATGGTAATGCATACGGTTACAGCTATTGTCTGGTATTGTTGTAAAATGCGGATTGGAGTGGTCCACCCGGTGTCGGGATTTAAATTAAATAAAGAAAGGTAAAACCTCGGTAATTCATTTAAAAATCTATATTAATCCAGTCCAACCTAAGTGAATTATTTGATTAATTTTTTTAAAAAATAATTTTTAAAAAACAATATTGTTTTGACTTATTTACTTTTAAAAAATAAAATAAAATAAAATAAAATAAACCTGAATTTAACTTCTAATAAATAAAGTAGATAATTTTCTAGACTGATTTGATTTTAAATTGAATTAAATAAAATATTGATTTAACTCGGAAGGTAAATAGTAAATAAAATAGAATAAAATATTATTATTTTAATAAAAAAATATTAATTTAAATTAATCCAAACCCCAATGATACATGAATCAATCCAACAATATAATAACCCCATATTCTTCTTCTTCTTTCTTTTTTCCAGATTTGTGCCGAGTTAGAACTCACAACGAAGTGAACAAATCAGAATTGTCATGTTCTAATCAGAGACAGGAATAACTACGTGGCAGTCAACATATGGAGGTAAAGGGGGCATTTGCATTGTTTTACCATTTTTCTCTATAAAATATATTTTCAGCTTCAAGACAAAGAGATCCTTCTCCTCACAAATCCAACTGTAATCTTTGATTTTTAAGTATTTTAAGGCAGCAAAATCAATGACATTGTCAGGCCCTTGTATGAATCTCCAAAAACTGGAGAGTTCTTTTTTATATAAAATCACTTACTAAAATATATGAAAATTCATCCACTAAAAAGCAATCTTTAATCCATTAAATATTTGAAAGGAACTTAACTATCTAGTCCAGTAGTAAGAGTTTAGAACTAAAAGATTTGCTCTATCTATGATTTCAGGTTCAAGCTATATGGTTGCTAATATGATGACTACTGGAGGCTTACATGGTCGTTAATTTTATAGTCCGTAGGATTAGTCGAAGTGCACGCAAGCTAACTCAGACAATCACGTTAATAAAAAAAATATCTAAAAGGAAATTCATTTTAACTGAGAATATTACTATACATAGAGGATCAAAATATCTTGAGACTCAAATTGAGATCTTTAGAGAATATATATATATGATTTGTCTAAGTACATCTCTCTAGCAATCCGAAATGATAATTTAAGACTCGACTAAGTATTTGTTTTTTTTTTCCAGACATGATATAACATGAAAAAGAGAAATACCCAATCTTAGACAAAGAAATTTTAGACATGAGCTAAATATAAAATCATATATCTGAACAATATTAGTTTGTATATATGAATATATACAATAAAAAATGATTATCCTTTTATTCTAAAAAAAAAATACATATTAAAAACTTTTGTTTAAGAATGATAATTGTGCAATATTTAACCGTCAAATACTGATATTAATTTGTTTAAACTTGACATTATAAACTAATAAAAAAAGCTCATATATATTCTAAATGACAAAACCATCATAATAATAATAATAATAAAAAAAAGCATCTAGAAAAAAAACCAAAACTTCAAAAAAGGCTCGAGATTTAATATATAAATATAAATATAAATATAAATATATATACATTGCATGTAAAACGTGAGAACCTTGTTTCTTGTACAAGTTATGGACGTGGTCAACATGCAAGGGCAACGTGATGGGGAATCGAGCAGACTTTTCCTCCTTGTGCTCTTTGTCTATCCTCATTTATAGACTGAGGAAGGCTGCTGGAAGGGCAGCAGCAGCAGCTCATGTGAGTTTCTTTAATGGTTTCTTGGGTTCCTCCACCACTCTGTCAGTTTCTGCGAAGGTACGGAAGGGCGTAGCTACCTAACTTACCTTCTTGCTATTGTGCAAGACTTGGTGTGTGAGTGCAGATGGCCATTATCTGGGGCACTGAATTATATATAGTACTGGTGAAGTAGCTGGAGGGTTGGACTAGAGTCAACTCATTAAGCTGGTTGCTAGAGAGATTCACTACTACAAATTAGCTTTGAGTAAGCTGTACCTTATCAGATCAATATAGTTTTTACTAATTAATTCTAGCTGTTTGTTTAATTAGCGAATCAAGAATTAATGTAATTGGACCAACAATTTTCTGTTATTAAAAAGAAAGTTAAATA
>Ga0325403_1007920_pt1 | contig 10162 bp, 9 predicted proteins | sample PopdelMetagenome_19_FD_205665 | JGI IMG/M metagenome (GOLD analysis project Ga0325403, IMG submission 205665) | Populus deltoides microbial communities from Bellville, Georgia, United States - Xylem-PdKOR-R4 | ecosystem: Host-associated > Plants > Phyllosphere > Stem > Wood/Secondary xylem...
TCTTGGAATACTGTTGCTTCAGAGCACTGGCTTCATCTACTCAAGTAACCGGTCATCTAGCTGATAAAAAGTTCCGGCGGTTAACATATGACATGATGCTAGCTTGGGAGACTCCAGCAGTTGCTAGCCAACCATTGCTCAATGTATGATTTTATACTTAATTACACTGACCTTTTTCATTTTAAGCATGTATCTTGTTGTCCACAAGAACAGCAAGCTTTTTTTTTTTTTAATAATGAAGCTGTTTCTTGCGAGTGTGCCATGAAGATGCACGCTTGCAACCTTCATGCACAGATTTTGTAGAAGGAATAGAGGAATCTGATGCTGAAGTTCAAACATACACTTGAATATAGCCATGACAATAAAATCGTAGAGTGGTGGCCCATAATCTTAGTCTTTTTGTGTGTGGGTGTGACACTGTTATTGAAGGCAGACAATATGCTACATAAACTACTAAATCATCTTAAATTAGAAGTTCTTCTAGAGTCCCACGTTATTGGGCCCATTGATTAGTATTGGCAAGTCTTCTTACTTCTTGATTTCTTTCAGAACTGTCATATGTAGTATTCCAAACTATTTGGAAGGTTACTTTCATAATTATGTAAACAATCGTGTTATCTCCCTCCCTCTCCCCTCTCTCTCAGCTCATGCATATGCATGTAGGTCTGTGTTTGTCCATGGGTGTTTGGCTAATATGCATTTGTTACTGTCCTTAATTTTCTGGCTAATACAGAACAATTTTATGTAGAAAAGTTTTGAAATTATGGTGCCCCTAGTAATTATATGCGCCTTACTGTTGATGTGGGCATCTATGGATGTCCTTTCCTTTTAGGTAGATGAGGACTTCACAGTTGGTCTAGAGGCCTTCTCTCGAATAGCTCCAGCAGTTCCAATCATTGCCAATGTGATTATCAGTGAAAATCTTTTTGAAGTGCTTACTGTGGGAACTGATGGTCGGCTTCAATTCTCCATCTATGAAAAGTACCTTAGTGGACTAGAAAGGTAACAACTCTTCTGTTACTTAACTGATGGGATGTGCATTACACCGCTTCCAACAAGATCCTTTGATTGCTTTTAGTTTGTCATGCAGTATGATTCACTTTCATTTTAGGGCCTAGTTGCCCAACCAGCAAATGCTGCAACACTTTTTTCTTTCTATTTTTATTAAGATCTTTACTTTTTAGGCTTGCCCAAATATGCTTTTTTTTTGCTTCTTACTATTTTATGTCTGCTTTCTCCCCTGGAACTTAGTTTTTTCATATGCTTATTATTTGTTATATTCTCAAGTCATTTTGCTAAGCCAAACCTTTGAGTGCTATTCCAGATTTCTGCATTTTCCTATTGTACATTACTACTTAAGTGCTCCACTTCTTCTATAAACCTACACGCGCGCGCTCGCGCATAGGAAGAGACGATTCATCAAAATACATCACAAAGCGACGATGTTGACTATCAAGAAAGCACACAATCTAACTCACAATCCTATCTATAAAAATTAGGGAAGGTCACACATATGCATTTCCACAAGGTGAAACACAAAGCTAGATTAGCTAGCAATATTCTTATTGGGTGCATTTAGATCGAGCTTTTATTAGAGTGTCAGACTTGTTTCGAGTCACTGGTTTTTCTTTCTTTTCCTTTTTTCCCCCTCCTAACCCTATCAATCTCTAGGCTATATCAGCTTGGAACATGTTAGTTGTCACCATGAAAGCTTGACTGAAACTTGTGACCTAGGATGATGCTTTATTGAGAAATTGCTGTACAGTTTGGGTTTTGGTTTCATTTTGACAACCCGCATTATGTTCTCTTTAAAACATACCTGATTGTAAATGATATAATATGTTGTATGAAGATTATGTAACTAACTGTGGCAATTAATATTCAGCAGAACTAAAGTTTTTTACATCTATATGTTGTGCTGTGTAGGCAGATACATTCAGTGTTTATATTTTGGGTTCATCTTCTGTACAGGGCAATAAAAAAGATGAAGACCCAATCAGATTCATCACTCCTTTCTACAGTGCGATTGTCAAGAAGGGAGAAGATTCTGGAAGTAGATGGAACAGTGACGACCCAACCAGTTCTTGAACATGTTGGAATATCGACATGGCCAGGTAGATTCATTGGATAAGTATTTTGGTAAATTCATCTTATTTGTTCCCTTCTCTCTGGAAAAGGAAAAGGCAAGTGCATACATACATTCTAAAGAGGTTTCGATATATACAGATGGTGAAATTTCCCTTCACTTCTGATCACTATATGCTGTGAAATATTTTTCTAATTTCTGCTATTAACTATCATGTGCATACAGGTCGGGTAACTCTCACAGATCATGCACTGTACTATGAAGCTCTCCGTGTTGTATCCTATGACAAGCCGAAAACATATGATTTGGCAGATGACCTAAAACAGATTGTTAATCCTGAGTTGACTGGACCATGGGGTACTCGGCTTTTTGACAAGGCAGTCTTGTATAAATCTATTTCCTTGTAAGGCATGATTTGTATTTGTTTTCCTTTCCATTGATCAAATATATGTTTCAGAGTTATATATGCTAGAATCTGGGCACTGTCACATTATCTGCTTTGAGAACTTTATTAGCATTAACCTCTTAGCATTTCTCTCGCAGATCAGAGCCAGCCGTGATAGAGTTTCCAGAGCTTAAAGGCCATACTCGTCGTGATTACTGGTTGGCAGTTATCCGGGAAATTTTATTTGTTCACAGATTTATAAAAAAGTTCAAGATCTCTGGAGTTGAAAGGGATGAAGCACTTTCATTAGCTGTACTTGGAATTCTGCGACTTCAAGCAATTCAAGAAATTATTTCTGTAAATTCTGTTCACTGTGAAACGCTTCTCATGTTTAATCTTTGTGATCAACTTCCTGGTGGCGATTTGATACTGGAAACCCTGGCAAACATACCATCCTTAAGAAAATTAGATCGAACTAACAGTGACAAGACTGGAGGTGGGATGCATTCAATCTCTGCAAGGGCCATGGTTTCCAATTTAGGGTTCATGCTAGGAACAAGTTCAACTGATCTGAATGAGGCTGGGCTTGTTGTTGGTGAGACATCTGTGGGAGAGATGAGTTCATTGGAGAAGGTGGTTAAGGAATCGCAAAGCAGCTTCAAAAAAGCAGTGCTGGCACAAGAAACAGTTGATGGAGTAAAAGTAGATGGCATTGACACCAATTTGGCAGTGATGAAGGTGATACTAATATGTCACTATGAGTTTCAGTTTTACCAAGCACACTTTGTCCTCTAGTTTCTATCTGCCTTTTTTCTTTTCCATCATTGAAACATTAGAATGACTGGAAATGGAGAGTATCTGTTTGCTGACAAGGCTAAGAATTTTAAATGATCACTGTCTGTCTTAGTCGAATTAGCAATGTCATTTTTGTGTCTGAATTATTTATGCTGTTCACATTATTTGAAATAGAGTTCCTTATAAGATAGTGAGTTTTATAGCGTGACAACTGGCCATTTTCTTAATCTCTTTCAGGTTGTACCTTCAATAATCCTTCTTGTATTCCTTGTAAACAAACATCTGGTGTTTGCAGGAGTTACTTCTCCCTGTTATGGAAGTTGGGAGGTGGCTTATTTCCTTGATACACTGGGATGACCCCATGAAGTCTTTGGTGTTCTGTTTGGTTCTTACTTATGTCATTTGGAGGTAAGACGCTTGTTACATTATTGATTACTGTTGAACTTGAGTAAAAATGTATCATTATTTAGATACTATAATGACATAAATCATTAAGTTATCCTAATAATAGTGGAGTTTTGTTTGTCAACACTGTTGTGGTAGTTTATGTAAATGGCTAAAGGATTAAACATGAATGGAAACCGCCGGTTGTATGTAGCTGTTATGAAGGGTGCATTTGAGATATTAATTTCTCAGGAAAAGCTCTCTTTAGATGATCAAAGGTATCAGTGCAAGATGCTGTATGTGGTTGAATTCCTTGCAGGATTACCTAGAATCAAGTAATCTAGCCAGTCCCATGTTTGTCTCCCCTTTGTACTTCAAACCCAATTATGGTTTTTTCATTTGCTTTTTATGTTTGAGTAACCTTTTTCCAACAAAAGATGGTTCATTAGATTGGGTTGATTGTATGCATGGTATAACCCTTCTTTTCTATTGTTTTGAAATTTCTCAGTTAGCTGTAAAAGAGGATACTTGGATGACTTATCACCTATTTTAGGATACTGAAGTCAGTCAATGTCCCTCAAACAAGTTTAGTTTACCTGAACTTTGTGCATATGACTGTATATCTTGTAGTATCAATGTACTATATATGGCGAGTATGTGCTAGTCTGTATAACCTTATAAGAGAGCACATTCTCTCTTCAATCTCAAAAAAAAAAAAAAAAAAAAAAACCTCTCATCTTAGGTAGATTTCTGTAGTGTATTAGAAAGATAGTTTTTTCTTTAACAAGGACTCACTGGATCTGCATTTTAGGGGATGGCTGGGCTATACGTTTGGATTAATGATCATCTTTCTTGCTATCTTTATGGTGCTCACACGATTTTGTAACCAAGGAAGGCCTGTTGATGAGATCAAGGTAACAGCACCTCCACCAATGAACACAGTGGAGCAGCTTTTAGCTGTCCAGGATGCTATTTCTCAAGCTGAACAGTTCATCCAAGATGGAAACATCGTCCTCCTCAAGTTTCGTGGCCTGCTGTTGTCCATTTTCCCACAGGTTTCCCTCTGTCATTCTCCTAGCAGGATAGCATGTCTTCGCTTTTCTAATTTTTATCCTCTTTGTATATCATAAATCACACACAAGTGAATCAGGAGTACAAATTACCCTTCATTTATTCATGTTCTATCCAAATTAGACTTAAAATCACTCAAGTGCATGCTGCTTTTGGGTGTTCACGTAATTAACAGGCAAGCGAGAAGTTTGCGTTCGCTCTCCTGGGCGTTGCTTTGATCCTGGCTTTCATGCCTAGCAAGTACATTATTCTGTTGACCTTCTTAGAGACATTTACAAGATATTCTCCTCCAAGGACAGCAAGCACAGAAAGATGGACAAGGAGACTAAGAGAGTGGTGGTTCAGCATACCGGCGGCTCCTGTAGTTCTTGAAAGAGAAAAGGAGGACAAGAAGAAGTAAATGTGTCGTCTTTATACATGTACCAGTATATATATGTACATATACAGTTATGTTTCCACAGAACCATCTGTACGAGTGTAAATCTCAACCAAGGAAGAGCAATCGTAATATGAAAAAAAAAAAAAAAAGTCTTTCATTTTCGTGAAAGTGCTATCTATACCCGGAACTGGGTTATTAGCAAAATATTTAATAAAAGGGAATTCTTGATACTTTAAAAGTATCAACAAACAATTTCCCTCCATTAGGGTTCCAAGAGAATAGCCTAATGAGGCTCTTTGGGAATGCAGTAACTGTGCAAGTGTCCCAAATGATCCTTTTGGTTGTAAAGTAATTCAAAATTGGGTTGGGTTGGTGTGAAGGGACACTTTAAGCTTAGCTTAGCTAATTAGAACTCTGAAAGAAAATATCACATAGTGTTTGTTTTTTATTAAAAAATTATTTTTAAAATTTTGAAATTTATTTGTTTTAAGATTTTAGATTGTTTTGATATGTAAACATTAAAAATGATTTTTTTTAAAAATATATTTTGAAAAGTAATCCCCAAACTTAAAATCTGAATTTGAAACAGGAACAGAACAAAACATCTAGCTTCAAAATCTGAATTTGAAACAGGAACAAAACAGCTGTTCTGCAACTGTAATTTGAAATGGCACGCACTAAAATTTATGGAATCCCAGTTGCTTATCCTAATTGAGTTGTCATCATCATCATATCATTATCTTAGCGGTCCCTCACCTGTTTTTTTTCTTTCCTGGGATTGATCAAATATGGAGATATCATTTTCTTCACGCTTTTGCATGGATATATGAACACAAATAAATAGAGTTTGATTACCTTATAAACAGCTCTTTTCCTTATTGATGCAAGTAAAGTAACCGATTAAATATCATCAACAATAACAAATCTCATCTAATTAAGGAACAAAGCAAGAAAACACCATTCTTCACAAAAATCAGAAGAAACAAAAAAAAATAAAAAATTAATACCCGCAGAACTCATTCTTCACCTCCAAGGTGGACTTTGTGGCGATGGAATTCCTCCTATTTGGAGAAGGGAAATACAAAGGATCGGTGTAGTTATAAAATGTCTGGTTTGCGCATAGAAATCCAGCTGAATTGGGTGCAAAAACTGGAATGTAATTAAGATTTGGTGGCTGGAAAAGAGGTTGCATAAAACAAGAATATTGAACTTGTCCATCCCCTAAGCCTCCTTCATTACCATCATTGATCTTCACCTTCCTCTTATTTTCCTCCCTACGACCACCATTTTCTCGCTTTACTTGAGGGGCGGGATCCTCCTCTGATCGCGACAAACCCGTTAGTTTCTGCACCAGTGCCATAAAATCTTTAGGATTTGTGTGGATGATTTTGGGCGAGTGAGTATAAATGATCACTGGATGGCGTTGTGGGGGTTTGACAGGACCTACAATGCCGAGCGAAGAAGATGCGGAGGATGAAGATGACGACGACGAAGACGACGGCGGCGAAGGTTTCTTGATCATGTGAGAGTCCTTGTTGACTTTCAAGGGTGGTGGAGGGTACATATTGCTGGTCTTCGCTTGATGATTCGTTGGGCTCATTTTGGTTTTTTTTTAAGATTTCACTTCCAGCCAGCTTCCTCTGGTTAATTAAATAAATAGCTTGAAAGGATGACCAAAAAAACATAAATAATAATAAATTTTGACCTGAATTTTTGGTCAAAGGAGACAGACTACCCAAGCCTTTAATTTATACAGCAAAATTAGAAATTATTTAGGCAAGGCCGAGGAGGCATCTCGAAGGAGTTGCCAGGTGAGGTGGCTGTTAAAATGCGAGTGCTGAGCTGTCAAAACGCCAGAGGCTGTAGGAAAATAGTTTGAGGGTGATTGACACGTGTTCTACTACTACCGGATATGTCTGGCGGTTGGCGGGAAACTGAGATCAGTTTGTTAAGACCTGCTACTGCATTCAACAGATCAAGGGCATTCTTCTTTTTTTATTCTTTTTTCATATGTATCATAAATTAATAATTTTTTTACAGCAGTATCGTAGATTAAGAACTTAGTTTACCAGTTAACATCATAGTTATCATACCTCATCTCGGGATTGACCTGTTTAAAAAATTGGATTTCGAGGTAGATGAGTAAATCTGGATTAACCTAAATCAATTTAAAAAAATTAAAAACTATATTTAAAATTTTAATATTTTATATAAAAAATAAAAAACAATTAATATGAATATAAACTATACATGTTATAAATAATGAAGTTTAAAAAATTATTTTAAAAATTATTTTATTATATTTTGAAAAAAATATTATGTTAGTACGTTATTCTTTTAAGTTAAACCTTTTAAATTGAAGTATTTAAATCAAAAAAGTTTTTTATCTCACATTGAAAAAACATAATTTTTTTTCTTGTGAACATAGAGTATATATATTAAAGGATTTCAAATTTTATATTGAAATAATAATTTTTTTCTTATGAACATAAAGTATATAAATTAAAAGGTTTTAAATCTCATATTAAAAAAATAAAACATTCTTCTAGTATTTATTTAGAAAACTTTGAAAAGAGTTAATAACCAACTAAAAAATATATATAAAAAAAGTTTTTAGCTAAGAGAAAAAACACATTTGAAAAAAAAAGTCTCAACTAGATTTTACGGGGTTTTTATCTATCCCGATTTTTTATCATACTCGGACTGATTCAGCTACTAGATCATGAGTTGACTCATTAGATCGATCTAAGTTTAATGACTATTGTTAACGCGCGGAAAGGTAAGCCTACTTAAACCTATAATGCAAATATTTACGTATTAAATAAATAATTTAATGAGATGTTATAAAAATCTCTAGAAATTTTGTATCAGTTATTTACAGTAAATAGAGCTTAAAGAATTCGATTCGATGGGTTATTTATTAGAAATAAAAAACTAATACCCCTTGGTGTTTCATTGTATACTGAGAGAAGAATCACCGCGGATTCATACATTGATTCTTCTTCTCTTTTTTGGTTCCCGGAAATTTTTACTTTTTGGTCTCCCAGTTTCTTCATCTTCTAATTTTATCCTTAAAAATTGATTTCATTTGTGATTGATCTTAATAATTTATTTCAATGTGTGTTTATGAAGATTTCTAGGTGTCGAGTAAATGTTACACTTGCTAGGTTAATTCTCGGTTTTGCGAAATAAGATTCAAATGAATTAATTTACAATAATTAGAGTTTTAGGGACATGATTTAAAGTTTAAAGAAATTTTTAGTACCTTCTTTTACCAAAATTAGGGATTGAATTGCATGTTCAGCGTAATTCTTTTTTCTTTTTTTCGGTTCATCAAATTCTTTTTTATAATTTGATCCTTTCAAATTGATTTTATTTATGATTTGATTTGGTAGTTTATTTTTGTTGCTTTAATATGGGGATCTTGCAATATTGAGTGAAGTTTTTCGTGCTTAGTTGACACTTGATTTTACAAAATAAAATAAAATTAGCTAATTTAAAACAATTAAGTGTTAAGAAACCAAAATTGAAAGTTTGATAAATGTGGGCATAGTTTTGAAATCCGACCCGGTGATCGATCCGGTCTAATGATCCGGGTTGACCTGGGTCAACAAAAAAAAACACAATACAACACCTTATATAAACCAGGCAGATATTTTAAATTAAATGCATTACCTGTGCAATTGAGGCAAAACCAAGAGATTCCACATCAAATCTTTCAAAAATATCCTCAATGCTTTGACCAAACTCTGTCTCCAAAACAAGCTTAACAACATCAAATGGAGTTGCTGGAGCTCTATCATACAAAGTAACAAGCCTTCTCACCCATGCTGCTGGAGCCACGTCAGGCTTCCCAATGATTTGAGCAACCTAATTTAAATCCAGTAAAATTAATTACAAAAGGTATATAGTAAAATGTAGCTCTCTCTCAAACCAAAACAGTATAAACATCATTACCAACCAATAATCAAAATGGACAGCAAAAGGCAAAAAAGGGGGGGTGGCAAAGACAAAGCTTACTAACAAGAAAAAGATGAAGAAGAACATAACGGATTGAAAAGGTGAGGAATCAAAAAGTTCCTAATACAATTTCTAAAGTAGAAAAACGAACACCCTTTAGACCCCTAGGTAAAAAATAACTAAAATCTTTAAATTAATAAAAAAAAAAAAACAAGAAGAAACATGAAGATTAGACAATTGAAAAGATAATTGCATAAAAAGAAAACAAAAAGGTCAAAACTCAATGGAATTAGACTCCTTTCAGTACATAATTCAACTTCAAAAATCTCTCAAGATCAAAAAACTGTACACAGTAAAGATATAAGAATGAAAATTACCTTGAGAAAGAACCCACCAAGATCAGAACACATAGTATAAATCTTTTCGGCAGCCAACTCGTGTTGTCCTTCCCAGTCCCTACATTGCCTCCTGTTTTTCCTCATCCTTCACCAAACTCACTCTGAGTTGAAACACCAACACAAAACTCATTAACCAAATCTTGTTAAACATACAAATGAACACACTTATATTCACATAAATTAATACTCACGCATATCAAAACAAAGAAAAAAGAAAAGAAAAGATGCAAATTAATACACTTATATGATATAAACCCCATTAATAGAAATGAACATAAACCTCCTTTTGATGCCACTGTTTCGAAGAATGAAAGATAGTAATATTTTCTCATCTCTCTCCCTATATCTCCCTCTCCCTTGCAGAGATTATGTTCAGAACCAAGAAAAGAGAGAGTGAAATAAAAAGATTCGTGAAGAGAAACAAAAGTGTAACCTTATTAAAATCACTTTTTCTTTATTGATGAAGAGTCTTCTGCTCCTCTGTTCTTCACGATTGAAATCGTATTTTCTTTAATTAGGTTTTCTCTCTGTCTGCTCTGCATTTCTGTTCTTTGTCTTCGTTGTTTTGGCCTTTTAAAAGGCCAAAACGACGTCGTTCTATGTCTCTCTCTCTCTCTCTCTCTCTCTCTCTCTCTCTCTCTATATATATATATATATATATATATATATATATATAAATATGTCAGGTCTCAGCCGGGTTTACT
>Ga0325403_1007922_pt1 | contig 10161 bp, 7 predicted proteins | sample PopdelMetagenome_19_FD_205665 | JGI IMG/M metagenome (GOLD analysis project Ga0325403, IMG submission 205665) | Populus deltoides microbial communities from Bellville, Georgia, United States - Xylem-PdKOR-R4 | ecosystem: Host-associated > Plants > Phyllosphere > Stem > Wood/Secondary xylem...
ACTTACTGTTGTTTCGTTGTGGACACTACTTTACCACTAGAAAGAAAATAAAGTAAAATATCATGAATTGAGTATCTCATGTTTATATTTAATCAATTAATTTAATTCAATATAAAATATTTCACTAAAAAAATCTAAATTTAACAAAAAATATAACAAGTAAAAAGACTTGAGAAAATACGATTCATTTTCAAAACCAATAAAAATTTATACATAAAGCAAAAAAATAATAATGAAGACTAATATCTAATTAAATAAATGTCAAATGATGAAACTAAAGGACTTGAGCTCAAAAAAAGAATAAAAAAAAGCTAAGCAAACTCGGGTGAATCTTTTAAACTAGGTTAATCCTCCAAACTTGCAACTCGTGAAATCTTAGATCCGAACTCAATCAAAAAGCTCAATTCCCAACCATTTTAATTTTTAAAGATGAAATCGGGGAAAAAAATATCAATCAAAATAATTTGTCAAAGTAAAAAAATAGCAATAAATAAAATGAGGATCAAATATTAAAAAAAAATTGAAAGAAAAAATCAAGAAAAAAAATCAATTCTAAAAACCATCTAAAATAAAATAAATAAAAATAAGAAGAATAAGATCCAAATCCCACAAATAAAAAAAATAGAAAAATGATGAAATTGAAAAAAAAAATTTAATTTTATAATGATTTTAAATAAAATAAATAATTATTAAAAAAAATATAGACCAAATAAAAAGAAAAAAAAATTGAAAAACTAATTACAAACTTTAGAAGGTCAAATAAAAAAAAAACCCCTAGCTCTTAACCCGAGGTTGGCGAGGTCGGTTGGCGCCAAACCTGATTAACATGGTTGAGTAGGAAAACATTTGGTAACCGTGATTTTCTAGTGCTGCCTCCTATTTGGAAACTGGAAATGCAAATTAAAACATCACATGTCGATCACCATGTGAAAGGTCTGAAGGCAGAGCTCTGTTAACATCAGCAGAGGCAATTGCCTTTTGAATCTCAGAAAAATGTAGTAGAAGTCAATTTTCAGATGTGAAAGAAAGAAAATGGGGCCATCTACGCCATCAAGGAAGAAACATTTCCAGCAAACAAAAAGCTGGCTATAGTTGCATGGCTATTAGAAATGATAGATTACAAGGGATTAGTCAGTGAAATCAATTCAAAGGTAACAACAAGAAGAACAAAAGTCTCAATCTCAAATTAACTACTCGAGGTCGGTTGTTTAGATCCTTTTGCCGAAGCCCCAAATCAAAATCAATTCAAAGCTACTGTAAACAATTTCTTGCGGCTGTGTGAACATGTTAGCAAGAACAGGTGTCTTGAAATGGTTGTCTTTTGACATTACATCAGCTAAAATGGAATTCTAACTTGATCAGCACTTCTTTCTCCTGTTCTTGTTAGTACGTATGGGGGTCTCAGCATCCTGATCTTTAACAGTAGTACTATCAGATGATATCAAGCTCCTTTTCATTCATAATTGAATGACGCTTGTGAAGTCTTCCATCCTGTGTAAGGAAAACAGTAGACATGTTTGTAAAAGATATCTTGAGGTAAAGTCGTGTTCAGACAAACTTGAAACGAATCAAAGGACACAGAAGCTCACAAAGCATTTCTCTTTATGAAAAGGAGTCTCGTACACCGTTATCTTTATAGATTTCTTTAAATCTTCTTCCAATTAAGTATCTCTCTTTTTTCGTCATAGCTTTAATACCACTAGCCCTTGCATTCCTTTTGATGGACACTAGCTTTCAAGTCTAATTTGTGGCTCAAAGGCTGAAAAACAGAGGGCAACATGCACTGCTATCAAAAGGATACAGGGATATAAAATAGCCTTTCATTTTATTTTTATTTTTTTATGTGGAAGATAATAGGTAATTTCATTTATTATTAAAAAAAATAGGTATTTTCAGAATTATTTTAATACATACAAATTATAACAATAAATGTTATCATTTAAATATGTGAATCTTTGGCTTCCCTTCGTTTTGTTCATGCGTAGAGGCCAGATCCCACAAGTTTGGAGGCGTTGAATTAGTACTCTACCGATTTTGTGGTCACTTGTGCGTACGGCTTCAGGCAGCCGTGGAACGTGTATTCTTAGTGAATGTATAGCATCGTGTATTCTACCGGTAATGTTTTCCCTAAAATATTTTAGTTGTGATTTTTTAAAAAACAAAAATTAAAAAAAATGAGTTTAATTAGAATTATTATCATGAGATAGATTTTCACATACTAAATAAATAATAATTTTATTTTCATAAATAAAAAACATGCTGTTTTAGTTTGTACAAAACTAAGATAATCTTAGTTATTTCAATAATAAATAAAGAAAAAATAATGATGATGTTAGCCCATATTCATGATATGATTAACTCTATTTAAGAAATATTATTTTTATTTATAAGAGTTAACCGACATGGCTCAAGGATTAGATTATAGGTTGGATGAGTTGACTTGTTAGTCTAACAATGCAACTCAAGCTATATTTTATTTTAAATAAAAAAAATAATGTCATATCATATGAAAAGAAAAAAAAAACCAGTTCAAGAATCCGTTAAATAAAAAAACAATCAATTGATTTGAAGGGAAAAAAATAAAAATAAAAGCAGCCCACAATAATATATACTCGTAGCCTTAAGTATATATGCTAGCAGACTCTAAGTATCTAGACATGCATGAATATCAACTTAATTTGAAACAGCCAAAATATCTCCATAATGCATCAATAATGCTGATATTTTTGGAAGCTTTAGACCATGCATGACGATTTTCGAGAACTAGTTAATAACAATATCCAATGATAGAGAAGTTTAAACAAGGTAAGACAAGAGTGTGATCCTGCAGCCTCAGATAAGGATGCATAACCATGCTGGCTAAGGTCTGAATTCTTGGGTCCAAATTGCTAGACCAATCTACAAAATTGGTGACTCAACAGGCTAAGGGAGAGTTCCAGCTTTTGTTTTATGGCCACGGGATTCTCCTTCAATCCTTCTCGGTAGAAAGGGAAGGCTAGCTAGGGTCAACACATTCAGATACGTCTATGGCATGGCAAGGAAGAAGACAAACCTTAATGGGAAAGGGACTCTATCTATCAGTTTAGCATCCATCTCTTTTGGAATCTTAATTAATTAAGACCCTAAACCCACATGCACAGCTCTACTACGTGAACAAATTTGATTTTGAATCCCAACACACCGTTTTGACCTATCTTATCAATTAGTGTTCTATCCCCTTGTTAATTTTAGAGCAATTTCATTTTCCTATTCGAGTTGCCACTTGAATGGAAGAACTACGTACTAATCAATCATGGGCCATCACGAGATAAAATGAATCATAGATAATAAATAATGAAAAAGAAAAAGAAAAAGAAAAATAATGGGACAGCTTGAATTATTGCGGGAGTACTGGTTGAGGTATCTTTTTAAGAATATTTTACGCTATTTTATTTTGGGATATAACTAAATTAAGTATTTTACAATGTATCTTTTTCTTGTAATTAAAGGAGCACTGCAGAAAAGACAAAAGAAGTAACAAAATGCAGAAAAAATTGACAACACCCTTTTTTAACTTGGTGAGTGTAAGATGTTGAAATTGATGAGAGAGGAGAATTAAAAAAGAAATAAAATAAAAAAAAAGTAATTGAAACTACACTTAAGGTTCTCCATTGACAACGACACACAATGCTCGATAAGATAATCATCGCCGAGATTATTTTATCGACATGTTATAAGATTTTATATTTTTTTGACTGATCGAATTTATCAGTTTGAGATTTAAATTTTATTAATAATTTTTTTACCGATTAAATCATAGACAGAAAATATCCGTTTACTAAAGATCCTATATAGCACTTGTATAATATATTGGTATGGTTAAAAAAAAGCTGGAAATTTGATTTGATTTAAATTTGATTTTTAAATTTTAAATTTTTTTAAATTAACAAAATTGAATTTAATTTTACTGAATCATGTATCAAGAAAGCTTCGTATTGCAAGACCCCATAACAAATCAACCGAAATAAATCAACAAGTGTAAACCTAAATCTATGTACGTAGAAGGATCATTCAGAAGAATAAAAGAAAAGGAAAAAAAAGTGAAGTTACCGAAAAAACAAATGAAAAAAAATCCAAAGTAGGGTCATATTAAAAGACTAAGCCTTTTTAGTCGTGGGTAGGGTCACAGTAAAAAAAAGCCTTTTTAGTCGCGGGTAGGGTCACGGTAAAAAAAAACCTTTTTAGTTATATATATATATATATATATAACAACTTATTTACAAGGGTGAGTATAATTATTTTTTTAAAATGATTTTCATTTTGAAATGTGTTAAAATAATATTTTTTTATTTTTAAAAATTATTTTTGATATCAACGCATCAAAATAATATAAAAACATCAAAATATATATTAATTTAAAATAAAAAATAAAAAATTTAAATTCTTTTTAAAAATATTTTCAACACACAAAAACAAAATTTACCCTTAATTAAAGTGAAATTATTAGAGAATGGTCTGGAGTCCCACTTGCCTAATGGGGTCGGTCCTCTTTATATATAAAACGTGCACTTATGGACCCAACCTCTTTTTTTATTTGCTTAAAAAAGAAATATCTTTCTTTTCAGCAATTTTCGAAACCATAACATATATATCCCCCACTAATTAAATGCTAATTTCATTGCAAATTCTATAGTCACCCCCGTAAACCCTCTTTTTTTTCCTCTATAAATTGGGAACCTCCCCTCTCTGTTTTCATCGTCAATATTATCCAACAAACTTTACTTTTCTTTCTGAGAAAAACAAGAGAGATATGGCTGGTTCAGCTTCCAAGTCTTTTACTCTCATTCTTCTTGCAATGAGTTTCTACTTTAATTCTAGCTCGGCTGCTAGAGTCACCCCACAAAGCAGCATAGACTTCATAAAAACATCTTGTAGCACAACAATTTACCCAAAGCTTTGCTACACTTCCCTCTCAATCCATTCGAGCACAATCCAAACAAGCCCTAAGCTCCTAGCCAATGCAGCCCTTAATGTAACACTATCATCGGCTAAATCAACTTCAGCCAAGATGTCAACTCTCTCTCAAAGCCATGGCTTGAAGCCTAGGGAGGTATCCGCCATGGAAGATTGTGTAGAGGAGTTGACTGATGCAGTGTATGAGCTCAAAAAATCCATTGATGAAATGCGTCATGCTAAAAAGTCCAACTTTAGGCTGATGATTAGTGATGTGCAAACTTGGGTTAGTGCTGCTTTGACTGATGAGAGTACTTGCAGTGATGGGTTCGAAGGTAATGCAATGAATGGCAATTTGAAGACTGCTGTTAGGGGAAAGATTGTGCATACAGCCCAGTTGACTAGCAATGCCTTGGCTTTGATCAACAATTATGCCTTCCGTCATGGTTAGCTGCTTTAAGTTTGCAGCTTATGTAGTGCGATGTGCTAGCTAGTTTGCTAGTTTGTTGGATCATAACATTTGCTTCTTTTTTTTTTTTTTATGAAATACAAGAGTTTTACAAATCAACTGTTATAGCCAATAAAAACATGGCTTAACATAGTGTTGGATCATAGTATATATATTTTGTTTTTGTTTTGTGTCTGGGCTCGTATAGTTAAGAGGTAAGAGGCCTTCAGGAGGGTGTTCAAGCAATTTGTATTATATTATTGAAGTTGCTTTGTGTAAATTTGTGGTTCAAATTTGTATTCTATTAAGCAAATCATCATGTATAAGAAAGTTGTTCTTCGGTTTTGTTGTCTACATGAATTACTTTCTGTTTAAATACATTAGAGTATTGCTTGGCTTCACTTTAACATCAATTACTTTTTTCTATGAAAGACGAGAAATTTTATTAAGCTGACTATCCGGGGGATTAAAATTAATTAAATTAGGATTGATGAAGGAAGTTGCAGCCTCGTAATAGGCTTTGTTTTCTGAATTCTTTATCCCAGGAAGAGAGATGATCTTGTTTTCCTTCACATGACAGTACAACTTTGCTTCAATTACTAAGGTTGTCTTGATCGTGACAGCATAATTTGACAGTCGATTGCAGTCACTGTATATTGCAATATCTTCCTTACAGTGACATGCACTGTTTTATTTTATAATTTTTAGGTTCCTTTTATCCTTTTTCTTTTTCTTTTTCTTTTTTAGATTTTCAATTATGACAGAAAACTTTAACTTTAGCAGAATGTCTTTGTTCTTGGTCAAAATTTTATCTGTTGGACCATGATCACGATCAGCAAGGGGGGGACATAAAAGAGTATGCAAATGCATATGCATGATCTTGTGTTGTTAAATAATAGTTAATCACAAACTTAAATGCTCCTAGATGAAAATCATTGATATTGGTGTTCCAAGGAGGAAGAAAATAGGATTCGGATGAATACTAAAGAAGGGTTATTTATAGCTTAATTCTTAATTCAACTTCTCGTCTTCCATGTATATAGAGAGAAAAAATAAAAGAAAATAAAGAAAAAAATATATTAGTCTTTTTCAATTTTTTTTACATTGAAAATACTCTTCTACTCCTAAGTTAACAAAATTTAGAACTATCCACCAATTCTTTATTTTTTTCCATAAATTTTAAAATAATAAAAATACTTATTTACCCCTGAAATTAAAAAAAAAATTACTTGAGCTATTGACTAGGGGCTCTTTTGGTTTTCGAATTTGTTTATTTTTAAGGTAATTTTTGTAATTGTGGTTTTAAAAAGTAAGTTTTAAAAAAGTATGATTAACTATGGTTACTGGGATTTAAATACGTGTTTGATAAAAATTGTGGTTAAAGTTTATGTGTAGCAGAAAATATACTAAATATTTGGTGAAAGTATGGTTGTGGTTACTTTTTAAAGTGCTTTTTACTTGAAAATATATCAAAATAATATTTTCATCAATATTTTCTCTCTTCCAAAGAAAACACAACACAAGTATGTCATCTTTTCTTTTTGTTTTTCAATTTCAGTCCTTGCGTTTTTTATTGTTTATTTTCATAATTAACCCTTTTAGAAAAGTTTTTTATATTTTCAATTTAGTCATTAAATTACAATTTATCATATTTTTTTTTTCCAATTCGCTGCTTATTATTTTGATTTTTCATTTTTACCTTTGGCTATTTTGTTAAAATTTTATTGGTTTTCAATTTCATCATTCAATTAAAGTTAAGTTTATTTTATTTTATTTTTTAAATTTAGTCCTTATTTTTTTATTTCATTTTTCTTTTGTTAAAGTTCTTTTCTTTTCAATTAATTTAAACCTCCAATTTAATTTTTTTGTTACCCTCAAATTTATTTTTTAATTTGATTTTCACCGTCATTTTTTTAATTACAACTTTTTATATGATTGGATTTTTTTATTTATTTACATGGATAATTATTAGATACCCGGGTTAATCTTTTGATTTACACTTAGAATCTTTGTATATATAAAAAAACATGTAAAAATAGTTTGTATATTCAAGATTTTTTTTTCTTAAAAAAATTATAATTTCTTTTAGAACACAGGTTAAATAGCTAGTAGTAGTATCGCATATTTTATAGGATGAAATTGAACAACAGAAAGAGATGAAGATTAACCAAAAGAAAAAAGAAAACTATGGGAGAGTGAGATAAGGATGGACAACAGTGTTTGCAATTTGCATTTGTCCAACTTGCAATTTGTCACGACTCGGCTAGCTGCCAAGGGACTCAGGGAGAGGTCCCAACTTGGGCTACGTGGACACTTTCAGGTTCTGCGTACTCATGAAGACAGGCAAAGGCAGGCAAGGGTCACCACTCGATATGTCTACATGTGGACCCACTTGGTACCTAGCTAGGCGCTGGGCTACGAGCTGGCACTCGTCTTTTTTAATCTTCGTCCATGTCATGCGCACATATTGCATTGTATATTTTAGCAAGCTATGTAAGATTAATATTTTGATAATTTTCAATACAGAATACTTTATTTTGGTCTCTCTGTCACGTACGTTATGTTACACTTTTCTTTGGAGCTATCCTTCATTTTTCTATTGAGTTGTCGGTTGAACAGAAGTAAGCATGGCCATCAAATAATAATAATAATAATAATAATAAATAATGATTTAATTGTATTGGGAATCCTAATTGAAATATTAACAAAAAAAAAATTATATAGATAAATTTTCAATCAATCTAATGTTAAAGAATAAAATTAAAAAAAATATATATTTTTAAAAAAAACTTTAAAAAAATATCAAAGTCAACCCGAGCTAATATTTAAAATTCTTCATCTTGGTCATGAGGCCAAGACTAAGCCAATAAAAGAAAAACCTGAATAAATCATGAAGTCAAATTCTTAATCAACAAAATGTTAAGGGATGAAATTTTAAAAAAAAAAATCAATAAAAAAAGATTAAAAAAAACAAAAAAGATTGCAATAAATAGGATGAGGATCAAATTTGACAAAAAAAAAAACCAAATATCAATGGATGACATTGAAAAAATAAATTCAATTAAGAAAAGAATAAAAAATAGCAACTAAAATATTGAAAATATGATTTGATATAAAAATTAAATGATACCAAATGCTGAGGGATAAAATAAAAAAATTAATAATTTAAAATAAAATAAATAACAATAAAAATAATAAGGATCAAATTTAATAAAAAAAAATGATAGGACACCTTTTAATTTTGGTAGACCAGTACGAATGTCTAGGAGACCAACTACCATGCCTTTGAGAACACGCATTGGACCATCGGGAAGAATGCAACATGTCATTTCCAACATCACCGCGGAAGCCACCGTTTAGCTATTGAAGGAAGTCGCATGATTGGAACTTGTCTATATTTTTTCACTTGTTGGCGCGTGTGTTGCACGCACCATCCAATTCATCTTGCTTGTTTACCCTAGTCTCTATATTTGTTTTAGTTTCAATTTTGGTCCCTTAACACTTAATTTTTCTAAATGAGCTGATTATTTTTATTTTGCAAAATCGAGCATTAACCGAGTACCAAAAAATTCCTTTAATAGTGCAAGACCCCTATATTAAGGCAACCAAAGTAAACTAGAAAGTCAAATCTCAAATAAAACTAATGTGAATGGATCAAATAAAAAAAAAGTAAAGGGACTAGAATTAAAAAAGAGAGACATAAATACCCCTTGACTGTGCAAATCAGGCCCTAGTATTGGCCTGATTTGAGGAAAAATATTAAACTAAATGATAAGGGGATACATTAAAGAAAAAATAGTAAAATAATAAATAACAATCAAAAGAATAAGAATCAAATTAAAAAAAATTAAATGACACATTTGTATTTTAGCAAAAGAAAGAGTTAAAAAAGAGGAAGGAGAAAAGATAAGTTCAATGGAGCCCAACCATCGATGCACGACGCTAATAAAAAGAGAAGGTTGAGGCACTTCAAACGCTGCCCTGAAAGGCAACACTTGGCAGGGAGGCAACGCTGAATACGCCGCTCGAAAGGTACGGGCGTCACCCAACAACTTTTTTATTACAAAATAATCAATAGAAAAAGAAAAACAAAACCATTTATGTAAGTTGAATAATTTTTAGATGGAAGGGTAATAAAGTTTTTATATTGTGTATTTAGAATATCTAAAGACCAAATTGTTCTCATGTAACCTTTTGATTTTTTTTTATTTGTAGAACAATATAATCATTACACTATGCCTTTCCAAGGTTATTCTCAATTAATTTCACAATGTCTCATAAATGTTTTGGAAAAAACTATTCTACCCCTAACACCGAAACAAATTGTGTTTAAGGAAGTAATGGTAATTATATTATTGTGATGAACAATAATATATGTCTAGATCAACAATGATTTCTCTATGGATTTTATTTCTTTTAATTGTAATTGTAATATAGATTTTGGAGAGGATGATGGCCGTGATCCATCAAAATCACTAATAAAGCCAGATTTAGCCTCCAGCTATGACCATATAAATCTATCTGATCTACTGAATCAAACTTCTACAGGTCACACCTTAAACTTTTGTATATACAAAATTCTTTACCGTTCTATAAAAAAATACAAAAATAAAGTACGAGTAAACTTTGAGATCTGAGAGAAAAGTGCTTCGAGAGCTATTTGTAGTTTGCAAATTGATCATTGTGTTCGTTTTTTGTTTGTTTGTTTGCTATGGCCCGTCTTTTATATCTTCTTGTTCTTCTTATCTGGAGACCCATTGATACAACCACTCTCTTGTAAC
>Ga0325403_1007925_pt1 | contig 10160 bp, 11 predicted proteins | sample PopdelMetagenome_19_FD_205665 | JGI IMG/M metagenome (GOLD analysis project Ga0325403, IMG submission 205665) | Populus deltoides microbial communities from Bellville, Georgia, United States - Xylem-PdKOR-R4 | ecosystem: Host-associated > Plants > Phyllosphere > Stem > Wood/Secondary xylem...
GATTGCAAAAAATAATAACAATAATCTATTGGTTGCTTTAGATTTCTCAGTAATGGAAAGAAGTGCAGAACAGAAGAACGGTTAAATGCTAGATTGAACCTTTATTGAGAGCACAAAATGACCTCCTGTTTTGAGGAGATAAGCTGCATTCAAAGCTAATATTCTTATCTGCAAAGAAAAAGCACGAAAAAGAAAAAGAAAAAAAGCAAGAACACTGAAGACAAATAAACTGATAAATTCATAATTCCATCATGACCCCTGATTTTCTGTAATGCTGGTATTTTTCAGAAAACAACAACGCTTCATTATAGGACAGATGTTACCTGACAGTTCATAAGAAACTGTAAGAACACATAAGAACATTCTACGTACGAGGATGAATGCCAAGCATTTCGAAGTTCATGTTGAAAAAGAACAAGGCACTATTACATATGGCAATTCCAGAGATATGCGCAAAAGTAATAGAATTGTTAGAGTATACTAATACAGCAATGCCTGTAAGGGAAATCTGAGTGGCCCAAAATGTATCCTGTGTCTTCGTCAGCATCATGTATGATAACCTAAGTGCATGAATGTGCGCAAACTGTATCAACAATATGCATGTCTTAGCATTTAAACCCACTCTATCCTTCAAGTCAGTGGCAAAATGAAACTGTAAAGCCAACAATATTTAAGACAGATTCACATGAGAATAAAAAGAACCGAAGTTTAAGAATATGTGAAGTGAATCAAAACATTTTTTGATGAAATATCTCAGTAATCGCATCAGAAAAAAAAATTGTGCCTTCCAATCAACTAACAAAACGAAACATTACATCAGAAGTCAGAGTTGCATGACTTAAATTTAGGAGAATCTGAGAAGCAGGTGCTGTATCCTTTGTACAACATCAAAAGAATAGCAAATACTCAACAGTGAGAGTGCAAAATAGTACAAGACAACTTGGAAAAGGAAAGCCCATTTTTATCTAAGAAGATATTTAGGTGCATAACAAGCTAGATGTTGGATTGTCGCATGGATGACTTAATTAAAAACTGAGAAAATCTGTCAAGATTAAGTTTGAATTGGTAATGGGGCTTGTGCTTACTGCAGAATAAGGTTCTATCCTTGCTAGCCAAACCCAATTCTTAGCTATAACTGTCAAAAAACCAATTCAACCCAATAGCTTAAGTTATTAGGTGAGGTTCCAGGATATGATTTATATTATTCTCTAACACACCCCTTCAAGTGAAAACCCTTTGGGCTTGAAACTTGCACGGCCCACAATACCATGTGCTTAATTTTTATCAAATAAATAGAGATGGTGAGATTCGAACTCGTGACCGCTTAGTCATCAAGGCTCTGATACCATGTCAAAGAACCAATTCAACCTAATAGCTTAAGCTATTAGGTGAGGTCTCAGGATATGATTTATATTATTCTCTAACAATAACTGCATGTGGGGGTGAAAAAAAAACAGCATTATTGCTCTCTAATTTCTAGCTATTCTAGCAAAATGAACAGTATTCGCTATATATATACTGTAGTACTCTTCAATTGGCTTTCGGAAAAGACGCGAGAGAAGAGGTCACAGGAAAAAAAAGATCGTACATGGCATCTGAGTCTTGTCTTTTATTCTTGGCTTTAGTTTTCCTAACAATTAACAGTTCAACTATGGCGATCCCGTACAATAGTTAATCTGTGGTAATCTGTGGTGCTAGCGAAGTTGAATCCTCAATTGCCAAAATGGTTTTTGGTAAAATGTCTGTGCTTATTGTTTGGACTCAACGTTCGACGATGAAAGTTCTTGGCTTGATAGTATTCAAGCCAAACTACAAAAGCAACGCTACCTCATGTGCTCCTTAAGATATGTTATCTTATTCTGACAGCAATCATATCTCCAGCACGTTTCCTTCTTTTTTTTTGTCACTGAACACATCAATATATTCAGGCAATTAGTATGCTATTAATTCGCGGGTTCCTGAGTTAATCATATTTTCATTGAAGGTGCTGCTCTGATCCAATGCTATTTCAGTTAGAAGCAACTGGATATTCAAATACTGCACAGCTAACAGCTTTAGTATAAGCAGATCTCTCCCCCTTGTGCTTTGGAATGGCAGGGCCACAGAAACACGAGGAATATGGCCTTTGTGGAGAATTGCCATCAGAATTATGTATTTGAGGGGGCTGCATTCTCTTGATCTGTCTGATAACTTGTTGGAGGGAGGGAATCCTGAAGAAACTGCAAATTTGTATGATTTGAGAGTCATTAATTTGAAAAATAATAGGTTCACTGGGAAGCTACAAGTGGATATTGGAGGCCATATATAGTGGTCTCTGCAAATGAAGAACTAACCTTAATTAATGGATTGGGGAAATGCCATAGTAAAGGAAATAGCACACACTTCAATATTCATCTTTCACCTCACATGTAATAATAAAATATTCATGATTTTTTAATTTTAAAGAGCATGAATATGATTATATTTTTTAGAAAGCTAGTTAAGATGATTATTTAGCTAAAATTTATGCATGGATGTGGATGCTCTAAGATCGAAGGAACTAAAAGAACCCAACTTTATAAATATGCACAATTTAATAAAAAAAAGGGAAAGGAAAAAGAAGAAAAAAAGTGGTCTTTTAAAAAAATTAGCACAACAAAATAAAAAAATTAATAAAATAAAACAATTTTAGTTTGTCGTGAAATTAAACTCCAACCTCCCTTTTTAATACTGTTTTAAAAAATCTTTAGAGTTGAACTAGCTGGTCTCACCAGGATTTATCCAGGACTCTCGATCCTTACCACAATTCTTATCTGACAGACCAGACCAGTTTAAATAATTATGCTCGCCTCCACTCTGCCAACTGATTTAAGGTTCCACTGCAGTTTTCCTCTCTACCACCTGAGCTAAGGTCGGTTTTAAGAGGGGGGTCAATTAATATCAATGTGGGGAAAGGTTGCGGCAGGCAAGATTTTGAAAATGTTGCGTCCATAACGCAGAAATTAGCGTGGAAATTCTAAATTCCTGTCCCATTCCTTCTCTACGGTCTTCGGCAGTTTAGAGGTAGCGATGCTTCTTCCTAGCCATGAAAGTATTAAAATCTTAGAGAACCATAGAAAAAAATTATGGTTTTTCACTGGAAAATTCATTGATCAGCAAATATTAATTCCATGACGCTGGTTAAAATCAACTGCAAGAAGTTCAAGCGGGCATCAAGGAAAAATAATTTCCATTGCTCAACTAAATTCTGTGATACAGAGGATACTTTTCAAGTGAAATTGGAAACTAAAGCCAAACATTAAGAGACAAGCAAGCTCTATCACCACAAATGTTACGGAGATAAGCCGCCTGCATGGACACAGAGTACATATTTTGCTGCTCATCGTTCAACAACCACATTGAGAGGCATGGTTGCGCAAGAGGCCTTTGACATTCATCGAGTAAGATGTTTGAATGAATTAGTCCACAGGAACTGGCTGCATGTTCTCGGCTTCTTTCCTCAGATCTTGAAAGAGAACAGATGACAGGTATCGCTCCCCAAAACTTGCATGAATAGTCTGAAAGTCAACCAGCAACAACTCTTACGGAGCATTCATACTTAAATTAATTTACTTGGGTAAAAAAAGAATTCCCGATTCAATGATGAGGAAATTTGCTTAAATTGATGAAACCTTAAGCCTTCTTAACAATCAAATATGACAACTTCAGGAATAGAAAAGTCATTATTAACAGCGAACCCCCATCCCGCAAACAGTGTAAATTGTCAGTAGAAAATTTAAATTCTGTGTTTTTGAGAATTGGAATATAAGCTGTTCTTACCACTATAAGTTTCCCTTTATTCTCTGGCATTGTCGCAAGTCTAAGTGCGGCAACTGTGTTGGCTCCGGATGATATTCCCACCTTCACAAACCAAAAATAATTGAATAAAATTTAAACAACAAACAGTACTCTGCCACTGCTCATTTCTTGAAAGCAGATGCAAGTCTTGAAAACTACAAATCCAAGAACCCAAAAATTGCAGCCAGAGCTCAAAGAAAACCGATTCATACACAAAAATTAAAGCATTGCGCTTTGCATTAGCATGTGTGCGCAAGAGGCTGTCAAAGATAGAAAATCAACCAAAATGTCAATGATAACAGGCTTTGTTAAGAGTAAATACCATAAGACCTTCTTCCAGTGCCAACCTCCTAGCCATATTCACAGCATCTTCGCTACTAACCTGCCATTTAATTTTTTCACTGTCAGTTTGGCATTTCAAAATCTGACATTGAAAATGCCTCATCTTTTAGTTACATTTATTCTCTACCCTTTCCTTCAATTCAGCAGTACTTACCTCAAGGACCTTTTCCATTACATCCATGTCGAGTATATCTGGTTTGAATCCAACCCCATTGCCGGTAATGTCATGAGGACCTATTTCAATTGACATAATAATAGAGATTCAACTTCTCTGTCCATAGCAAGGGATTTAGCATAGTAATCAAACTCGTCCCAGCCTTGCAGGTCAACCTGATGACCTGCAAACCTGGAGCCTTGCCCGAGCCGGGTTTGCTTTTGAGCCGCCTAGGAGGTTGACCCGGTCAAACCCCAATGACCCGTCTTGGGCTGGGATGGGTCTTATAAGTATGGAATTTAGCACAGACTTGACATAAATTTTCAAAATTACAAAGACCAAAATCATAACCTCCATCATGTTATATTCCTCCATTCCACCTCTATAGGTTATTATACCTTAAGCTTAAAAATATTGGAAACAACATTCTACTTCTAAGAAGCAGAGAAGATTCTAGCTTTACTCTTTATAATTCCTTTCTTCCTAATAACAAGAGGAGAAAAGTAGAAACGAAAAGAACTAGAGCAGAGCGAGACTCTTACCTGGTTTACCACCATTAAGTACATTACTCTCCGCAGGCTCTACTCCATAAATCTACAATCATATAAAAATGAAGACAAGACATTATGGGAGAAATAAAGCAGTAACATTTATGACAGCACATGGCAGTGATGCTGTGAAAGCACCAGAAAGAATTTAAAATTAGATACCTTAACGTTAGGATTTTGGGATTTGAGATACTTCCCGACGCCAGAGACAGTCCCTCCACTGCCTATTCCCATTACAAAGATGTCAACTTTTCCAAGTGAATCCTCCCATATTTCCGGGCCTGTAGTTTCGAAATGGATCTGTTTTTCCATTTGGATTCAGAAATCAATCCAATAGTTACAAAGTAAGAGAGTTAAAATCCCAAATCATCAAAATAATAATAACTCGAGCACATTGCTCTCGATAAGCCCTTTAAGCTATGCAATGTCACTGCTATTGTGAGATCAAGTACCTGGGTATTGGCAGGATTTGAGAACTGTTGAAGCATGAAAGCACCTGGAGTGGATTCCAAAAGTTCATAAGCCTTCTTAACTGTTCCTCCCATTCCCTTAGCGGGGTCAGTCAGAATTAACTCAGCTCCAAAAGCTCTCATGGTCACCCTTCTCTCCAAACTAGTATAAGAAGGCATGGTTAGAATCATCTTGTACCCTTTCATGGCTGCCATAAATGCCATGCTGATCCCCATATTACCAGATGTGGGCTCTATCAAAGTCGTCTAGTAGTATAACATGAATAAACAAGTTAGAGAAATTCAAGCATCTGATTGAAACTATAATATCTAAAAGTTTTAGAGCTATGACTATGAGCAAACCTTCCCAGGAGCAATCAAGTTCTTCTTCTCTGCATCTTCTATCATTGCCAGTGCCGGTCTGTAGAATAAACATTATGGTTTTTATTTGACCTTAAGGTTTATGATAACATAGGAAAATAGTTTTGAGTTCTGTGAAACCTGTCTTTGATGCTAGAAGTGGGCTGAAACATCTCTTGCTTGGCGGCTATATAAGCTCCACATCCTTCAGTCACTTTGCTCAGATACACAATTGGAGTTTTCCCAATGAGCTGAATATTTTGAATTATAAAAAAAGAGTGAGTTAGTTTGGACACAAAATTTGGTCCAAGATTAGAAAATCCACGACACTGAAAATCCACTCTCCTTTTCTTATGAACAACTTGGTTGAACTAGCTTAAACCTATGTCGACGACTAGTCTTCGCAAACATGAAGACGACTTGTCGTTTCAGAGCTGAATAGGCAACGGTGCAGTTAGTTCGTGGCTCGACATAACTGTCGGAAAGAAGAAAAAAGGGACAGCGCAGTGAACAATCCAGTGGGCACAGAAAGATGTTTCTATTCATTTTTATATGAGGATTCTTATTGGACCGAATTATATGTCAAATAATATATATATATATATATATATAGCCGGATTGAGGAGAAAAACATTGAAATCATAAATAAAAACCCCAGGAAAAGAGTACCACTGTACTTGAAGAAAATGGTAAATAGCAAAGCAGAAAACTATCGTCATTAATGCGCCAGGAATTAAGCAAAGAGATTTTTTTTGGTTAAAATTAATGATCAAAGATATGGAGGGAGATGGACATACTTGGGAAACTTGTGTCTTGATTTTAGTGCCAGGAAGATCTTTAGGCAAATCTCTGAGTCTTTGAGCAAAAGAAGGGGAAGCAGCAGCAGCAGCTTCCGAAGAGAACAATCTTCTAATCATCACCAGCTCGTTACATGTTGGGATTGATGATGAGTTTTTCTTCAATAAGCTCCTTAAAGCAGCCATTTATGGAGGTGTTAACACGGTAGATACTAGCTAGTAACAACACACCCAGCTGAAGGTTACTAGAGCGAAAGCCACTTGTTGAAGAAGATAACAGAGTCGAGTATGAAAGGTGGGTGTGTTAGGAGTCGTGGGAGATACTTTTTTATAAGGTTTCTGAATTCTACTCTCTGGCTTCCAGAATAAAAGACAGCCCATTTCAATTTCTTCATAGTTTTTGTAGGAGTATTTTTTTAGAAATTTATTAAAATATTTTTTTTATATATTTTTTAATTTATTTCTACATCAGCATAATAAAAAAATTCAAAAAAAATTAATTTAAAAAATAAAGTTTGACTGCAAAAACAAATACTGGATGATTTCCATTTTTTAAATCACCGTAAACAATGTCATCAAAACAGTGAATATTCCCCAGGTGGATATTTTGGATTTAATTACCGTGTGATGTAAAATGGTTTTTTTAATAATTTTTAATTTTTTTATTTTAACATCAAGAGTAAAAAAAAAACGTGACATAAAGGAAGCCAATAATTGCCGCCGCGATTAATAGAAGAAAAATCCACGAAATATATAAAATGCAAATATTTATTGATGAATAATAAAAAAAAAAAAAACCATCTATAAGAAGCATGCTTATCTCTAAATGCATGAAGTGCACGGACTTATCCAATAATATTCGCACAGAGACAGGCCAATTGTGTTGAAAATAATTATTCCACGTTGCCGGCTTGAATCTCTAGTTGAATTCATTAAACATGGGGAACTGCAAACCTCTGGGGCCTGGTCGATGCACTGCATGTGGCCAGGCGGCTCGACTGGTTAAAGATGGTGACCTTTTGTTTAGGCACCGTTTGGGACATGCTTTTCTTTAAAATTTGATTTATATATATATATATATATTTTTTTTAGTGTTTTTGAATTATTTTAATGGGTTGATGTTAAAAATAAATTTTAAAAAATAAAAAAATATTATTTTAATATTTTTTCAAATAAAAATTATTTTTAAAAATAACAATTATTACACTATCAAACACCCTCTTATATAATCTAAACTGAAAGCAAAACGTGAGTGGATTACCAAACTACCTGCACTTTACATTTTCCTTTTTTCAATAACAAAAACATGAATATAATATGAAGTATTAAATTGACCGTAACATAGGGATTTAATATGTGATATTTAAATTGATAACAACAACACAATTTAATAAATAAAATTTAAATTAATCCGGAAAGATGTAGCTAAATTAATCAAGTAAACATAAGCTAGCTAAACACTTAAATTAAAAAAAAGATTTAAATTGGTTGCAACGGGGAGCCTATATGGAAAAACATTTGAACGTTATATAAATGGGCATAATGAGAACTTCTCCATGTGTCCCCTGCAAGCATATAATAGGAGAGGTGCTCGTGCCCTTGCCTTTTCAGCTACAGCGAAGCACCAAACCAGAGGTCCGTTCATTGCTTTCCAGCAAACAAAGGTTTACAGAGTGCTCAATTACTTTTATATTTTTTACATTAGATGGGATACATGTGGCCTAGTAGGTCCTACCGGAAAGAAACGTTGTCAATTCCTCCTCAATGGTGGTGGGTGGGCCTTCAGGTTTTAGCGGGGGAAGTCCTCAATCTGTTTTTGGCAACGACCAAACACATTTGTTGTCGGTCGTAAAGGGCAGCAAAATTAAAGCAGCCTTAAGGTTTGTCTTTGAAATGGTGGAGCAGTGGTGGTTTAAAATATTTTTTTATTTTTTAAAATTATTTTTAATATTAATACATTAAAAAATATAAAATTATAAAAAAAATTATTTTAAACAAAATAAAATAAAATTTAAAAAAACAAGATTTAAACTACATTCTCAAAGACATCTTTAGTCAAATCCTTATTCAAAAAATGAGCCGAACAAGGCTATAAAAAAAATCCAAGTTGAACCCGTAATGGTGGTAGTGCTGTCAAACCATGCTTGTAAATAATTTTTATTTTTTTAATTATTTTTTTAAATCAATAATGATATCATAAATAAATTTTAAAAAATTAAAAAATTATTTTAATATATTTTTAAATAAAAATTACTTTAAAATATACTTTCTACCTTTGTGTTTGGTATTGCGGTAGCTTTTATAGTTGTGGTTTAAAAAAGTTGTTTTTATAAAAAGTACTTTTAGTTGATGTTAGTTTTGTATTTATATACGTTTGGTTAAAACTGTGGTTGAAATTGAGATTGAATAAAAAATAGTTTAATATTTTTGGTAAAAAATAATTTTTAAATTGAGGTTATAAAATAACTATATATATATATATATATTAATATTGATGGTTTTTAATTTGAATATTGTAAATTTAACTACTATTATTACATCATTAAATAAATAATACTTTTATATCAAATATTTTTTATTATTCCATTAACCTATCTACAATTGCATCACGTACGAAATTTATCCGATAAAAACTACAGGTTTCATGGTTTTTTGAGCATACAACAAAATCAGGTAAAATATCATCATGAACAAAATTGGTATTGCAATCAAATTCTGCAAATGCTACGTTATCATGCGATCTCCTTCTAATTTATACAGTGTCATTGAATAATATTAAACATTAGTTTTTCAAGTAAAACACAATTTAAAAAATTAATTTTTTTACTGGGTCCGACGCGGTCCAATGTATTTAAGTTTGGATCAGATTCGGTCCGGTCGGAACAGCGAATACGTTCTCCACTGTATCCACACAACGGAGAGTGAATTAATTCACTCTCCACTGTATGGACGCAGAGATTATACGCAGTCGATGAGAGAGAGGAGAACACGGGCACGAAGCAATTGTAAATTACTTTTCACAAACTGGGGTTCGACCTCAGTTTTCGAGTGGGATTCATATGAAAAAAAAGTATGTTACTTTAAATCAGTGTTTACTTTCAACCGCTGCCGCAGTTGTATTGCCAAACAGTGATTTATAAGCAGCCACTACGAGCCTGTTTGGCTACGTGTTAGAAGTTGCGTTCTTTCAAAAACACAGGAAGAAAACGTTTGGTTAACAAAAGAGAGCTGCTTACTGTGCATAGTCCCACAACCAAATCGCGTGTGGAACGCAGGAAGATGAAAAGTATAAAAATACTGCTTTTGGAAAATTCAACCATGATACACTGTTCACTGAATAATGTATCATGCCACCTCCACTGTTCACTGAACATTGGAGGCATGTGTCCACTGTTCAGTGAGCAGAGGAGGCATACTCCATTGTTCACTAAACAGTAGAGTATGTGAATAGTGCAAGAATTGCACTGTTCACGTGAAGTTTTTTTTTTTTCAGTGTGTTAATTTTTTTAATATTTTTTTTAAAAAACACTAGTATAAAGTAAATTAAATTCATTCGCACTGTAATATCAATTTTATACCTGATAATATTTTATCTACACTCAAAAAATTATGAAAACTGTAGTTTTTATCAGATGAATTTTGTATGTAATGAAATTATAAATAGTTTAATGGAATAATAAAAAGTATTTTTTAT
>Ga0325403_1007930_pt1 | contig 10157 bp, 3 predicted proteins | sample PopdelMetagenome_19_FD_205665 | JGI IMG/M metagenome (GOLD analysis project Ga0325403, IMG submission 205665) | Populus deltoides microbial communities from Bellville, Georgia, United States - Xylem-PdKOR-R4 | ecosystem: Host-associated > Plants > Phyllosphere > Stem > Wood/Secondary xylem...
TTGGAGTTTTGGAAAGCGACCAAGGAATAAATAACAAGGAATCGCGTTCATTTATTTGCTAAGAAGTCTTTGAATCTTGATCCCAGAGAGTACAAGGATGAATCTGTACGGATCCTGTACTTGTCCAAGTTAGGTTTATCGAAACAAAGTCTTCAAAATCTTGTCAGATAGATTTATAATTCTTTTGAATTATGAAAAAAAAATATCTGAAAATCAGATTTGTTTTTTAATTTTGAATATTTATTTTAAAACTATATTATCACAAACCATAAATTATCCAAATATCTGAGAATTAAAAATAATATACACGAATCATAGAAATCTCCTAGTTCTTTTTAGAAAAGAGATTCTTATACTTTTGAGTGCTAGTTTTTTTATTGTGTTTTAAATATTTTTGTATTATACTTTACTCATAAATAAAAGGTATAACTTTCTATTTATAGAAAAATCTAAAAACCCTATAAATAGAAAAATATTAATTTACCTCTTAAATAATATCAAATATATTATTTTATGCTAATTTAATAAATGCATTCGATCAAGTCCTTATTTGATTATTTATAGGTCTAGAATTGTAATCTCCTGTATTAGTTACATTCTAGTTCTCAATTTCTAAAACTTATTTATAATCAAGTCACACTTTATTAATCATCCTATTTTAATTTCTGACCAATGATTTTTATGTGTGTAATCCATCAGGTTCATTTATAAGTTGACCCAAATATAAATTACAATCTTAAAAAAATAGGATTAAATAAATTAATTCATTATCAATTTAACAATTCATTGATTTCTATTTGAAAATCAAGTACAATGTCTAACAACATGTTATGATCCCTAAAATATTAGAAAAGTCATAAGTGGTTTGACTTAACCTTTCAATAACTAATTTCTCAGTGTAATTATTATCCCTTCATCAATAATATTATGATTTACACATTTTAGCCTAGAGTGTGTCTATTTTGTCAAATCATGTTTGTTTTCAACACCATAGTTATTGATTATTTGAATAAAATTTAAATTTTTTTTCAAATTTTATTCCACCTTGCGCAATAATTTATCAATACTATTTAAAAATATATGAAATATTTTTTTTAATTTATCTCTTGATTACTTAAATACTTTTATATAATTTATATTATACTCGATAGCTGCCAATTTGTTAGCCTTGATTAAGATAACATGTAGAATAATCAAAACATAACACTTTTTATATAAGATAATTTAGTGATCTCAAGTCTAAAGATTATTTACACAATCGTCATATGAACATTTCCATAGATATAAGTGATCTTTCTATATAAAATTCTCATGCGAGTTAGTTTAATGTACGTGTCACCCGACAAGTACCTACGTATTAGTTCTAGATATTACTTATACCTTAGCTTATAAGAACAATTATTTTCTTTTATAAAGAAAATAACATAATATGCAGCAGTCCTTCGTGATATTCATAACGTGGAAGTTTGTTTCACTTCATAGTTTTTTAGTGATAGTAATTAATGTTTTCATGAAGTTGCAAATATCTATTTTATTCACCTCGGCTGTTCCATCTTCCTCAAATTATCAAGTGGTGAAAATCCCTTTTAAAAACAAAAATTACATGAGTTCAACCTAACTTAATATCTTTCTGAAGCCAATAAGAGATTCTTTCTTTGAATTTTCTTTCTAGAATCTTAAGTAAAAGATGACCTAAACCTGATCTTGCTCATCCTTTCATGATTTTTAGATGATTTCTAATGGGTTTCTAATTAAGAATTTTTGACTACCTAGTGATATGAATAGTGATTTAGACCTTGAAGCAAACTTATCAAATAAAAATCCTAAGTTAAGCCTTGCTATTTGTTAAGGTTTGTTACCATGCATAGTAAACTTGAATAATTAGTTGAGGTTGATTCATTATTAAGATTTTTAGATTTACCAATAGAATTTTTTATCGATATTTATACTCACAGTTTATTTATACAAAATTCATCGATATAATCACAAACAAAAAAATATATCATTTTATTAGTGATTTTTTATTATCTCGGTATGTTCATCGATAGTTTAATAAATGTTTTTAAGAAATAACATAAGTGAAAAAAACATTTAGAAAATAACATATATTTTACTTGACCGCTATTAAAAAATATAGGTTTTATTAACAATCTCTAATAGTAATAGCAATTGTGTTCAAAACTTTTAATGGTATTAGCCATTGTAGCAGGATGTTGTTTGTGAGATTGCCTAAACATTCATCCACCTTAAAATTGCAAAATAATGATAATAATAATTGAATATTCTAGATACACTAAGAGATGGACATAACTCTCATCCAGAAAACTATCTAATTGTATCTGTTGTTGCTAAAATCTGACAAAATAAATGCAAAATCATTTTCAGGCGAGTACCAGGATTGAAGCATTTGACATGTTTTCCTCGTACACTTTATTCGAGTAAATTTTCTCATTAATTTGTGGTATCCTCAGTCCTGAATTTGCTCCTTTCCTTTCGTCTAGAATCTTGATGTTGTGAGTCATTAAGATCAAAGTTGGGTTTTTCTGGAACTTCCTGGTTGAAGATTTTAACAAATTCCTCGGCCTTTCCCCTAACCCTGTTCTTCCCAAGGCTGTCTCTTGATTTTGTTTTTCCAGATAAGCCTGTTTCAGGAGCAGAGTGATGTTTTGTTTCTATTGAAGCCCCTAATTATGTAAGGCAGAATTTATAGGACCATCTTCAACAATCACTTGAAGATTGCTTGGAGTATCCAACTCAGGTATAGGGAAACTTGTGTCCTCAAGAATTTGACACGCTCTACTTCACCCTGAATGCTTGTGTCGAAGAGGGAGTGATCATCTTGTTTGTCAAGCTCCTTTCGACCACTGAATGAGAGAATATCAATATCATGCGGAGTTGCTGAACGTAATTCTCTTGCTATACCCTCGCATGCATGCTGTCCATCCATTAGCACTTGAACATCCATGAAGTTTACAGTTCTCATTCTGCCTTGATTTTTTAACGTACACGATTTAGAATAACAGTTATATATTATACCATTTTCTTAATTTTTTTTAAAAATGGTGTCATTTTCTCTTAAATCTTTTGAAACTGTGTTATATTTTTTTTAAAATCCAGCTTTTCTCGCAAGTACAGTACTTGCAATGGGACTTGAATATATGCATTTTTCTATTAAACATCGTGCGCAAAAGAATAAAAAACAAAAAGTCAATTCAATGTACAAAGTACGCTATCATTCTAAATTTCATTCCACTTGAAATAATTATATCGTTTCACTTCACATAATAGCAATGCTAAAATTAACTATTCCAGAGATAAAGCCACCATGAAATATAATAAGAGTTGACTCTCATATTAGACATTTAATGCCAAAAATAGCGTCAAATTGTAAGAAATATCTCAACTACAATATACTATTTCTCCCAACAAACTGGTCTATTCACATGACTAGCCAGCAAGATTGCAGATGAAACAATTTAGTATGGATGGCTGTATAGTGCGCTAGAAAAAAATCAAACCAGTTAATTTCTCCATTTCACAAGGTAAAAACATCACAGAAAACCAGTTCTAATAATATGACTGAGAACAAAATTTGCATTACCTTCAAAATATGCATACTGTATGCAAGTGGCTTCTGTTCAATATTTTCTTTAGAAGATCTTTTGTCAGTGTGATTCATTTTTATTAGAGTTGAACTGACAAGAGTGAAACTCAAACTTGAGACCTCACCCTCTTACTGTAAGAGTAACAGTGAGCCTGTGATAAAAATATATATATATACCATGGATGTGCTCAACATTTATCGATCCTCATATTAGTTTATATATCTTATCAAAAGTATCAAGTTCTTTGTTATAGTAAATGCAATCAAAGTATAGAAGAAAACCTAAACATTCCTCATTTAGTATAAACAATGTTTTAATCAATAGAGAGTTGAAAATATATAGACTGCTTGATATTTTCCAAGCACCTGACCAAAAGCATTGATAGCGGGCATAGCATTTAATTAAAGAAGCTAGAAAATGGATCCTAGGTGCTGGAGCGATGATTCTTTCAGGTTGAAGGTTGACAGGTTAGTACACAAGAGTAAGAAAGAGAGATGTTGATGCGGTCTCGTCTCTTGGATGCATGCAGGATTTTCCTAACAGGGATGATGGACAAAAGCAATGAATTGCAAACATGATTTAACCATTAACTTATTATGTCTATAAACCCTAACAAATCTATGCTGCTACTCAAAATGATAAAAGGAAATGGTGGTAGAGATAATAACCGTTTCATTTGACTTCTCCACATCATCTGTCAGGCCATCCATGTTTTTGTACAGTCCGGTATGAGCAGTGCAAGAGATTCAAAATGTTTAGCAACAATGGTATAAATACGTGGTATAAACTGAAGCTGCCAAGCATGGAACTGATTGATTTCGATAAGAAAATGAAACTTTACACCTAAATGCATTTCCTATCTCTATGGTACAGAGAAAATCAAGCAAACTAATAACCTTTTATTTGATTAATGTACTGAATAGCTTAATGTAGCAATCGGACATTCAGAAAAGCTTTAATTTTCAAGTTATCAGTAGTGCATGAGCCATGAACTGATAAAAGAATGAATTTCAAAACTTCTCTTTCATGAAAAGTGCCACGGACTTGTGTGCCAAAAACAAATATTTCCAATATCAAAAACAGCCTTCAATTGAATTTAAATATAATATTTAAATCGAAAAATTATTACGGGACTCCTATATATATTAGAATGCGATAACATTTCCCTCAGTCTTTCAAAAGATTACACATTGTAAACCTAGTCAATGCTTTTGCATCATAGAGTACACAAATTTTGATTTTTTTTCTCCGTGACTTGTTTTCTCCCTCTCCACGAATAGAAAATCAAATACAAATCAAAACAAAATAGTAAACCCGTTGATAATATTTAAGATATAACTCTTAAGATTATGTGTACTTGTTTTATAGCTTTTCTTCAATAGAAATTTGTTGTATGAATGTATGATTTGTACATATTAGGGTTTGTTCGAGATTTTGTAAAATTTTATTTGTTTGCAAATTGATGAAATTCATTTCGAATTTGTGACTTAGGTGTTTTGTGATGAAATAAATAATGACTTATTTAACGAAACTATTTTATATTTTGTCAATTTTATTATTGAGTTCAACTTTTCAGTAAATGTATAGAAATATGAAATTATATAGATAATTGATAATAAATTAAGAATACTATTAAAAAAAGATTGAATAAGTTTGAGTTAATCCAATATTTGTAAATTTATTTAGTTCACATAATTAATTAATATATGTTGTCATTAATATTCTATATAGGTTTGATATAAGTAATGGATGATCGTTCATAGATGTAACAAGATTCACCCGAAGTACTGCATATGATGGATAATTATAATAGTTGAGAATAATTAAGAGGCTTGACTTATTGCTTAGCCAACCTTTTATATATATATGAGTAGGGCAATATACAATAGTAATGGTGATGTTTTAACACAAGAGTATGACTACAATATTTTCTATATAGATACATTAATAATAATGAAGTTCAGAGTTTTATTAATTACACATTATCTAATCCAAAAACTGTTAGTTGATACTTTTGTTATTACTGATATTGAGGAGTTAAATAATGTTTTGAGAACCAACTGATATACACAAGTCGATGAAGATGATAATAGTGATGAAATCAACGTAGAATATTGTGATGGAAATGACAATGATGAAATTGAAAAAGAAGAAGACAATTCTGATTAATTAGCACAACACGAATGTGTAATACTATAAACTATAATGTAATATATATTTCTAAACAAAATTAACTTTAATGTAATGACAATGACATTAATTTATTATTAAATTACAAGAAAACATTTATTTTATGTGATTTTATTAGTATACATAGAACTAGTGTTATTGTGTTGTATATGTTTCTATGATCTTAAGAATTTGCAGGATGGATAGATAATAAATATAGATACAATCTGTCAACAAAAACTATTTTACACCGATGGAAAAAAGTCGGTAATATTTGGAGGGTTTCTGAAAAATTTTGATTAAATTGAATATTTAAATTAAATATTAAAGACAAAATCACCGATGGACTGAAAAGTGAGTGATATTTGGAGGGTTTCTAATTTTTTTTATTAAATTAAAAATTTAAATAAAATATTACAGATGCAATCACAGACGAACTGAAAAATTATCAGTGACATTTGAAGGGTTTCTGAAATTTTTTGATTAAATTAAAAATTTATATAAAATATTACAGATGAAATCATCGACGGAATGATTAAAAATATTAATACTTAATTATCCATCGGTAAAACATCCCAATTAAAAGACCAGAATCCCTCACTTCATAACAAATGAACTTCTTCTTCTTCATCATCTTTAATGAAAAACACTAACGTCTCTTTCTTTTTTTCTCATATCTTTTCAACTTCTTTTCTCTTCTCATCTCTTCCACATGAAGGTATGTCTTCTCCTCTCTTCTTCTTTTCTCTTCTCAATTTTTTTTAATTAACATAATTTATTAATTTGTTTTTTCTTTTTTCTTTTTTTTTCTCAGCTTCACTCGCAATTAAATTAAAGTAAGATTTCTCTTTTTTTGTGGTTTTTTCATTATATTTGTTTTTTTATTTTATTTTAAATTTTTATGTTCTAAATAATCGTATGAATGTTGTTGTAGGATTTTTTTTCATATCAGATCAATTTTGTTGGATTTGTTTTTCAATTTTTTTGTTTATTTTCTATTAAATTAATTTATTTGTTATTGGATGATGGGTTTTGGAATAGGTTTTCTAGGTTAGGTGAAAATTGTTTTTTGTTGATTTATTTATTTGTTGTTGTTATTGCAAATTTGTTTGGGTTGATTTTCTTCTTTTTTCCAAGCAACTTAGTTCATGAGTATTATATTAATTTAATTTAATTTAATTTAATTTTTTTCTACATTTGTGAAATAGAATTTCTTAAAAATATATATTTTTTAAATAATTACTGACAGTATTATCGATGGATTAAGATATATGGTAGTGAAATACATGTAATAAAACAGATGAAACCCTAAGGTTCTCATAACAGAAGAAGTTTACGGGTTCGATAGTATAAGAGGATCAGTCGTCATAGGCTGATGTCTTTCTCATCAATTAGGTATACAGACTACTATATGCATTTAGACTAATTACTTTCTGTTAGTTTGGAGTTTCTGATAAGTATCCTGATATCAAAACATAATAGATATTTGTATAATTATCAAAGAAAATGAATGTCATCTCAAATATAATTTAGGGTGTGTTTGGCATTGTGTTTCGGAAATGTTTTTGAAAAAAATTAAATTTTTTTTGCTTCAAATTAATATTTTTTTATATTTTCAGATCATTTTGATGTACTTATGTCAAAAATGATTTTAAAAAAATATTATTTTGATGTGTTTTGGAATAAAAAGCACTTTGAAAAGCAACCGTAATCACACTTTCAAACACACCCTAGAGACCAAATTATAATTATGAAATCGATACAGATCTACTTAATTGATCCTGAATATATTCTAAACTGATCAAACCTAAAAGAACCAATCAACATCTACTGATTGCTCAACCGATCGATTGAGAACATTAGGCAAACCGATTGATTGGTTCAATCCAACCAGTCAACCAGTTGATCAAGATTTCAGAAATATCAATCTGTCTATCTAAAAAACTACATATCTTAAAATAATGAACATGTGTTCCTTAAAAACCCATAATTTTAGACCTTATATAAAACGATTTAAGTCAAACTAACATCTTAAAACATTAATTAAACATCTTAAATAATTCAAACTCTAAAATACATAAAAACTTACCTTAAAAACCCTTACCCTAACTTTCACTTCTTCCTCCTTTTTCTTCCTTTTCCTTCTTCCCCTCTTCTTCTCTTATGCTTCTCTCTCAAGAGAACTTCTTATATATATATATATATATATATATATGAAGAGACCCAATATGTCTTTCAAATATTTATACCCTTAATTACTCATCAAAGGGTATAAATATCTTTTCCAACGTATTATTTTTCAACACAGGTAGTAATAATAACTTTCCAGGTTATTATTTTTTTATTCTTAATCCACACGTTATGTATAGATACTTAATTCCACCAAGCAAGTAAATTCCTTACTCTCAAGAAGCACACACCGTAACACTATAGTGTAAATGAGCTTCCTGTATGGTCTCTAGACTAACATTAACCTTCAAATACTTGCTTACATACCGGAGAGATCCTCCAACAAGAAATTCCATCATGGTCTTGCAGGGACGAAAGGTCATCTCAGCTAGAACTTGTCTTAATTCCTCTCAGCGACATCAGAGATTAATTGCATTAAGGTCAGTTTAGCTTGTTGAACTGGCAAATTTAAAATGGCCACATCGTTTATGTAGATCGGCTGTGAAAGCTGCATTTTGTCTTGCTTGCTGTTTTAGATAGATATTTGTTTACTGCTGTTTGAAATAAGAGATCCGGACCAAATAATCTAGAATTTCACTGATAAATGTCCTTTCCTTTTTTCTATTCTTCTTAATAAGATTCAGTTTCTCTCAGCATTTCTTCCTTGGTGAGGAGTTTTTTTTTTTTTTTCATGGAATGATGTTTGATGAGATGACATATGAATGATTTAGGAGACCTGTGGAACCAAATATACTAGTAGGATATCTTAATCCTCTACCGAATACAATTGTTGCCTTCATTGTTTTCTTCAAATTACCAAATTAAAATTTTCTGTTCTATGGTTCTGAGATAATGACCATGTATTTGTTCACACTTTTATTGATTAGTTAAGGCTTTGTAAAGTAAAATAAATTAACGTTTTCCATAGAGTTGCTTCTGATGACTTTACTGTGGAAATTAAACAACATTTTCATCCAGACTATAAGGTCTACATGTCCAATGTATATATTTTGTAATGCTCTGAGAGCTAGCAGCCATAAACTTGAGCATTATAGATATAATGCACATTACTTTCTCGCCTGTTGGGATGCTAGCAGACACTAGAGAAGTATGGCTATGAGGCATGATCTAGACTTGTGTTGATGGGGTTTCATCTACTGGCCTGGTTTCAGAATTTTCTTTTCTACCTCTTTCACGTCTGCTGTTATCTGCAAACTTTAAGCTTGATAGATGCAGGCCTTTCTCCTTCTCCTCTGAAGTCCATTCGGACAAGTAGTAGTCTTCCTCTGTAGCTATCTTTGTAGATGATGGACCACAAAACATTCCACCCCATTGTGGGAAGTATATAAGACAAATTGGAAGAGTGCAGCAAATAATCATGACACCCATGAGCATTATCCCTCTGTCTTTTGAGTATTTGGATCCTCTGAAGAAGATTAGTTGAGTTAGAACTGCACCCACGTTTCCACCACCTCCAGTCATACCAGATATCAGCCCCAATGACCTGAAAATAAGAAATATGAATGGAGTCAGGAAAAGAATTCATAGAAAAAATATGCCTTTTGTGTCATTAACCTCTACAAGCAGATCCAAGGATGTTGCTAGTTGTGATGGAATTTCATTAAGCATAATGGTATTGTTAGATATCAACCAAAGTTTACTCTCCTGTCTAGTTCCATACCGAAGGAATATACAAGATGAGCATCTGTCAAAAAACTTTTGTGCGATTTATACTGAATCAATTCTAAGCTTGGCCAAGAAAAAACTTTTCGCTCTTATTTAGTTAACTCTAATTGCAATCAGAAAACTCTGAAATCCTAACCAAAAACTTCTGTTGTTTTCTTGAGCTGCAGATAATATCGGTGTTGGGAGAAATCTTACCTTCGAGAGATAAAAGGCACCACCCCAAATGTTAGTCCACATGCTGCTTGGCAGAATATAGAGAACACAATCATCACCACAATGGACGCGCCTAAAGATCCAACTCGTCCAAGTATGATGCAGAAAACACCTCCCAAGGTCTGCACTACCCACAAAGCCCACAACCTCCCCCTCATTCCAAACCTCTTCCCTACTGCATCTGAGAGCATTCCACCACCTGGTCGAGAAACAATGTTTGCTAGACCAAAGCTTGCTGCAATCATTCCTGCTGTATGGAGTTTGAGGTCAAATCTGTCATAGAAGTATTCTGCGACAATGTTGTCTATTGTCAGC
>Ga0325403_1007931_pt1 | contig 10155 bp, 4 predicted proteins | sample PopdelMetagenome_19_FD_205665 | JGI IMG/M metagenome (GOLD analysis project Ga0325403, IMG submission 205665) | Populus deltoides microbial communities from Bellville, Georgia, United States - Xylem-PdKOR-R4 | ecosystem: Host-associated > Plants > Phyllosphere > Stem > Wood/Secondary xylem...
TGACCTGCCATTGCACCCAAACCTAAGCAAAAAAGTTGTCCCTTAGAGGCCTAGAACCCATTGCAAAGTTGTCCTAAAGAGGCTGACCTGACCAGCCTTTGTAACTGGTGATGGTCACTTTTGGCTATTGGTTGAGGTCTTTTCCATTGAATCAAGAGTCAAGATTCATGCCCAGTAAAGACCAGATGTCTCTCTTTCATCTCTTATAAATAGAGGTGAATTTCGTGCAAAAAATACAGAAAATTAGGGGAGAAGATAAGGGGAAAAATCAACCAAAAACCATTGTTTTTTTCCAGTTACCTAACAGCCACCTTTCTCCTCTTCTAGCAACCATTATAAGCCACCAACAACCCCGAAGGCACTACCACCACACGGCCAACAAACACCTCTCGTCCAAGTAATCTTTTTCTTTCCCCTATTACTTCATTACATGATGTTTTACATGGTTTAAAAAGAGGTTACAACTCACTAAAAAAAGGCCTGTTGGGCCATCTGTTGCCCCAACAAATCGGATTAGGTCCGAGCCCAAACCGTACACATGGGCTTGGGTCTCAGGCCCAACCCATATTGTTTGGCTAAGCCCAACCCAGACATAAGGGCGTGTTTGAGCCACCCTATTTCTCCTTTAGAAATAAGGCTTTGTTTGGCTACTTAAAGCGTGTTTGTCAAAAATGTCCTTAAGACATTTTTTATGCCTTTGATATTAGGTTAAGGGCGTGTTTGACAAACATGTCCTAAGCCTTTTCCTTAAATTTTAATTTGTCTTTATTTTGGGGTCTAGCCAAATAAGCCCTTAAGAATTTTAAATTTTTTTGAAAAAACTCAGGGATCATTTTGAAATTATTTGTAGTTCTTTCACATGCTTTTCCAGCAATTTTGCCTATTATCGAACTGTATACCTACAATTTAAGATATAGACCCGATATTAAAAATACCTTATTTTTTTCTAGAATTTCAAAATTTCAAAAAAAAACAATATCTTTATTTTAGAAAACATAAAAAAATGTTTTTTTAGAACTTCATTTAATATCATACTATAGACTTACACTATAAAATCAAACTCAATATAAAAAACACTTGATTTTCTTTGAAATTTCAAAAACAATATCCAATTTTTTTAAAAAAATTTCCTCATTTCAAAAAAAACAAAAGATATATTTTGTTTTCGTGCATATGACCAAATTCTATTGGTTTTTCATGCATATTTTCTAAAAAACAAAATCGCATTTTATCATGTAAAATAAATATCATAATCAGTTGATGATTATTCATTATGATTTTGCCAAAATACAAAAAATCCCACTACAATTAATTTATTTAATTAGTATTCAGAGTATTAGGATTTAGTTGTACACTTTAATATTTGAGGGTATAAAATTACACTGTAAAGTATACCTTCAAATATTAAAGATACAATGTAATGTAACATTCCAATAATCGGGAAAAAACAACAATCTCATGACGAAAAGAAAATAGGGTGTGTGTGTGTGTGTGTGTGTGTGTGTGTGTAGTTTTCATATAAAAATTCTACCGAAATTTCTACTAAAATCTCGACAAAGTCTTGTCTATACCAGGATGTCCCAAGTTATCAACATATAACCTGTTTACACATCTAATATTTCACATCTTATAACTCAATCACGACCCAATCGTCCTGGGTCTCAATCCCACAAACATCATCATCATCATCACAACCATAATATTTATAACATGCATTGAACAACAAATATCATTATATTGGAATAAATGAGATAAACATGTATACATGGATATAATCATATGAAATTCAGAGTTAAGATTACCTATTCAAGTTTAAACACTAATTATACAAATTAAGTTATATAAAAGTTGTAATATTACAAAATACAAGGGTATACTCCCTAGAATCTAGAAATACAAAAAGTAAACATAAGCTGGGATCTACTCCTGTCATGCATGCGATGATCTTGAAATAAAATACAAATTATTGAAACATGAATATCACAATAAATATAACAACATAAATATCCAACAATTTAAAAGGGAAAATATGCATTCATATTTTATTCACTTCCCCCTTCTGGTTTTCATTGGAAACTCTTTCTCATTCAATTACTAAAAATCATTTCCTCTTCCATTATATACCTCCATTCAAGATTTCATAAGTTCAACCATGATTATTTTCTCTTAACACATTACCTATACCAATTTCACTTGTATCATCACCACCTTGTAGGAGTCGATGCAAGGTGATCCCCTTCCCCGGGATCCTAACATATACTAAATGTATGCTAGCCAATACATGGTGATCCCCTTACCCGGGATCCTAACATACACTAAATGAATGCTAGTCCAAACATGGCAATCCTCTTACCCGGGATCCTAACATACACTAAATATATGCTAATTCATGCCCCATATAACACTTCTCATATTTTCTTTGTTAGTGATAATTTCATCACTTGACAATTCACACAACAACCTTTCACCTCGAATACATATACATTCAGAATACTATCCAAATATCGATATTATTATGCAAACTTTCCTCATTTCACATAATATCCAACATTTAGTAATTCACATTTCACATCAATAACATATTAAATCATGAAATTTAACTAAAAAATATAGGTGCGGATCACCTACTTGCAGTAGAAGCTCTACCTGTGCTCCCCTACTGCTGTTGTTACACAACGCTTGTGGTCCCTCCTGATAATCATAGGCATAATCTCATAAGTTATCCTCATTCCATGATACATTTTATAATAATCATATTAACAACCAATACAAGTCTTTTTTTTCAATTATTCCTTTCTTTATATTTTACATTCTCTTATTTCATCTATTAATATCATCATTCTTTGTCCAACCATGGTTATCATTCTTTTCTTTATATTTTAATTTTTACTATATTGAATTGTTACTGTTTTGAACCGTTACTGTATTGAACTGTTACTGGTTTTTTTTTAACCGTTACTATCTTGAACTGTTACTGTATTAAATTGTTACTGTTTTTATTTTTGAACCGTTACTGTCTAGAACTGCTACTGTTTTGAACCGTTACTGTCTTGAACTGTTACTATATTGAACTGTTATTGTTTTTGTTTTTTAACTGTTACTGTATTGAACTGTTACTGCCTTGAACTATTACTGTTTTTATTTTTGAATCGTTACTGCCTTGAACTATTACTGTTTTGAACTGTTATTGTCTTGAACTGTTACTATATTGAACTGTTACTTTTTTTTGTTTTTGAACCATTACAGTCTTCAGAAGTCGTATTCCGACCTCTCCTCAGATTTTTAACTATACCTAGAGTTCTAGAACTCCGTTTCAAACGAGATTAGTCTCGTTGAAGAGATAAGATATGAGGCTACAATTACTCTGAAGGAAGGAAAACCCAGTTTTGCCCCCAAGATAGTCAAAATTGCTCATCAACTAATTAGTTACTGCCCTATAGAGTTAGTCATGACTCAGTCTTGGTTGGTGACCCATAACTGGAGTTCTACAGCTTTAAATTGAGCAAGATCAATTTCATTAGTTAGCTAACATCTAAAACTACAATTGCTATAAAGGAACCTAGTCCTAATTCCCTTATCCCCCTATCTGAAATCTTACCGAAAGTCAGGAGATAAGTCTATCCAAATTCATCACCCCCTTCCCTTCACACATAACATTCACAAACTATATTTTTTGGGTAAATTATCATGTTTCACGCCCCCAAAAAGGTCCACTATAATGAAAAAAAGTGGGAAAAGACCTCCACGTCCCAAAATGAAACAAAGACCAGAGGGCAAAGACTCAGTGACATTTTTGCTTTTGCCTTACTAAATGTCGGATCGTACTGATGAGACATCAAACGGATTAAGTGGGTCCCGTATGGTAAGATGGATGGGAAAGGCTGATAAAGAATTCCCTTCTATGAACAATGGATATATATGATTTTAGGAGTCTATCTGGAGGCTTGTAGTGCGGGATCGCTGAACAATCAAAAAATTACCACACATGAATTAACTTAATTTTAACAACCAATACTTTTTCCACAATTCGAGTCTAAGAACCATAATCTATAATTCAACATTAAGGCATCAATTCATAATCAAATTTGAAATGAATTATAAGATTATGTTTAGAAATTTATATCCAAAAATTTATGAATTCCTATTTTTATTTAACCCTATACATGAATTTCTTCACTTTTATTTCTCATGTAGTTAGTTTGCAATATAAGCAACCTTTATTTTTCCCAGGGTTTACATAAAAAATAGAAAATAAATTCATTGCTAAAAATTAGGCTTTAAAATGCTTAAGATTTAACCTAATAGGGTAGAAACTTCCTTACACATGAAGATCTACCTTAAACTCTAGATGAGAAAAACAAATAGAAACATGTCTTAAATTAATAATCAATCAACGATGCAACTAATCATACATAAAATGCATTGAGGGTGATACGTCTTTTTCTTACACAACTAGTCCTCTTACTCAGACTCTCACAGACCATTAGGTTTCTTAGTGACCATCATACTAGGTGGTTACTCTTGAATTCTTTAATCATAACTTTATAATTAAACCTAAACACCCTTCAATTCTAAGAGGCAACCTCGCCTTTCGACGTCGTACATGTCACGACAAAACCCATTTACGTCATTAGTTTCCATTTCAGTAAAATAAGTATTCAAATTCTTAACCAATATATATATTCCATTCCAATAAATGTTGATATCAATATATCTCGTTGATATCGTTAGCTTCTAATTTACCTTGGATAATTAATCAAGTTTGTATTTCTTTCTTTTCTTTCTCTCTTATTTCTTTCATTCCATATTCATGAATTGCATATTGCAGGAAATAATAGTTAAAATAATTCAAGTTATACAATTGGAAGTATCAAGGTGTAATACACCTACTTGTTGCACGCGACATCCCTACAACCATTTTGGGATGTGGTATCCTTTGTCAAATAGGATTACTTTGTTTATAAATTTTAAATACACCATTCCACGTCATAAGTCAAACAAAATTCAACATAATCCATGTCATCTCTTTTTAAGCTAACACTTTCTAAATCTTATTGTTAATACTTAATCCATCAAATCAATATTTGAAATTTGTCCACACCATTAATTTCAAGCATATTTATTTCATTACCATTACAATCTACAAATGTCAATTTAATCACAACATGCACACATTCAACACTTTCGTTCATATATATATATATATATATATATATATATATATATGCAGTCATATTTCATCAAAAATCCATGTTCTTCTTTTTATTTCCCTTAAATTAAATTTTTTAGGGGTTTTCAGCTCTTCCATTAATTACCACTAATAAGTTGAATTAAATAGCAAGAACCATCTTATCTAGTGAATTTGAATTCAATTTAAGGATTCTCTTGATAATTCCTTCTTCTTTCTCCTTAAGACTTTCTTGCTTCTTTCACTACCCTCTTACTATCCAAACCATCACCCTCTCCCTCAAAATCATTTATGTTATGTTCTTTTTCTTCTTCACACTCAATCTCCCTTTAATCTCTCTAAGTGGACATATAATTGGTTTGAAGTGAGAAGAACTAAGTTCTTCTTTCCTATTCTACTATTAATGGCCCTACGAAAAGGAAGAGAGGGTAATTATTTTGTTCTTTTACCCTTACTTAATCCTTAACTTATTCACTTGTTATAGTCTACCCAATTAACACTGTTTTGCAAGGTCTTCCTGAACTCAAATTTCCCTAAAATTTTAACCCAAGACAGAACAGTACATCCAGAGACTTTTTGTAAAATTTCAATCCGATTTAATAATCAAATCGAGAGATATGTTCAATATTGTAAGACTACATAGTTAGTGAATTTATGCTTAAAATTTTGAATTTTTATGCATTGTTTTACTTACTTAAATCACCATAAAATTTTCCTTAATTCAATTTGACCTATTTTATTTCTAAAATTAAGTTTTCATATTTTACTAACTAAAAAAAATTAAATAGAGGTTTACATTAGGAGTCATGCACATAAACTTTTCATGCATACATTATTTTTCTAAGCACACACAACTTTTTCTATGTAGAGTAGGTACTTTTTCCTAGGCCAATTGTAACACTACTTAGCATGTTGACATATCTTCTACACCTACTCTCTATAGATAATAACTAACCAATATCTTTACCAATGGCAAACATGGTACACACCTCAAAGGTTTCACCATACCACACCACACCACCATGACTAGCTAATGGCTTTTTCCTATACTTATGGATAACATTGACAAGCACATCAGTTTCTCTACCAATAATACATATAATATGTCTCTTTCTATATTAAAAAAGTTCAAGATTTGTGTATAAATATACCTAGTCACCATAAAAAACCTAGACCCCATCTTTGACCATAAAGAATTATATAGCCATAGAAAGTTAGGCAATTGGAAGCATTAACCATGCAAAGGTGATAGACCATGCCACACAAGTTCTAACCATGTAGAAGTCAAAACATTCATAACAAGAGATGGCTAGGCTATATAATTTCTAGTCAATACATACATAGGCTATACTTATACATGCATCCCTTACAACTTCATTTTATTTTTCTCTTTTTATACATTATTCTATCCTTATGTATTTATTAATTTAAGCATCAAAGAGTCTTTTATTCTTTAATGAACTTGTTTTTTAGGCAAATTTTTAGCCACCTGGCTAGGCCCATCTATTAGGGGTCAACCCATCACTCCATTAGCCCTTGAAGTAGCCATAAAAATCCTATTTTTTCTCTTAATTTTTTTCATGACTTCATTTGTGACGTTGTTTGTGGGAAGCTCAATAAAAGCTAGTTCGTTCTCTTTCACCCATCTTAAAAAAATATTGATGTATAATTTTAGTTATATACTAGATAATTGTATCGTGCTATGCTACAAGTCAGATCAAGTTTTTTAATATTAAAAAAATCCAAGCATTGCTAATATTTTTCTAATAAAAAATATTTTAATCATGACCAAAATATGATGTATATTGGACGATATCTTTTTCAATATTGATATGACGAAATATTGGATGACAATGTTTTTCAAATATTGAGACGACATAATATTGAATTTACTATAGTTATCATGTCAAATCTATGATCGAGGTCATGAGACCGTGATAAACCTATAGAAAAAAAAATAAAAATAAATTATGAAGGCTAATTCATAATCAATCAAATGTTAAAGGAAGAAATTGAAAAACAAATGACAAAAAAACCACCCAATTAAACTCAAGTTAAGATGCCAAACTCATGACCTAGATAATGAGATCAAGATTACCCTATAAAAAACAAATTTAAAAAAAAATTAAGAAGCCTAATTTTCAACTAACCTAACACTGAAGGAAAAAATTAAAAAATAAATCAATTACAAAAAGCTCAAAAAAGAAAAATAACTCAAGTCAACTCTATCTAACCTATTAAACTTGCAACTTAGGTTATAAGACCGAGATAAATTTATAAAAATAAAAGTAAAAAATTATAAATATCAATTTCCAACAAATCTAACATTGAAGGTTGAAATTGAGGAAAAGAAAAAATTAAATACATGAGACCAAGATAACTTCACAAAAAAAAACAAATTGAAAAAAATTATAAAGCTTAATTCCCAAATTACTAATCTTGAGTGCTAAAATTTTTTAAAAAAACTAAATAAAAAAAAAGATTGAGTTATTTGAGGGTGAAATTGAAAAAAAAAATTAAAAAAGGATCCAATTATAAAAAGGCCAATCCTAAATCATGAGATCTAATTAACCCCATAAAAAGAAAATGAATCCAAATTAAAAAAAAATCAATTATAAAAGAACCTAAAAATGAACAGAGTCAACATGCAAACCTCGCAACTCGAGGAATGAGATCAAGACTTCATAAAAAGCAAATCAGAAAAAGTTATAAAATTCAATTTCCAACCAAACTCAAAATGAAATGATAAAATAAAAAAATCAATTAAAAAATGGCAAAAAAAAAAAACTAGAGTCGACTCAGGTTAACTAATTAAACATGTGATCTCAGTCATTGAATTAAGATAAATTTATAGAAAGCAAAAATCAGAAAGATTACAAAGCTCCACTTCTAACAAATATAGTGTTGAAGGTTAAAATTGAGAAGAAAAAATTTAATCCATAAAATTGATATATAACCTAACAAAAAATAAAAGAAAATTAGGAGGCACAATTCCTAAAACAATCTAATATTAAAGAATGAAATTGAAAAAAAAAACTAAATAAAAAGAAGAAGAAGAAGGATTGTTAAAGGTTAAAATTAAAAAGAAAAATTTTATAAAAAAGCAAAAACAAAAAATACAAAAATACTATTATAGTAGATATATTATAGTAGATAGTATTTTATGAGTTTGACTATACTAATTTAGCCTCACCATTTAGTTTTTTTTGTTAAATAGTAGTATTCTAATTATTTTTTTAATATAAGAGGAGTGTATAGGTGTTGTGAGTGTATTTTTTGCTATTATAAAAAATAGTTAATCGAGAATTGGAAAATTGATTATGCATTTAATAAAATTATTTAAAAATATATGAATAAAAAATTATTAATGCTAATTAAAGATTAAAATGAGAACTGATCTTTCTCGTAAGAAATAGAAGATTGCACATGCAAATGTTTTATCTCATGTCATGTGATGCTCTTTGAATTTATTTATTTTATAATATGGAAATAAAAAAATATTTTTATGAGAAAATTAATTTTTTAAATTATGTTGAAAAAATATAAATTTGTAGTCTAAATACTTATTTTATTATCAATGTATTTTTTAACAAAAAAATGTCTTTATTTTTAGATATGTGATTTATTGCATAAAATTAAATCCCATTAAATATTTTTTTATAAAATATTAATGATTTGAAATAAAAATAAAAAATATGTCTCTTTAATCAAAATCTCTTTCTCTATTCATGCATTCGTTTTTTTATAACAAAACATATCTTTATATGAGAAACAATTTTTTTTAATAAATCCTTATCATAATCATAATAACAAGATTTAATATAAAAAAAATCATGAATTGATACGTTTAATGTTAATATATTAAAAATTATAAGAATAAATTTAAGGAAAAACTATATAAAAATATATAATAAAATAGATATTTTATTTGCATTGAATAGTTTGGAAAATTATATACATTAGGTTTATATATAATTATTCAGAAAGAAATTGTCAATATTACCATAAGAAATGCTAATAGTTTTTGATAATATCATAATCTATAATTATTTAAATATCATTTTATAAATTTATTTTTAAAAAAACTTTACTTGTAAAGTGAAAAATAAAATAAAATAAAATAATTAAAAGAACATTAAAAGAAAGGCAAACAATCCTTGAATTTGTTTTTTAATTTACAGGATGAATACACAATGTATTGTTTGCTAGGTGGATAATGTTTTATCCATTTACAACTCTTTTTAGTTGCTAAAAAATAAGAGTTTAAGTTTTTGAATTTTAAAAACTTATTTTTTAATATTTTTAAACACAAATACTTGAAAAAAACTAATCATGTGTGCATTTAAAAACCAATTTATAACCTAAAAACACATTATAATCAACTTAAAATCTTATAATTAAATCAAATAATTTTTTTTTCAAGTTTTGATCTATGTTTTTTTTAATATAATTACAGATGGAAACCATCTTCATATAATTCTCTTCTTGAAAATAAACAAATAAACACTAAAATTATTATTTTTTATATAAAATATGAAAAAATAAATAAAACTTGAGGGATCAAATTAAATTTTTATATCTCTTATTTTTCTACGGGAATTTTAATCTTTTATCTCTCCATTTATTGTTTAACAAAAAATTAAACCTATATATTATAAAATTATTATTTATTAAACATCAAAACAAATAAAACATGAAAATATAAAAACAAACATACTATTTATATATGTTTAAAAAAACGTTTTTTTAAATTTTTTCAATTTAAATTATTTTTTATATAATTTTATTATATTTTAATAAAATATACTAATATTAAAAATAAATTTTAAAAAATAAAAAATTTCAAACAAAAATTTAAAAAATAATAATGAATAAAGTGGTATATATTTATTTCAGTTCTGTCGTTTCACGAAAGGAAAAAGAAAGATAAATAAAGACTCTGATTAAAGCCCGGCGTTGTCTAGTCA
>Ga0325403_1007932_pt1 | contig 10155 bp, 3 predicted proteins | sample PopdelMetagenome_19_FD_205665 | JGI IMG/M metagenome (GOLD analysis project Ga0325403, IMG submission 205665) | Populus deltoides microbial communities from Bellville, Georgia, United States - Xylem-PdKOR-R4 | ecosystem: Host-associated > Plants > Phyllosphere > Stem > Wood/Secondary xylem...
TATTATTTTAATATATTTTAAATTGAAAAATATTTTTAAAAACAAGTATTGTCAAACATAAAATTAATGGCTATTCATGACTTCTACATGCAATGAAAAAAAGAGAGGCTAAAATTGAAAAAAAAAATTACAAGTTAGAAGAATCAAATTATACTATATCTTCACATACGTATTTGCATATGTACACAGGCTTGTCGACCTAGTGTTCGTGTGTGCATCATGGTATTCATAATTTCAGTTATAATATAAGATAAAGTCTATCTCTTATTGTATAGTTTAAAATAATATATGTCCGTGTACCTTTGAGTCATGCATAACAATTTATACATGTTTTATTTTAAAAAAAATATTAAACAAGTTATTTTAAAATTATACTATAAATTTTTTTAATTTTTTTAACTTCTAACTTGTCAATTTTAATTCATATTACTTCTCGAAGAAATCTTTTGGAGTCGTCAAACATATCTTTAAGTGACTTTGATTAAAAATTATTCATAAAAAAGAAATAAAATTGATTTACGGTGAAAATCAATTTAATCGAACACAGTCTATCACCCATCTCTTCTCTCGGTGAGGATGATAAGGAACACGGGAAAGAAAAATGTTTGGCGACTATTTTATTTTATTTTATTTTATTTTATTTTTAATTCAGTTTGGTGACTATTTTTTTTTTTGATTTACGTGGGGTGTCCGGGCCAGCTTACGCGCACCACGACTATTCCCCACGGCCCACTGGACATCCTGCAAGCCCAGAAGCAGGTAAGGCACCGCAGGGATGACATGCGTGCACATAAAAGATCGAACCCGGAAGAGAGAGCGGAACAAGTCCACAAGTGACCACAGCAGCTAGACCCTCAAGTGCAGTTTGGTGACTATTTGCCTGTATGGGTGAGAGAGAGAGAATAATCAACGAACGAAAATGTCCTTTAGAAAAGTGAAAAGGGGTCACATGGGATGTTGCCGAACGTGGACCAAGGGCATGATGGATGGAGTTCATTTAAGAGAAGGCCCTACGCCAAAAACATCATTTGTACTTGCTCACACACCATGATGCATACCTCCCTCCAAATTAGAGTCATGGTCCACACGCATGGCCTTTCCACCAACTGCTTCTCTACTTTGCGTAGGCGGTGAATCTCTTATCTAATTTTTTCTATTTAAAAAAAAAAACTTAAAAGTAAAGCACCAGGAAACTCTGACTATATCTAATTGAGAGATTGTATGTTTTTTTTGTTACAGTTTGTGATTTTTTTAATTAAAAATATATTAAATTATTTTTTTAATTTTAATATTGAAATTATAAAAAAAATACTTATAAAAGAACTAATTTGATTTTCTTTTAGACGATAAACGATTTGGAAAATATTTATATAAAAAAAAAACATAAGGAAACAGAGTGATAAACGGGCCTGTAACTTTAAGTTCATTCAAATAGAATATTAGATTGATGAAATGTATATTGAATTAAAATAAGAATATTTTAAATTAGATTTTAGACATTAAAATAAAATTATTTTCAAACATGTTTTTAGTAAATCGTCTGTATCTAGGATGGTGTATTTATAATGATTTTTTTATGATTTGTTTTCTATCTGAACATAAAATGATTTTAAGATTAAATTTGCTTTTATTATTTATTTTTTTGATTAAATTTTATTTTAAAAGTAATTTTATTTTTTAAACTGGATTGATTAGAAGTAAATTGTTTACGTCGCTATAGCAAGATTTATAAGAATTTTTATCAGTCATCGCCTTATGGCCCCCGAAGACTGGGGCCTAAGCGGCCAGTTATGCATAACTTTTTTGTGTTTCATAAGGTCTGCCTACTCTCTCTCTCTGTGTTTTTTTTATATTATTATTATTATTATTATTGTTCCGTTACTTTTCTAAGAGAGTTATTCCCCTACTTTATTACACGTGGTCTGGCATAAGCAATAATCCCAATTCATCGACTTTAATCAGATTTCTATTTTATATAAAAGTAGCTTTAATCCAATACTGCATGCTTATGCAATTAAATTGACATGCATGGCCTGGGAAGACGAAAAAGAGAAAAAAAAAGTGATCTCATGAACATTTGAATTTCAAGTGTGATAATAATTATTTTAAAAAATATAATATTTTTTTAAAATTATTTTTAATATGAGGATATTAAAATGATTTTAAAAAATCAAAAATTAAAATTTAGCAAGATGATAGTTGGACCGCCCACCAAATACTCTCTGAGAGAGTTATGAAACTTAGTTTCACTCGGTATTTGATTTAACTAATTAATTTCTAGATAATATATTTTATAAATCAATTTAAAATAATATAATTTCAAGATTTTTTTATAGAAAATTAAAATAAATTTTTATTAAAAAATAAATTAAATTTTGATACGTAAATGATTGACATATCAAGTTGATCTAGTTAATTCTTACCTAATTTAATTTAATATTCTGTCGAGATCACAAACTAAGTTATAGTTTACTGTATTAATCTATCTGATTAGATTGAATTTAATGTTGAATTTAATAGGATGAAGTATTTTTTCTTGTAAAAGAAAATTATAAATAGCTGGACGGATTCTTCTTTCCCCTACGATTATCATTCGTTTTCAATGAGGCTGGGAAGAATAAAATGTTTAAAACATACATTTTTTAACACATCTTCCAGTAAAGAAAGCCGAGGTTGTTTCCTTCTTTGCTCCAATAACATATAGTGATCTCGAGCCACATGACACGTGGAAAATACAACAGAATAAAGTCAAATGCAAACTCATATAATATACAAGATTAGTACACAATAAATATTGTAAGAAAAGTCCCAAACAAATTCTCAAGAAAGAGAACTAAAATCTGAAGCCCAGAGAGCATGAATTGCATGCAGTTTCCAGAATATAATAGGATGTGGATTAAAGCAAGTTTGTAGAATCTCTTCGCAGTTTAACAAAAGGAGCATGCCTTCTCACTTAAATATGGAAAAAAAAAAACCATTAAACGGTTGTTTTAAAAGGTTGATGCTTTTATCTAAACACCATTTGTTTTTATGTTTTAAATTGGTTTCAATAATAATATGTTTGGTTTAAAAAGATATTAAATTGATTTTGTTAATGTTTTTATAATGATTCTAATGTATTAATATAAAAATAAATAACTTATTTTGATATATTTTTAAATAAAAAACATCTTTAAAAGCATTTTGCATCACAACACTAAACATGCATACTAAATACGTGTTTGATATTATAATGTATAATATTTTTTTAAATATGTCTTTTCACTTAAAAATATATTAAAATATTTTTTAAAAATATCTTGATATTAGAAAATTAAAATCATTAACAAATACTAAAATAATAATTAATTAAATATTTTTTTAAAAGATAAACACACTTTTAAAAAATAAAAATTAAAAATTAAAAGTTGCCGCACTCCCTAGTGGGCTTAAAAGAGCGTTTGGCTCTGCGGTTCAACCTGCTTTTCACCGAATTTCAAATTTTTTTTTGCTAAAATTGAGTGCGGTTTGTACCTTTTGGATCGTTTTGATGTGCTGATATCAAAAATAATTTTTAAAAAATAAAAAAATATCATTAGCATGTATTTCAGCATGAAAAGCTATTTGAAAAGCAACCACTACCACACCGCCAACTAAATATCAAATACTCCAAATTAACCAACCATTTAACAAGTGAAATAGCACTAATCGAGAGAGAATCCCACAAAATGGCTACAATCCGACGTGGATAGTTAATTTTAGCGAATACATTTTCTTAAGATTATATATTTGTGTGTGGTTTCGAGGATAACTTTGGACATTTTTGGTTTGCTCAGCTGCTGTCCACAATGGAAAGGACAGCAAGCAACTCTATCTTGACTTCTTTTATTGGCTTACGAATTTCTTCTCGATGATATTAGCTATGTATTATCCCATTCAATTTCCACTCACCATTGTTAAATCAATGTCATGTCCTCACCTGCATACCACAGTCTTGCAAGCCCTATCCTCGAAAATATCTAATAGCCTGTTTTCAAGTGATTGATGTTGTTTTCTATTTGTAAATAAATTATAACATTATTTTTATAAAACAAATTATTTTTAATTAACATATCAAAACAATAATTTAAAACCATATAAAACAATATTTTAAAAAAAAATAAAAACATATATTTTTAAAATAAGATTGGACCGCAATGCTAAACTCTCCATACAATATTATATTAATATATTAAAATAATAATAAAATAATAATTTATTTTTTAAAAAAAATTACAATTCAATTGCATTCCCAAATAGGCTGGCGACCACTAGCAAATCGAGCCTTTCATAAAGTAATAAGCCATTAATCTAAAAGCCCATAGATCGTTGCCCTTCCACACTAGCACATAATTCTCTGCCAGTTCATTGATCTAAAAGTCCAAGATTAATTATCAGTAAAGAAGAGAGAACTATTTTCATTGCGTTATCTTTTAGATATATGAGTAAATTAAATATTAAAAAAAACCTACATATAAGGAGAAGAAATATTAGTTAATGTAAATAATTTCATCTGGCGTATCCAAAAACTAGCAATCTATCACTAGAAGAGATTATGAATCTCATCAAAGAGAAGAAACATGAAATGACACGTGGTGGACACAAGAGGTCATGAATGTAGGGAAATGATCTAGATATTGATGGGTAAATATTTAGAATTACTGTATTATTCCGGTTTAAAGTATTATTTATTTAGAAATATATTAAAATAATATATATTTTTAAAAAAATTATTTTTGATATTAACATATCAAAACATCTAAAAATATAAAAAAATACATTTTAATATGTTTTTTTAAATATTTAAGATATCACGTTTTCAAACAGGCTATAGACAAATAAATGCCTCTGAATTATTTTTCTTCTTTCCAGCCTAGCACATGCTACAGTGATATCGGATGAGTTTGGCAGGACACAGGGCAAGTGGACACGGACATAACGACCACCGTGACTAGGGCAAGACTTGAGAGTTTGCATCTTGCAATGTCCAGTCCCTTTTGGAAGGGAATGCAAGAATCCACGTTGACAGGTATGGACAATCTCGGGATTCAAGGTATCCAATATGAGCCAGCATAGTATTAGAAATATATTTAAATATTTTTTAAAAAAATATTAATTTTTTTATAAAAATATTATTTCAGATGACATTATTTTATTTTAAAAAAACTAAAATTATATGTTAATTCAAATTGATTGAATGACTCATGCCACGTTGACATTGTGTGATGACAACTCTCTCACAAACATGACTCAAGTTGCAAATAGATTTGTTTACGGGTAATTATCTCGAATTTAAATATCAAGAATGATAACAGAAAAGAATTTTTCCACGAATGCATTGACTTTGATACAAATAACTTGTAAAAAAACCCAATTGAAAACAAACTTAATCTTAGTATTTAGAGACATTTTTTCCCGTTCCCTTCCTCAATGAAAAGTCTAATGCAACTTAATCTAAAAAAATTAGGATAGCCGTCTCCTAATCCCAAATCTACCTCCCAACCACTCATAAGATCTGAAAATGAAAGCTCACGGTGGCGATTTAAACCTTTTTTTTTTCAGCACAGCATTATTTTATAGTTCAATACTCTTGTAGTCTTGTTTATTTTTACGTTTAAAAAATATTTTTAAAAAAATTAAATTTATTTTATTTTTTCTTTTTTTCAAATTAATATTTTTTTTAGTGTTTTAGATCATTTTGATACGCTGATATTAAAAATAATTTTTTAAAAATAAAAAAATATATTATTTTAATACATTTTCGAATAAAAAATATTTTAAAAAACAACTACAACCACATTTCCAAACAGACTCAGTGTTGCTTATATTTAGCGTGGCTCTTTGCATTAGCTTTGCACATGAGCACGTGGAGTGGTGATTCCAATTCAATTAGATCAAGTTATTTTTGGTTTTTTTTCAAATTATTTTTTCCAGTGTTTTTAAATTGATATGTTAGTATAAAAATAATTTTTTTAAAAATAAAAAAATATTATCTTATCATATTTAAAAAGAAAAAACATTTTTAATAGCAATGTTTACCTCTATCCCAAACACCCCAAAACAAAATATTAACCGGCTAAACTTGATCAACAAGAATACCCTCAAATCTAGTCTTAAATTAATCCCAGCTGAATCTTTATCCTGCAAAACGATGCTAACGAACTTCTGTGTATAAAATCTCCTGTTTTCAGCTCAACCGATTTAACTACCAAGTATAATAAATGACCAGAAAAGGACCAAGCAAACCCTGTATTTTATAACTCGAATGCATATCTGATGGTCTAAATCAGTTCATGAGTGATCGATCTTGAAGCTAGCTAGTTAACTACACGATTCATCAAATCGCTTTCCCTGTCCATTTTTATAGCGTCATTGTCAAGAATTTATATTATCTCTCAAAAAACAAATAAGAAAACATTTTTTTGTTTTGAGAAAAGAAAGGGATTCTAGCAACGTATATAGCTGGTGGCAAGAAAAATTCATCCTGATTTCAAGCGTGTTCATATCCCGAGAAAAAATAATGGAAATTATAGCCGGAAAAATAAATAAATATATAGCCTGCAAATCTCGAAAAACAACTCACAAATTCAATGGCAAGAACAACATCAAGATCATGGCATGCATGGCAACCACACAGGGCTTCAATCCTTGATTCACATTTATAATCCATAGAAAGAGTTGGGATATACAAATAAGGGATAAATGGGCTGTTTTGGTGTCATTATTTCGATTTTTCTTCTAAATATAGTAATCTAAGAGTGGAAAAATCAAAGCAGAGAGAGGTTTAATTTTAGCATGCGAGTGCTGGCCCTGGAATACCGTGAGCATTGAGCGAAAATACTATAATCATGATAGTATTAATTAAATTATTTCTTGTCTGAAACATCTCCGGTACTCTTCGACGAGATGGCCTGAAAAACGGATAATTTATCGGTACTTGAACAAGTATATTTCCGTCACGGCTCTCTGCTAAGTTGGTGGATTAAATTAAGCTCGTGACTTAGCATAGATTTAGTCAAAAAAACTCAGATGTGCCTGTCACGTTGTGTCTTGCAAGCAACAAAATACAGTAGTCTATTCCTGGCGGGCTGAAGCTTTAAATGGAATTTCTACTGTATCAAGACCTCTGTCGGGTCAAATTTCATGAATGTGATGCTCCTGGTTGTTTTTATTTGACCAATCAAAGCCTAGATCGGCATCCAGCCCTCGTGAACTGATTATCACCATTGCTAACACCTAAAAGAAAACTAATTAATGATTATATTAAACGAAGTGCGCGATCCAAATATCTGGTGGTGGTTCGACGATTATTAAAAATTTGTCTGGCTTTATATGTTGATTTCGTGAGTTTATAACTTGAAATCTCATCTGATTGTTTTTGAATTTAAACTAATTTTAATATCGATTTGATTATATATTATAATATAATTATGATCTAAGTTGATCAAGTTAAAATAAAAAAAAAATATAATAATATTATTTTTATTAGGTAGTAATATAAATTATATCTTGACACTTTACTTAAAAGTTTAAGCTATTAGAGTGAGATAATTATTTGACATGATATTAGAGTCATGATGACCAAACGGTCATGAGATTGAATCTTACTATCTCTATTTATTTGATAAAAATTAAGTACAAAATAATATAAATTTTTGCAAGTTTCAAGTTTAAAGGGTTTTTACTTAAAAAAATATATTAAAAAATAATATAAATTATAGTTAACAAATCATCTAAAAATTTAAATTACTGAATTGAGTTGAATTTTTAAAATTTTAAATAAAAATAATAAAATAAAGTTAATTTGATAAGAGTAGTTAGTGTATCTTTTCAAATCTAATTTCAACTAGATTTTACAACTTATTCTCCCAGCAAGAGGTAACAATGCTCGAAGTGAGATTACTTCATCTCATGCAACAAATTTTTAGTTTGAATTCGAAACAAGTTTTATTGCTAATATTTATCTTATTCAATGGACATAAATCAAAAACTTAATCAGAAACTTTGAAATTGAGCTTTTTTTATATATATTAAATCGTCGAATCAAAAACCGGTGCTTTAAGATATATAAACTTAAATTGCCAAATGGAACTCTAGGTCAAACCAGCCCTCCACAGCATAAATTTCTTGGTGTTTGGACTATTAAAACTAATTTATTGGTGATTTGACCACGAGCTTACCAGCAAACCAGGAACCACCATGCCCTCTGTGGAATTGTTTCTTGAGATGCTAGAGGGAAATTTGAAAAGGTAGAGGGGCCAGATTAATGATTCCCACCGAGCAAAAGAAAAGGGGGTTTCCCTTTGCAGGCGAAGGGCATGGGAGGAGGAATCTATACCAAAAGCTTCTTTTAGGTTTTGTTCCACAAAGTGGATTACTTTTGGTTGATGAACAAACATCTTTTTGCAGCTCAGGGAGATCAAGGTCACCCCACTTTATTTCCATGGCAGATAGTAATGCGAGAGCGCAGATGCTTCTGGACTCGCATGGAGGATGATGCCTTCGCTTCATACTCTAGTCCACTGCTATTTGGGCCCATGATGATGGGTGGACCTAAGCCCAGCGGCTTACAATCCAACCACGTAACACGCTAGCATATTCTCATGTGGTTTTCGTGCATTATGATTAATCATTTTTATTCGGGTATTAACTAGATAATCTTGAATGAAACAGTACATTTATTAGATTTTTATTTTTTTATTAGAGATTTTAACTGTATTTTACCCGTCGAGTTTTTATATATCATGCTGCTTTGAGTTTTTTATATTTTATCTGGAATTAAATTAAATTAAATATACATAAGATCAAGGGTGAGGTTCAATCAACCATGTTCAACCATATGTTTTTATTATTTTTTCTAATATTTTTTTTTGTCAGTACAGCACTTTTTTGTTTTGGGATTAGATTTGGATTTTAGACTCGTATTTTATTTATTCATGAATTCCATCGCATGATATAGTGATTTATAGATGGATATTTAATAATTTTCATATTTTAGTTTTTTAGAATTTTATTTAATTATTTTTCAATAATAATTATTTTTAAGATAAAAAACCAGGTACCTAGTAGGTGGACAGCCTCCATCGAAATGACAAGTGATGATCATGAGTATTTCTGAGTTTTCAACATGATTCATTGCCATCCTTATTTGAACTTTATTTTTTTAATAAATGAATAATAACACGAATAAAAAAGTCACTTAATATTCTCAAATATAAGAATATTTCACCATGCATTTTAATTTTTTTCACCTGTGGTCTGCCTCCCACCCCACTTTTTTTGTACCGTAGACAACTGCATGTGAGAAGGCATGATCTAACAATGGAGGCCCAGCGTTTGGAAACCATGCAAACATAGCAACATGTCAGTATAAAGGTCGGATTCCTTCGTGACATCAGAAAGGATGTAGTACACGGATTGAGGGCCCCAGCCTTTACATTGAATAAAGGAAGCTTCATGCTTTGGAAGGCTTAAAAACAAACCCAAAGCCTCTTCGGATATACTTTTTCATTTTTTTAAAATATATATTTTTAAAAATAGTTTTCATGAAAAGTAGATTTCTAAAAAATAAATTATATTTTAATATTTAATATTATCATAAAAAATAAATTGAAAAACATTTTATATTGATTGATTATATCATGAAAAATAAGTTGAAAAATAAGTTATTAATTTTTTCAAGAATGAGTAACAATTCCTACATAAAGAATTAAAAGAAGATAAAATTAAAAAAAATTATAAATTATTTCAAATAAAATAAATAATAAAAATCAAATTTGATAGATAAAAAATTTTAATTAAAAAAATAAAAAAAATAACAATAAAAAAATAAGGATCAAGATTCAAGATTGATATAAAAATTAAATTAAATTGGATTATAAGGAGTGAAGTTAAAAAAATTCAAAATTAAATATATAGCAATTAAAAAATTAAGGACTAAATTTAATATAATTAACAAGATATTTTTTTTATTTTTTTATTGTTTCTAAAAAGTATTTTCCATCTAAAATAAAAAAAATATTTTCTTGAAAACTAAACCAAAATTTGCACTTGTCAACTTTTTATTTAATAATAAACAAACATTAAAAAGATAAATATAGAAAGCGGTTCATAAAAGGAACGAGTCCTTAACCTCAA
>Ga0325403_1007935_pt1 | contig 10152 bp, 6 predicted proteins | sample PopdelMetagenome_19_FD_205665 | JGI IMG/M metagenome (GOLD analysis project Ga0325403, IMG submission 205665) | Populus deltoides microbial communities from Bellville, Georgia, United States - Xylem-PdKOR-R4 | ecosystem: Host-associated > Plants > Phyllosphere > Stem > Wood/Secondary xylem...
GGGATCGGGTTTGGGCCGTATATTTTGGATTGAAATTCTTCAGATGCACAAATTCCCGTAAAATGGAATCTACAGCGAAGAGGCAGGAGATACCGTGAGCGTGTAAGTTTTCTTGCTTGCAAAACCTAGTCAGTCAACTGCAGCACACACAGTATAATGAGGGAGTGGCAGTAGTACACGTTATGATGATAGTTTTTAAAGATTTAAAATTTAGTCCTTAAATATTATGAGATTGCTTTTTATAGTTTATCTGGTCACTGTTCAAGAATCCATTTAAAAACGATCGTCGTTTTGTCAAAGCCTGTTCATGGTTTGTTGGACCGAGGACATAAATAACCTCTTCTAAAGGATTCTATATCTTAAATTCAATTTTGCAATTAATACACCCACACCCCCAAGGGTGATTTATTACAAGTATGATTTTGATTGTTTTTTAAAATATTTTTTATATTAAAATAATTTTTTAAAAAATATTTTTGAGATGATACGATTCAAAATATATAAAAAAATTAATTTTTAATAATTTTTTTTAAAATTTTTATAAAATATGGTTTGCATGTTTCCAAACAGTGATTTAATGTAGCAACATGCAATTCACTATTGAAAATACAATAGTGTAATTATAATGTTATCTTTTAAAACAAAACAGTTGGTTAATTTTATCTTTTTACTGGTTTTCTTAGTCATTAGAAATTTAACTGGAGATATAATTGTGTTTTTTATATTTTTAGTATAATAAAATAATGTAATTATCCTTTATACTAGATTTTTTAAAAACTTACAAAGAGGTGTTTTGTCTTTTCATTTTAAAAACTATAGTTTAATCACATCCTTGCTATAAAAAAAATATCTAACAATAAGCCCAAGGTTTTTTCATATTGTTTTTTTTTTGTTAATTTCATAGTTATCCGGAGCGATTTTATCCTTTAAAACTGATTAATTAATTTTTTAATGTGAAAAATTATTAGAGCATGTATTTTAAGAGATGTGTGTAACACCTTTTAATAATAGAAAATATTTTTACACCATGTCCTTAGATGTGCCGTCACATTTTTTTTTTAATGGTGTAGTAGTGTCGGTGGAGGTGAAGTATTTTATCACCTATTGTCTCTTTTTTTTCCTATAATTTTCTCTTATTTTCTCTAAAAATTACAAGTTGGTCTTTGTTTTTTTTTTTTTTTATTTCACTTCAACTTTTTTTATTTTTATTTTTTATTTTTTCTCTTTGACAATTTATAATTTTTTTTATTTTTTTTAATTTTTAATTATAATTTTTTATTTTAAATTTTTTTGTGTAATTTTTTTGGGCTTTATCCTTTAGTGTTTAAGTGGTTAGAAAAATAATTTGAGGTATTGATTTAAAAAAAAAAAAAAACACACTTACAACCTGTAAACATTTAAAAAAAAACAGCTCAGCGTACTGAAATCTATATAAGGTATACTTGATTGTATGCAATAGAAAATCGAAAAAAGTGGACAACTGTCCTGTAATCGGGTTCGGATGAAAGATAGATAGAAAGGGCTGTGGTTGTAATTTCAGAGAAAGAAGCAGGATGCAGCGAGCTGGGCGGGAGCAATAATTTGGAAGTACGATCTTTTTGGCTTTTTGGTATTTATTTATATTTTGTTTATTCACTACTGCTGATGATTAATTCTCAGTATTATTTATTATTTATTTTATTTTTTTTATAAAAAGAAGGGAACTCATTATAGGCTGTCTTCTGGTCAGGATTCTTTAATGACTGACTTTTCTGACCACACTGACGTTTTTGAATGAGAAGAAGGAAAGGAAAGGAAAGGAAAGGCAGAGGTAAGCACTGAGCACTTCTTCGCTGAAAGTTGCAACCATTAAATTTGATTGTGTGTATTTACTATGGTGCCCCTTCCCTGCCTCAACTCCTCTTCGCATCAAACCGCCGGCTCACTGCCACCGTTGCCACGTGTCAACTGCACTTGAAAATCCTCGTGCACTGCTACAGTTATCGGAAGTCTAATCATCAATGATATTGACATGGCAATCCAAAATAACACATCATGCTCTCTCACAATCTTCGAACCTGCCAGCAGAAATTTTCTGTGCGTAGCTGAGTTGCCTTTGCCTAGGCTCATTATTAGAATTTTGAACACAGGAACATTAGTAGTTGCAGGAAAATATATTAAAAACTTTTTTTTTTAAAATTTATTTTTAATATGAACACAGTAAAACAATCTAAGCATACAAACAAATAATTTAAAACAAAAAATTTAAATTTTTACACAAACACTCTCTTTCTAACCGAGCGGCTGTACAACTTGGAGGAACTAGAAGATAGGAAGTAGAGCTATTCACTCCATGGAAATGGACCCCTACCTCCCATATCATGTGCCCCTTGTGGGATGAAAATACCTAACATACGATAAAAGATGTGGGTTTCATACTATCATATACGACAGAACACATAGTTTTTTATACAAAAGAATCTGATACAGAGACATAAAAAATGGTGGTACAAGGAATCCATCCTCTCTCATCATCAAAACCCTGACCAGAGCCTCTCTCCTATTCACAGTGTCCCGTGACTCTTAACTTGTTGCCTGCACAAGAGATAGAAATCATGATCTTGTATCATCATCACCAGCCCCACGAGACCTTCTCTAGCCTCAGCTCCAATCTCACCCGTTATTTTCTTTTCTTTGTCACATAGTTTTTTTTTCCCAGTTTATATACTTGTATTGAAACCAATCTCACGGGTCTAACGGCAGCACTCCAACCAGTTTTTCCCATGGCTGTCTCTGTCCTTTTCCTTTGCTAGCTAGAGCCTATACTATTGTACTAGCATCACTATTCCTCTGTTGGTTTCTTCTGTTGTGCCAGTGCTTGTATTTGTCTAAGTTGATTTCTCCTTATAAGAACTATCTCGCTTTGGTTAGGCTAAAAGAGATGCCAAGTTCAGGTTCTTTCCTACGGCAGCTAAGTGGGAGGTCAACATCTTGGAGGAGTGCTAGCAACAGCAAATATTGCACTGTTGAAGGTGGCTATAACTGTGAGAGAAGTTTGAAGCAAATGGAAGGGGCTTACATGTATGGTAATGACAATGCTGGGTTGGTTATGAGGAAAAGAGTGGTGGTGGTGGTGGATCAAACTTCACATTCTAAGCATGCAATGATGTGGGCATTGACTCATGTGGCTAACAAGGGTGATTTGCTCACTTTGCTTCACATTATCCCTCCTAGCGACGTGGGCAGCGGTGAAAGAACATCTGATGCTTACTCTCCTTATCTTGCTAGTTCTCTTGGGTCACTTTGCAAGGCTAGCCGACCTGAGGTATGCTTTGTTTATGTTCAAGAAATCTCCCTCCCCTCTTTGCCATTTGTTGGGTCTAAAATTGATCTTGAGTTCTCTGCTGCATCACCCAATTGTGATCTCTTTTTTTTTTTGGTTTTGTTTCCATCTTGGCTCATTTCGTTTGCATGAGTGATAGATCCCATGTTGTAAGAGAGTATCTTCTAGTTGTGATCGATAGATCCTGCCTGGTAAATTCCACTCCTCTCTTTCCTTTGAATGCTTCTTGTGAGAAGGAATTCCGGTCCGTTTCACTTGGTTTAATTTACTTTTTAACTACATGATATCCCTTCTTCAGCCTTGTATTGCACTCTCTTTCTCTTTCTTGGAGGGAGTAGGGGGGGCAATTTTTACTAGCTTGGTTTGTCTTTTCATCTGTCACTTTTACTTTAAAGAAATGCACAGATGGATGTGGTGGGAGATTTTTCTGGCTCTTTTTATCCTTCTTTTCTCTTGTCATTTATTTATTTATTTGGGAAAGAGAGAGCTGTCACGATTCATGCCTTCGTTTTAAATCAGTCTTATGTTTGATCTGGGGCAATTTTCAGGTGGAAGTGGAAGCACTGGTGATTCAAGGACCCAAGCTGGGCACGGTGATGAGCCAGGTGAAGAAGCTAGAGGCTTCTGTGCTCGTCCTGGGTCAGAAAAGGCCCTCTACACTTATCAGCTGGTGGGTCTTACACTCTAACCTTCATATCTCAAAATAATGTATTCTCCGCCCTTTGGTCTCCCAATCTGTTTGATCCTTGACTTCTAACATCCGCTGGTGAGATTTCTTGCAGCCTCTGTGGGACAAGCAGCAGCGAAGATTTTGTTCAGCAGTGCATCAGCAATGCAGAATGCTTGACTGTCGGTGTAAGGAAGCAGAGCCAAGGCATGAGCGGGTACCTCATCACCACTAGAAGGCAGAAGGACTTCTGGCTCCTTGCTTAGGTTCATTTCAGAGGTTAATAACACTAGTTAGGTTAGATTCAATGTACTAGTAGCGTCAAATCTCTCCGTAACCCCTTTAGCACTGACCAGTTCTTCCCCCCTTTTCAATGTGATGCTATGAGAATCTCTCTACTACTGAAAGTGATTTTATTGTGGATAGCATTTAATGTTGCTTTATTTTATTTAGCCCCCGAGATTGTTTCAGCTCGTCGATGCCAGTAAGGCGTCTATCTTGAAGGGCAAAACAAGCAATTCAAGCACTCCACACAAATCACCAGCTGTTATTGCTTGCAACTTGATGGCAAACAATTGTAGCTTCCTGATTTGTAAGGTGAGAAGTATTACAGGTGATGCAAATTCCGTCCCCGGCAACCAGTTTCATGACAGCATGAGATAGAGGTCAAAACAATGTGAAACTTTTCAGAGTTTGCCATTGTTGTGCTCTTGCATGATGAGGATATATGCAGATGGGGCAGTCATCAATTAACAAGGGAAAGATATATAAAGGCTGATTTATCAAATATAAATAAATATTAGACCACTGGCCAAAAACTGAATGATTTCTATTTCTGAGCGGGGAAAAGAACACATGTAAAAATTTTGAGTGATCTAATGGAGGCTCACACGACAAAGTTAAGCTCTCAATCTTCTCTTCAATTCACCCCTCCTATGCCAACTGCGCAGAGCCTCAATACCATGACCTCTCAATTAGACCTTGTCATCCAATTTGTCATTTACAAGGGGAAGTAATTCCATCCGATTCCTCGGAGTCTTCGGTGTTCGAGGAGTTCCTGGTGGTGGAGGCTGTTGGGAGAGCAAGTGCCTCACATACCCGTAGAATGTACACCCTACAAGTGTAATGGCACATCCAACAGCATTCATGACAGATATCGGGTTCCGGAATATCATCCAGGAAATTAGAACAGCAAATGCAACCTGTACACAATTAAGACGGGCACAGAGCATGCGTATCAATACCATAGTTGCTTCCTGTAGCAAAACTGCAAGCTCAATGGAAGAGCACGCAAAATAGTCTTTGGTGGAAAAGGATGCGATATAAATTCAAGTACACGTGAAAGCGAAAGAAACTGTCAATAAACTTGTAATGCATGCAACATCCAGGTGCTGGATATTGATGAAGACATAGAAAATGAAGAGTTTTAATGTGATTGCAAGATCAATTCTGTTGTAAAAATATTTGAAGGTACTAAACAGTGTTCAGGTTCAAATCTTGAGACAGATCATATTAGGTTAAGGGACGAAAAATTTTGGTCTCACCTTAAGATTTCCAGCAACATTAAATGTTACTGCAGTTGTGGAATGAATCACATAAAAGATGGAGAAGTTGAGACAAAAGGCCAGCAGCCCAGAGCTTAAAATAATGATGAGGGAAGACCAGACAGCTTCGTGGGTGTAAAACCAATTTATAACCCCGCTACCTTCAACCAAGATTGCTGGTAATCCCAAGATCATGGTTGCAAGAGGTGCCATGTAGTACACGGTGTTTATGCTACGAAGTTACAGGAAAAATATATAAGAAAGGATCAGATTGAATCTTCCAGAGAAAAATCATGCAAACAATTTCACATGCAATCAAACCCACACATTATCCGAAACAATTTTACAAACTTCAATTTTGCTTCATTATTTGCTAGGAATCGCTTAAAACAGAAAAGACAGGCAAAAGACAAGTGACTATCACCACCAAAACACCATAGGAAAAGGAGATTTAACAAGATCCTGGAATGTTTTGTGGTTGAGCATTAAGCTCCAGAACCAATCTAAAAGGATGCCCTCTTCAATTGTCTTAAACTGGTCAAAATGTGGAGTAGAGTTGCCAAGCCACCAATGAACACAAATTCTTTTGGTATTTTAAGGAGAGAGACCTATTTCAACCTCCAACAATCTTTAAGTATTCAATTAGAAAAAAAAATTACATGGTGAGCTCCTCACCTGAAATCTGCAAATATGATACATGCCAGAAGTATATATGCTATAGCAAGTTTTGCATACAAGTCTTGTGTGATTTAACCTGTAATAAACACAGGATGCAATATATTGCAGGTAAAATGCAAGCCTAACTTGTATCACTTCCAAACAAAAGTATTGTACCCGTACCAATTTCCATCACGTGTTCATAGCAAAACACATAAAGGGGAGCTCACAGTTAAAACTAGGCATGGCATGTATAATCCCCATAACCCTTACAAATATTGGAAGTGAAGGAAACAGAAAGTTTTTAACTGGGAGTTCAATCAAAAACATGAAAGAAAAGAAATGGCTGATCTATTGCAATCCAATCTCTCGTAAAGAAATGGACAGGTTGTGCCAGACTAGCAACACTGCAATTTCTACAGATTGGCATCATCTCTAAGCCTCATGAAAAATAGTCACCAAGTAAACATATACAAGACCGGTTTCACCTATAGAATCAGCAGCATGCTCTTTTGAGATCATTCAAGTCAGACACCATCACGGTGAAGTTTCCATGTTTCAAAGCATTTCACTGCTAGTATGCTATGTTGTAAATATAGGTATGCTACAACAGGAAACATACCATAATACAGATTTTAAAATTCAAATTTCAATGATACATGCATCACACATTACCCAGGGAAATCCTGTAGTCAGCAATATAAAGTAACTGTAGATGCTTATCTTGCAGCTTCTCAAATAACTATTAAAGCCAGATGAAAGAGTTCCAATCAGAGGATTTCCGATAAAATAAGAAACGAATGCAATAAAACAAGAAACGGAAAACTTTAAGAGCAAGTAAAGTAAAGGCTGACAAGAACAGAGACACTACCTGTCAAATTTATATCCGTGCAGCAGAGATTCTGCAAGAATAGTCTTTGTTGAAGTGGCCAAACATCCAAATAAGGCAGCACAAAATCCGAACATGTTAAAACTAAGCTCAGTAACTGATGTTAGAAGGATTCCTCCAACAATTGGTACCAAAGAAGCCCAAATTCGCCAGTCAAAATATTTTCTCCAAACTAGCCACTGTAAAACAACTGTCCGGCCATCGAAGATAAGACAAAATTATTGCATGACAACAAAAAAATACTGAGGATCAGGAAACATAAAAAAAATAGCTTATTTATATTGATGATTTCTGGGCCTGACCTGTGGTTGCAGGAGTAAATGACTTTATTGTTTGCATAAACGAAACTGGAATGAATCGTAAGCTCACATTCCCCAGCACTATGTTGATGCAAAACACAAACGACATGGGAAATATCCTTCGCCAGCGATCTTCAGGTTCAACCACTATCAATGGTTTGATCTTCAGAACCTTGATTACCACATATGCTCCAATGGATGAGCATATGAAATGGATGCAAGATACTGTTAGCGGAAACTTGAAATCCAGTTTCTGTGAAAAGAAACAATTTCAAATTAGAAGACCTCTGATGACACCCATAAACATCAAGCGAACTCCAGTTCTAGTACATAAACATTTGAGCTAAACACTGAGGAATTTTTTTCTGCCAATGACTGTCAAACCAACTGGAACAGAAAGGATGACAAGTAGGCTTTTAATAAGAGGGAGATAAATAATTTAAAGAAGACTTGTCATGAGAAGGATCGTCAGAAAGGTCATCTGATTTTAGAATCAATGCATGTGAAGGAGATATAAGTTACCAGGAGCTCCCGTAATATTCAGGTCTATGTGGAGCATTGAAACTTTCTACTACGCTCCATATATAAAATACAAAAACAGAAGGATTCTGGTAATTCATTACTGAATATAACTTCAATATCAGATTTAATAATAGTCACATCAACTGATTGTTCAAACTGTAGTCACATAAAATAGTTGCTCAAAAAGAGGATAGCCATCCCCTCAGTCCAAAACAAATAGAATCATAAGTTAACCAGAGCCCGAAAAATCCAATTTCTTTTCAGAGAAAATTGGGGAAAAAAATGAATACAATTTCCTGCACATAGATTTGGAAAACATAATCAGGTTTTTCAATCAATTAGCATAAATTCCAAACCCTGCAATGAACATACATACAGAGTAGATCTGTTTTTTCAGTGTCCCATATAGGTTGGAGTATTGATCGAATTATGAAAAAGTGAAGCCATATCCCACCATCACAAACAGGCTCGAAAAAAATATGAAGAGGACAGACAAGCTAATAAAACAGTGGCTAGCTCAATTATACCCACCACCATATAAGGTGGTTTGTCTGTTTACAAAAAGTTCCAACAGGGTTTGTCCCTTTTTCCATCAGTTGGTGAACTGTATGTGCAAACATGCATATCAATCTACAGCAGGAATTTTAATGATTTAATTATCTACCTTAGTGACTGTGCACATGGGAATTCAATTAGTTAAATTACAGAAATAGCTGGAGAAAAAAAATATTGAATGTTTGTAGATACATGCATATTAATACGCACCAAACAAACTAAAAATAGAGGAATTTAATATACAATCCCTCACTAATAGCATATATAATTACAATTAGATTGATTAAACCCGAAATACAATTTTTTAAAAAAATAAATCAGATGCAAATATCGATACATACCTAAAAGAAAAAAAAATAGAGCATTGACATCAAGATTTAAGCTATAAAAAATTAGCATTCCTGCAGAATTCAGCTTACCCATCAACCGAAATCGATAGATTACTTAATAAAACAGGGAAATTGAGCTAGCCGAGTTAACAAAATTCAGACTAATTACATTTAAAAAGAGAATCAAGCTAATTAATCATGAAGATGTGTAGGAAAAGAGGGAGAACAGACCTGGAAGATCCATTTGTTCATGATAATAACAGTAACATTGAAACCCCACCATTGGAGAATAGCTAGCAGAGATCTAAACACACTCCACTGAAAAATCACACTCTCCTCCATTTCGCAACCTGTATATTCTCTCAGAAAAAAAAGAAACCACAGAATTCACCTCAATTAAGAAATTTCACTTCTCCTCCCTTTCAAATAGCTGAATTCAAAATCAAAAGGAAGGATAGAGAAAGAGAAAGTGGAACCACGGTGACGCGGTCTTTAGGGAAATGAGAGAGGTGGAAAGGGAAAATAATTAGAAAACCCTAATTAGTGAGGAAGAAGTAATAAGAAGGTGAGGATGAGGGCGTAACGGAGCAGGCAGCTCTTCTTCCATGTGATTACTGCTTAAGCTCTTTGGGTTTTAAAACTTCTCTTCGTTGAATATTAAACGTCTCTCTCTCTCTCTCTCTCTCTCTCTCTCTCTCGTGTTTATTATATGAACTAACAAACATTGTCTGTTTTTCCAAGTATCCACTACTAAGTGCTGTTCTGTTTCAAAATATCTTTTATATAAAAATGTATTAATATATATATTTTTTATTTTTTAAAATTTATTTTAAATATTATTATATTAAAATAATCTAAAAATATATAAAAAATTAATTCAAAACAATTTTTTTTAAAAAAATAGCAAAACTGCCAAACAAGCCTTAAGTATTTTTTAAATATATAAAAATAATATTATAACCCATGTAGGTTTCCAAATATTTCACTTTGGACCCTGTCATTTAAAACTTTTCAATTCCTTGTTTTAAATGATATTGGTAATAATTATTTGTTAAATATGTGCCTATTGTACTCTCAACAAAATATGAATTAAAGGGGAATACTAAAACCTTAGGTAATGCTGGGGATGAAATTGGTTTCTAAAGATAACATTTTTTTTTAATTATATAGTTAAACATCGAATGAGAATAAATGAACTGCAAAAACAAGAGCATTTCGTTCGTATTTAATTATTAATTGATAGATAACTAAAATGGAACTTATGAGAAATCTCAAGGGTGATATTGAAAAATATTCATCTCTATAAGCTGAGCTGCCGACGTGGAATATCAGGTGCTCTGTATAATTTTTTTAGTGTATATTATATAT
>Ga0325403_1007940_pt1 | contig 10150 bp, 3 predicted proteins | sample PopdelMetagenome_19_FD_205665 | JGI IMG/M metagenome (GOLD analysis project Ga0325403, IMG submission 205665) | Populus deltoides microbial communities from Bellville, Georgia, United States - Xylem-PdKOR-R4 | ecosystem: Host-associated > Plants > Phyllosphere > Stem > Wood/Secondary xylem...
CTCTTTCTCTTTCTCTCTTTCTTCTACTTCTCAACCTTCCTTTCTAAAACTACAAACCACCATTGTTAAGGACATTCCTTAACACCCAACCACCATGATTAATCAGACTTGATGCCATCAAGCACACGGAACTTTTGACAAGATAGTTTCATCATCACTTCAATTGCAGCACACAATACCTCCATAAACTACTAATTTGCCAAATAAGATATTCTCGGCAATCCCTATTCAGAAATTCCCAGTAAAATATTCATACATTAACTAATTGAAAACTAATTGTACTTCAAGTCACATAGCTAAACAACAATACCTTATCAATGGGTTGCATGGTTCCACTGGTTGGATGTGAAATCTCATTCTGACCTCGAATAACAGTGCCATCCTAACATAAATTACTAAAATATTAGAAAAGAAAGAAAGATGCTGTCTAAAAATCTGCCAAGCATATAAGTGGTTTTAGTTTTGATGTTACATAAATTTTCTCTCTCTTGTCTGATGGCATCATCTTTCAAAAACAAATAGCGGCATAATTGCAAGAGAACATTATAAACCAAGAAAACTTTAGAAAAAAAAATACAATTTACATTGTAAGAATTACTTGTCATGCAAAACATCTTCTCCAATTGTAAAAAAAACAGTAAACAGCTACAGATCAATGACCTAGGTTGCAATTACAAAAAATAAATTTGGAAATGTTATACAGTATAATCTGCATATGTCACAAGCATACACACTTAACATAAAGTGGTAGCAATACCCATAATTCGCATCCTAATGTAAGCCTGTCATTCGTTGAGATGACTGGAAGAACCAGACTTTCTGCTGGAATATCTGAAACACGTGAAAATAAAAATATAGCAGCATCTAAAGATTGAAAAAATATGCGTGCACCTGCAAAGAAAAAATTTCCAATGCTGCAAAAAAGAAGCATGTCAGTTAAGTCATGATTGTGTAAAAAGCTTCAAAAAACACAGAGAAATTTAAGGTGGAAAGCTTTATCAAGAATGGGAAAAAACTTAAGGAAACAACAAAAATTATCCAAGAACATATGATTCTCTAGAATACATAGACTTCAAGGCAAATCACTCCTAAATATTGGCGGAATAGGAAGCCTACTCAAGAACATGATCATCAATATTCCAAATATAAACAGCACTGTGACACCACAAAACAGAAAGTAGCAAGACATAGTTACAATTGGATACAAGTACCTGCCATTACTAAAGCAAAATGATTCATTAGGCCGACGCAGGATCTGCATTCACAAAACATTTATTGATTTCATACTAACATTATTTCACAAGTTCTAACAAGTACTAAAGCATTTGACAGAAACAACACATACAAAAGTTGGAACCAATCTGGAGAAGAAGCAAAATAAATAAATAAATAATGACATCCAGCATACTTTCAAAAGAAGAACAAAATTAAGAGGTGTCACCATTAACTTTCCTATACCCTATCACCAATATTAACCACTTCATCTCTCACATAAAAGTTCCTCTCATTTTGTAGAAAGTTTACGTTAAGTCCATAGACCTTCGACGACATAGTTAATAGGTATGCAAGAAGCACGTTGCATGAAAATCAACAAGATGAAATGGCAATAAAGGGACAATCCAGTATCATTTTCAGCTTAGCCTACCTCATTTTGGAAATAAACAAGAAAAGCTCGAATTGTTTCACTATATGGTCTTGATACGCCTTTCCATAAAGAGTGTTCTCCTCCTACAATATCATACCTGCCAAATTCCAACTCAGCACACCGTTATTCAATACCCGCACCATATATATACCTAGCAAGTAAAACAATAGAAATTCAGGACAGAACCTATAAAACTGAATTTAATAGTAGACAACACAGTAATTTAAGGAATTTCAAGACACCTTTTACATGAACAAAATATACCTAAGCAAAAAATACAACATTACTGGACCATCAAGTTTTTGCACATCAAACTTTTTCTCTAATATTTTATGTTCAAAAACAACCGGTCCAGCACTTTTAACACCTTTCTCTTTTCCTTTTTTCTCAAATTTCCTACAATTTTTTACACTGACTTCATGAGGGGAAAAGTCAAATATGAAAAGCAACCAAGAAAACGTTGAAATGCACAAACACGGGGATAAATTAGTGTAAATCCAAGTTATGCAAAGAAACACATTTTGGAACCAATTAGTATGATGAATATTACGACGTAAAAGGAGAAGTGCTTTAAATTGAAATGCATTTAATGCTACATATTTAAATTAAGAAATCAACAAAATTCACAAGACATATTATTACCATTGGGATTTGGAATCTTGGGGATCAAGAGGTAAGCGATGCCCAAGCAATCTTCTGACAGCAAGAGCTTCAGCACTACTTTGATCAGACAATCTTAAACACCTCGACCGAATATCTCCAACCGCAGGACCACCTAAGTTACAGTTTAGAGTGTATCAATCATACCGGAAAAGAGAAAAAGAAAAGGTGCATCTGCTATTTACCGAGCACGCGGACAATCTCAGCAGTACTGCCACCATCATCAGAAACAGGGAGAACGTGAGCAACACTCGTTGTTAATTTCTTCAGTTCTTCCACTACGCCATTAAACGCAGTACCCCCTGCATATGCATTAAAAATTAATCATAATTTTTGGATCTAATTGAAGAATGAGGAAGTATAGTAGAGACCTGAGAAGACGAGGAGGGAGGGTTGTGAGGGCCTAGGGCTTGAATTTGAAATGGAAGAGGGCGAGGAGGAGCATTGAAGGGAAGTCATGGATAGGACAAGAGGTTTTGGTATTGGCTTAGGGAATGAAGAAAAAGGGAAGAGTAATTGAGGAGGAGAGTGGAGGAGAAGAGAGGGGGAGAAGGCCTTGGAAATCAGGGGTCCCAAACACCTGTCCGCCATATTCCCGCGATTTCCTCCCTCCAACCAACAAACTTATTTACCTCACCACCTATATTATATTATATTTTGTTCTTAAATAAATAAATTCTCATTTTTTTCTAATTTAGTGGGTTTTGTATTTTCAATCACATTTTTTTCTACACAAAAATAAAAATAGAGGATGAATTTTTTTCCCATTCAAATGGTAAATTTTGTTATCTTGGTATCTTTTGACAGGTTATTTAAAATCAATTTTGTATTGTAGTTTAATTCAGTTATAATATTTAATTTAAATTTAATTAATAAATAAGTTGATTTACATGTGTAAAAAAGATAGAATTTAATTTATTTAGTAATAATCTTATTTCTTCAAATGTATTTAAAAAAAAAGGGTAATTAGTTATTTTGAAAAGCTAGTTTTAACAATAATTTCTTGTAATAAATCAAAGAGGTTGATTTGAAATTTATTTTTGTACTATTTTAAAAAAATTAAATTGCAATTAAAATTCAATTCTTAACCTAAGATTTTATTACAAATTTTTAATTGAATTCAATTCAAAGATTATAAACATACTAATAATGTTTTTCAAGTTTTTTTTTTCTTTTTAATTTTATCATCAATTTCAATATAAAAAGAAAATGTGGGATCTTGTCTTATCAAACTTATAGTTGATAAGCTAAATGGGCATGTGTAAAGTAACAGTAAGGGCAAACTACATTTGAGCTCTTAAGGTATCACTTTAATTAGGGATCTCAATTATGCCAGATAATATCAGTAAAAAAAGAAGTATATATGATTAATGTTGATGTTTTTTTTTAAAATGTTGATGTTTTTTAAGGAAAATGTTTTGTAATGTTTTTTTTTGTTATTGGCTTGTGAGTTAATACAAGTGTGAACTAAGAATTCATAACATTTAATGAATAAAATTCTTTTATCACAAAATGTATTAACAATGTAAAACTACAATAACCTAAATTTAAATTCATCAAAGAATCTTAATAATATCCAATGCGAAGAAATGTTAAAGCTTAAACAAATTTTTAATTCAAAATTATTTTTAATGAGTTACCCATCATTAGCAATAAACTCATAAATAATTAAAAGTCTAAAAATCAATGGCGCGATCAACTCGCGCTTCCATTGTGCACAACAAATTAGTATAAGATCCATTAGTTTGATATGTTTTTTTTTCAAAAATCAAAGTACTCAAAAATATGTTTTGAATGCACCACTAGAAATTACTCGTCTAAAGAATTCCAACAATATAAAAATCAAGCAAATCAAAGCTAAAACAAAGTCAGACAGACCAGTCAAAGTTTGCCTATAAAAGTCAAAACGAGTGAATAAGAAAGAGTTCAATCCTATACAACTATCTAACCCGAATCAATTACCTGGCCCACATGGTTTGACCTAAAAACATGAGGATGACATCAGCATACAATTAGCATGTCACGTCAGTCGTCATTGTCCAATCAACTCACATGTAGCAAATGGGTCTAACTAGCTATGTTAGCGAGCCACGAGCCGGGTGATAGGGTCAAATGTGTGTGATCCTACATGTAACCATGTTTTTTGTTAAATCTGGCCCATCCATCATGCCATAATTATTTTAATCAAATCTTAGCAGTTTGAAATGCAATCAGGACGACTTCAATCTTGTTTTCAGCTAATCTAATCATTTTAGATGCAATGATTCAGTATGGTTGTGATATAATAAGATTGATTACTTGACTGTGGAGGTCATCTTGGTAGTGAAAGGAAAGGTTGCACATGTTAGCCCAATACATATATTGGATTGTAATTGAGGATTCAGCAGCAATGAGGAAAGATAAAATTAGGATACGGACACCTAGTCATGTAAAACATAAAAGATTAGGGTGTAGAGTAATGATGACTATGAGACCAATATTAATAAATTTAAAGCACTAGCAATCTTGCCAGATATATAAAAATCAAATGGATAGATAACCCATTAAATTCCAAATAACTTGTGATGGAGTCAGAGAGGAAATTTCATGATTATATGATGGAAGAAGTGTCAAGTATAACTGTAGCATACTTAGTATTGGTTATATATATGGAAACTTAATACAATGGATAAATATGGCCTAAAAAGTTCTATCTAAATATTTCCTAAGAACTTGTTTAGTTAAAGTATTATCTATATAGAGTTATTTTCATGTATGTGTTAGTTTGTAATGAAACAGTTGTAGTCTAGCAATATAACAACAAAAAAGACATTCAGAGTTCTGTATGTTCAAGGATTTAATAGAGCATTAGTTTCTCCAAAGATGCCAAATTTGATAACTGTGATTTCTTGATGGTAGAACTACGAAAGTCCCTGATAAAGTAAAAGAAATACAGTAAAAGGTAAATATTGGCACACTATTTTGACTCGAACAAGTGTTGTGATAAGATGAGGTGTTGTCAAACATAGGGAAGCAATAAGAAAAAATTTGGTGAATAGAAATAACATGAAGGTATATGGAGATTGTGCATGAGTATTCATAAGATATAATATGGTACTAAAATGAGACAAGTGCAATCATAAGAAGTTTTCACAATGAATCTCAAAGTAGAGACTATGTTAAGAATGTACAATAAAAAGTCTTATACGATCTTGATGAAAACAATATCATATGCCTTTCTAATACATGTAAATATAAATAAAAGAGTTATTACACTGACGCACCCAGTTGAAAAGGTGTAACCGCTTATGATAAAGGCGAAGATATTTTTGTTTAAAAGCGAGAATTGAGCCATTAAACATCCTAAGTAAACCAGTGCATTCACGATGATGAGAGGCATAAAAGCTTCAAACATAGAGATTGAGGTAAAGGGTTGTAAAAGGTATGCAACAACTCTGTATTTCTATATGATTAGTGGCAACAATCTCTCCTCTAGTACACATGGTGGTAAAGGATGGTGGGGCCACTTCGAGGCATCCCAAATCAAGAAGGATGTAAGCGCCCTATGATAATAGGTGAAAACACCTTGGTGAAAAGGTGTGAGGGCCTCCAAGGACAAATCTCCCAGAAAACAATTTTATGGCTGAAAACGAGTGGATACAATAAATACAAAATCAATAGTGGAGTATTGGATAAACTAAGTATAGAAAAAAATATATGAAGAGACTTTAATGGGTTAAACTCATGATGAAGTGAAGAGCAAAGTTAGACTTTTTTGTAAAATAAATATCATTTCACCGAAAAGCACAACTTGAAAGTAAATCCACTTATCTACTATTGGCGAAAGTGAAAGATGAGAATTATTTGATTAAATTTAACAAGAAAAAAAATCTTAAAAAATCTATGTAACAAAAATATCCATAAAGCTCTCAATCTTTAATAGTTGAAAAGAACATGGAGGTACTGGTGAGGGAGGTCATTTTTAAAAGACAATAGACTAATAACAAAAGAAATTAAAAGCCTTAAGAGTATAAAAAATTTATAGAGAATCTCATTTAAAAAACAATTATAAACGGGTTTGTTATTGTAGCATGTAAGGTAATTCACTGTGAATTTACACATTGTAAATACTATTTCTCCCTTTTATACACAAAGTTTTTACCTTGCTATCAATGGTAGAGTGGTGTTTTCTAGGGGGTCCAAAGGTCATTTGCAAATTGATTGGGAACAATTTAGTAGTTTATATTTTTTGGCATAGTTGAATTACATAGATTCCCTCAAAAGGCAAAAAAATAAAAATAAAAGGCTTTAAGGGCTTTTGCACAATTTTGTTTTTTTACAAATAGTACAATCACTTCATTGTTCTTAAAATAAAAAATAAATAAATGATGAGTCAAAGGGTATTTTAGCATTTTCTTTTGGTTTTGTTGGTGCGTGTGGTATCGTACAACAATCAAAATTTCTTAATCACTGTGTCATCTAAAGCTTCTAGTGGAGATGAAACTGTTGGGGCAGCACGTGTTGCTCAAATCACAACAATTCGGTGATAGTTGGGTTTTTTCTCCAACCCTTATTTTTTCTCTCCTCTCCTTGAAATTCATGTAATGTCAACAAAAAACCAGGATTGCCCTCTCATTTATTTTGTCTTTTATTTATGTTCCTTTGTCTTTTGATTGGTATTTATTTGTTTTGGAATCTTTTTTAGATTTTATTTTTTAATTTCATTCATTTTCATTTGATTTTTTAGTTTTTATATTAAATATGGCATTCATTCTTTTGATTATTGTTTTTCAATCCTTTTCTTGATTTGTTTTTTTTTTTTTGTCAATTTTGTCCATAACATTTTATTTTATTTCATTTTATTTTTTTCAAATTTGATTTGCATTCTTTTAATTGCTCTTTTTTAATCATTTTCTTAATTTGTTTTTTCTTTCAATTTGTCCTTTAACATTTTATTTTATTTGTTTTTTTATTCAATTTTGATCCTTATTCTTTTAATTGCTCCTTTTTTTATCATTTTCTTATTTTATTTTATTTTATTTTTTGATTAAATTTCTCATTATTTTCTTTTATTAGTTTTTTTATACAAAATTTGATCTTCATTGTTTTTATTACAACTTGTTTTCTTTTTTATTTTTTATGGTTAAGAGTTTTGTTCATGATTTTTTTTTAATCTTTTATAGGGTCATCTCGGTCTCATAACCAAGATTGCTGGTTTTGAAAATTAGCTTGATTTAATTTTAGTCTTTTAAAAGAAATTAATTTTATCATTTGACATTAAGCTATTGGGCCTTGGAGCTTTCTATTTTTGTCCTTTTCCTTTCTCTAGGGTTATCTCAGATCGTAAATTAGTCAAGTTAACTCGACTTATTTTGAATTTTTTTCAATATTTTTAATTTTATTATTTGTCATTGAACAATTGGGTCTTGAGATCTCTCATATTTTATGTTTTTTCTTTCTATAGGGTTATCTCAGGTTGTAAGTTCATTAGGTTAATTTAGGGTAGCTAGGGTTTTTTTTTCAATGTTTTATTTATTTATTTAAACTTGATTTTTTTTTCTAAGTCATTTTAAAAAGAAATTAATTTTTTTATCCCAATTTCATATCATGAATTGTAGGTTAGTGGAGTGAATCCGTTGACTCGGATTTTTTCTTTCATATTTTGTTTTTTAAATTAATTTTTTTAATTTTATTTTTTAAAATTAGTTTTGCTGGAACTTGAGTTTTTTTTTTTTCCCCTTCCTCTAGGATTATTCCACGAATTAAACAAGTTCACTTAAGTTATCATCATCTAGATATCTTTAAAATCTGAGATGGATGCCAAATTTTTAAGGTAGGAGAGGGGCCGGGAAGAGCGTGAGACCGACCAAACAACACGTTAACGTAAAAAATTCCCAATAGATCCTTTTACACATTAATTAATCTCCTGTCCAATTTTCAATGAAGAATTTCAGAATGTGTTCCAAAAAAAATGGAAGGGCTTTTCTATTTTAGAAAATAAAATATGCATCTATAGTCATTTAAACGCATAGTACATATTATAATTAACAAAAGCAAATTATATCTATGCCATAAAAATGAAATTATGCATGATAAAATAATTCTCAATAACTTGTAAAAAAAATATTTTTTAATATAATTATAAATAACAAATGAATTAGTGATATTAGCCAGATATGAAAAAGGAAAATATAACGTTTTCCTTTGACAAAAGGACGCCAACTACAGTCATTACTTTTCTCCGACTAGAGACATTGCACATAGAGCCCTACAATCATGAAAAAAACATCAACACGTTGCTGCAATGCTATTTATTCATAAGTAAATGGTTCCATTGCTTAGACAATGATGGACTCCCACGAGCCTTGAAAGGACCTAAATCTCTCTCGACCTCTATACAAATTATCAGGAATGTACTAGCCGAATTCAATCAAAGCATCTGAAACGAGAGATATTTCCATCTTTTATGTGCACGAGTGAGACAACAAAATCACTTCAAGTTATCGAGTTCATCATATGTTAATATATCTAGACTATCACCCACTCGGAATCAGAGAGACTGTCATCTGGTGTGGTAATAACAGATGATGCAAAACCTTCTCTCCGATTACTAGATTCTGGACCGAGATTTCTGTACCGAGCTGGTTCCTGATTGAAAACTTGATTCGCTGTCCTTTCCTGCAAGAAAAAAAGAGAGAAGAAACATCAGTTATCAAAAGTTTCAAACTTCAATAGTTCAGTGGCTCATTTCAAACTCGAAGGATGCCCAGAAGCTCTTATTTCAAAGGGTTGTATATTTAAGCTTTCAAGAGTTTTCTCCTTGAAGTAGAAGTAACCTTACGAAGTTGACAGGAAGCCATACCTTGGAAGACCAAAGTTGTCCTGCTTCAGAGGAAACAGAAGAAAGTTCATTACAATCTATTACAAAGCAACTCCCATCAAGCTTCACTGTACATGATAACCCCAGATTGGCAGCATCTTCAGTGGAGTTGTCTAATTGTCCTGTGAGAAGATAAGAAGAGTAAATTTTATCATAATTGCTCCTTTCTTTGATCACAATGTCAGCTAAATTAAGACAAACAAATAGTTTGTCAAATGCATAAGATAACAGCAGCTCCAACTAGGAAAGGGAAAGTGTGGAATATAATAGAGTGAGATATCAAGTAAAGCCTTTAAAAAATCACACACTGGAGAAAGGGGGGCCACATTCATCATAATGGAAGAAACATTTGGATACCAGTTTCAAGAGCAGACAATGTGATCTGGCTCAACTCGTGAAGAGAAGGTTCTGGCACCAATGTGGTTAAGGGGCTACATAAGTTTGTAGGCCAACCAATGCAGATATATCAATGGAGGGAAAGGAAAAGTGAAAGAGTAGCTAAGCAATAGTAGAAGGAAATACTTACTGATTGATTCAGCTGAGGTTTCACTGGAAGTAAATCCCAATTCTGGAACCTTGCTTTCGTTGGAATAAACCAAATTAACAGATTTTGAAGATGGCTTGTCTATTGGAATTACTTCTGTGAGAGAGTTACTTTCTAGTAGATCATACGATGTTGAGGACAACACTGAAATGCTCATATCTTTCTCTTCTGGGGTATCTAACTTCTCAAGCTGAACTTGCTTTTCCTCGGAATGAATTTCCTTAAAACTTGACACTGATTTTTCATGTATCTCAGCAACAACCATTTCCTCCAAAGATAGATCATCCTTTGTGGCCTTGATGGGTTCAGCAGAAAATGAATAAAGCGATTGCCTCAGATTGCAAGGTTCCATATCAAAATGGTCTTGGGCAATGCCTTCTTTTGACATTTTAACCACCTCAGTGTTTTTCACTTGGCAGGAGTCACTAGCTACACCATCCAC
>Ga0325403_1007941_pt1 | contig 10149 bp, 9 predicted proteins | sample PopdelMetagenome_19_FD_205665 | JGI IMG/M metagenome (GOLD analysis project Ga0325403, IMG submission 205665) | Populus deltoides microbial communities from Bellville, Georgia, United States - Xylem-PdKOR-R4 | ecosystem: Host-associated > Plants > Phyllosphere > Stem > Wood/Secondary xylem...
AAGGATCTTTGCTGGAATGTCTAGAACTTCGAATTTGGTCTTCAATCAAATCGAATGTATCATTCGTGATAAGCTTGATTTGATGAGGAATGTCGTACCAACAAATGACAACAAAAGGATCCAACGAGCTTGGAGGGTGAATACCATAGATTCTTAATTTGTTAGTTAGCTGGTTGTATTGGTTTCCCTCACGAATCTAGTGAGGTTTCAGTTTTAGGGTCAATGGCTAGCCTGTAGCCATCTATTAATTTATGTTTCTGTTATCATTGTAAATCTGGGGTATGCCCCTTATAATGTTTGTATCTTCTTCTTTTAATACATACGTCAACTTACCAAAAAAAAAAAAAACTCATAAGTTAAATCCCTTACACTGCTGTGAGAAGAGAAGAAGAAAATCAAACAATACAAGTCTGATTGATGCAAACATATTATTCGATAGTTTTACCCATATTTACTTAGTATTTTGCCTATGTTTTGAAGGCACTTTTGGATGTAAGATTTTAAAAGAAGTAAATTGGAGATAATTGACAAAATTGACCTCCAATTGATGTTTTGTGTAGAGCTTGAGCTCTAGAGATCAAAATGAAGTGATTCCAATGGCATATTAAAAAGCTAATATCCATACCTTTCTATAGATATATGGCAAGAAAAAAAAAAGGAGAAAAGTATGGAAATCACAGCCTTCAAAGACAAATCTCGCATTCTACCAATGTTGGCCTTTGGCCATTCTACTTTGAATATCTTGAGCTACATAAGTCCATTAGATGCAAACTCAAATTGATTGGATTCCTGACTCGAAGACCTATCAGCCTACCAAATTTCAACAGAAAAGGACAGATATGAGAGAGATGATTTTTCTAAATGACACATGAATTATGCCAACAAACAGGTTTTGTGAAGAAATAAGTTCAAAGTACTTCTCAAAGCATCTAAACCAACATCCAAGTTTTTATTTCGGCAATTTAGCTTCTCTAAGTCAAAAATCAAAGTTTGAAGATTTTTTGCAAGACTATTTCTCTTTTTTTAGAAAAATAGTTATTGAAATACTTAAATGTAAATTGTATACTTAAGAAAGGACTATTTTGTAGAAAAGGAATTAGGGTTTCATATCAAATAAAAAGAAAGAGACAAAGGAAGGAAATGGGTGGCCATAAAAGAGAAGAAAAACACACCCTTTCCTCCACAAACCCGAAATCATGCATTCTTTTTTCTTTTTTATTAGTTGTTCAATAAACATGCAAGGGTAAACTCTTTTTCTTGGTTGCAAGGACACAGAAACCTTCGGATTTCAAGAACTGTGAGATTTATTTCCACCTTTTCTTTTCAGTTTATATGATGAATATGCTTGTTTTTCTATATTGATTTCCCATGATTGATTATTTTAATTGCTAGAGCGAAGTCTAAGTTATTATTGTAAACAATCTATTGCAAAGTTTACGTAGAGTCTCCAGTTTCACGGAAACAGTTATAATACTCAATCCAACTGTTGGATCAAGTTGAAAGTTTACGTGGAGTCTCCAGACAGTTTGTCCTACCTAGGGTTAAAATTTCACTTTAATCGGAGTTCTAAAAGGCATTAAAATACTAGTCAACAAAGGCTGCATAAATTTTGTTATTTACTTCATTTTGACTTGCGGACTTCCTGTTTGGATAGGATTCTTTTCCTACAAGAATGTGGTAGTATGTTTTGAAAATCTCCTAGCTCTACAAGGATCTTTATTGGGCTCCAACATAATTTTCAAGTGTGGCAAAGATTCATAAATGTTTTAGAATTCTTTTCTTACAAGGATTCTTTATTCATCCTACCTACAATAAGGAAAGAAGATATCAGAATTAATTCAACCTTCATATTCGATTCTCCTAGCTTATATAAGACTTCTAAAGGGCAACAAATCTGATTCTTTCATATTTAGAATTTTAAATTCAGATTTATTATTGTTATTATTATTTTCTTCTTAGTTTAGGGTTTATTTATATTATTTAGGTTTAATTGTAAGGGGACATCATCATATAAGTCCACATAAGGGGTCCATTAGGGTTTATTTTAGTTTTGAGTCACTATAAATAAGGGCATAACCAGATATGTAAGGGTACGTAATTTTCAGATCAATAAACTTCTTTCACCGCATTGGTTGTGTTTGTGGGATAATCGCCCTTCCTTGGTTCTCTAAAGAACTGAAAATGACTTATCAAAGAACAACTAGCTTCGTGGTATCATCTCTATACTTCTCGTTCATGAATCAATATTTGTTGGGTGAGGGTTTTTCCATTTCCAATAGTGTTGGTGCCTAGGTATAAGTTATCTTTGTGACACACTTCTATCAAACTTGATTTACATGGCTTTTCAGGAATTGGTGTCTTTGCGTGTGGGTTGCGTGACAACATGATCACGAGGTTCACATAATTGATGTATCGTTTCAATGATCGGTTTTGATTTCTGCAGGTGGACATCTACTTGAAACCAAGGTTTGTTCTCTTGATTATTTTCTGATTTATTTAATTTAGCTTGATTGTTTTACTCTGTTATAGCCTAGATAATCTCAAAATCCTCCCCAATTGCATATTGTATAACATAAAGATCTGAACTAAACCTTACTTATGGGATCGACCCCTTACTTGCTTTATACTATTTTGTTTATTTAAGTTAGGGTAATTAATTTGTGTGATGCGACATTGCATTACTTATATAAGGCTTATTTATATAGCCTGTAATATTGTCTAATAATCTTAGAAACCAATATGTCATTAAATACCACTAACCCTTTTTTCCTTGTGTAGCTAGGATGACTAAGAAACCCTTGTAAGAAAATGATTTTGTAACATTAATGAATCCTTGCCACACACTTATAAATTATGTTGCAGTCCATTAAAGATCCTTGTAGAACTAAGAAATTCCCAAAACAAGCTACCATATCCTTATAGTTAAAGGATCCTTACCAAATAGGAAGTACACTTGTTAAAAGAAAGTAAATAACAAAATTCATACAACATGTTCTGATATATATCACAAGTCCTTCCCGAACTCCAATTCACTTGAAAGCTTACCCCAACATGGAAAAATACATCTTGAATCTTCTAGTAAAGTTTCAGCTCGATTCAAGGTTTCATTTGGAGTTATGTTCAATAGTTTAAAACTGGATGGTAGGAAATTTTATGGAAGTAGGAGACGAAAAAATTGAATTTAATTTTCATGATGCAATGAAATAATCCTTACAATAATGCTTATTTTATCACATGCTATAAACAAGTTGATTAGTGTGTGCAACAAGTTTTTAATTTTGATTGCGAGGACAGATTAAGCGTGGTTTTGAGCTATGGTTGTGGTTTTACCAAGATAGAAAAAGAGAGGCACATATGTGTTCCCCAAAACGTTCAAGAATCAGCCTTGGCTGTGCAAGCTTTGCAAACAGCCCCTTGTGTAGTCTTTGTTGATTTAGTACTTTCACAAAAAAAACTTATGCCATCTATTTTACAGGTACTCGAGTTAGAATTGAAATCTTTGCTTGATAATTTGAAGTATATATTCATTGGCGACAATAATACACTTCTTGTCATCATAGCAAAAGGTTTGACAAGTGCGCAAGAGGAAAAACTTGTGAAGTTGTTGTGCGATCACAAAACAGCCATTGGATTGACTTTAATGAGATGCAACATAGTTTCCAAGTGTGGTAAGGATTAAAAAATGTTTCAGAATTCTTTTCTTACAAGAATTCCTTATTCATCCTACACACAACAAGAATAGAAGACTTCAGAATTAATTATACCTTCAAATCATATTTCCTAGTCTATTTGGGACTTCTTAAGGGTGAGAAATCCGATTCTAGCATATCTAGGATTAGTATTTTTTGGATTTTTGTTATTTTTTATTATTTTCTTCTTAGTTTAGCATTTTATTTATATTATTTGGGTTTAATTGTAAGTGGGCCTCATATAAGTCCACATAATGAGTTCATTAGGGTTTGTTTCAGTCTAGAGTAAGTATAAATAAAAGCATAACCAGACATGTAAGGGTTACACAATTTTCAGATCAATAAACTTCTTTTGCCGCACTTATTTTGTGTTGGTGGGATAACCTCCCTTTCTTAGTTCTCTAAAGAACCGAAAAAAGACTTATAGAAGAACAAATGACTTAGTGGCATCATCCTTATACTTCTCGTTCATGAATTAATATTTATTGGGTGGGGGTTTCCCTTTTTAATAGTGCTGGTGCCTCGGTACAAGTTATCTTTGTCATATTTCTATCAAACCTGATTTACTTGGCTTTTCGGGAATTGGTGTCTTTGGATGTTGGTTGCTTGACTGCGTGTTCAAGAGGTTCACATCATTTGGTATCAGAGTCTGGCTTCATTACTCAGTTATATCCTTCTAAAATTTTTGTTTCTTGTTTCCACAAAAAATTCCTTAGTGTCCAATTTCTTCTTCTCCTTGAATTTGCGGCATATAAAAAAAATTTATTTCATTTTGTTACTGTCCAAAATATATCAGTAGTATAAAAAGAACCGTTGAAAAAGATGTTTATTAGTTTTTGCCGCAGAAAACTAAACAAGGGAAAATTAGATCAAATCAACTCGGAATTAGCTCAAATGTTATACTCTGATTACTGGTGATGCGAACCTCGTGATCACATGGTCACGTAACCCACACGTAAAGACACCAATTCCCAGAAAGCCAAGTAAATCAGGTTTGATAGGAGTGTGACATAAAGATAACTTGTACCTAAGCACCAGCACTATTGGAAACAGAAACCCCCACCCAATGAATATTGATTCGCGAATGAGAAGTATAAGGATGACGCCACGAAGACAGTTGTTCTTCGATAAGTTATTTTTCAGTTCTTTAGAGAACCAAGGAAGGGAGATTATTCCACCAACACACAATAAGTGCAGCAAAAAAGTTTATTGATCTGAAAATTACGTAACCTTACATGTGTGGTTATGCCTTTATTTATATTGACTCTAGACTTAAAGAAACCCTAATGGACCCCCCTTAGGTGGACTTGTATTAAGCCCACTTACAATTGACCCAAATAAGTAATAATAACCCAAAGACTAAGAAGAAAATAATAAAAATCCAAAAATTACCATCCTAAATATGCTAGAATCAGATTTGTCACCATTAAGAAGTTCCAAATAGACTAGGAAATGTGATCTGAAGGTAGAATTTATTCTGAAGTCTTCTTTCCTTTTTGTAGCTAGGATGCATAAGGAATCCTTGTAAGAAAAGGATTCTGAAATAATTATGAATTCTTGCCACACTTGGAAACTATGTTGCAACCCATTAAAGATCTTTGTAGAATTAGTAGATTTCCGAACTAAGCTGCCACATCCTTTTAGGAAAAGAATCCTAGCCAAACAGGAAGTCCACAGGTCAAAAGAAAGTATATAACAAAATCGTACAGCCTCTGTTGACCCGTATTAAGATGCCTTCATGAGCTCTGCTTAACCTGAAATTTTAACCCAACATAGTACAAAATGTCAGGAGACTTCATGTAAAATGTCAGCTCGATCCAACGGTCGGATTGTGAATTATGACTGTTACTGTAAAAATGGATAGTTGCACATTTTACGTCAGAATCCGAATTCAACCTTTCCTGGATCATATCAACTAGAGTCTAAAGTGCACAACATATGCATTTTGGGTTCGATTGGATATCGTTTGCTTTGGTTTTCAATTCCAGGTCTAATTAGGTATGATTCATAATGTTTTTGCGTCAGTATATCAAACCTTATCGTAAATTGCTCAAATTTTATATTCTGTCTATTTGAGTTAAAATCTCACTATATCTGCAATTTTAGCTCATTTAGACATCATTTACTATAGGTTCCAGATTCAGATTTAACTTTTCGTAAACGGGTATGTTTTGTGTCAATTTTTGAAATTCCCTTTGTTTATGTTGTTTTCGATTCTTGAAGTATATTTTCAACACCTCTAACATATTTGGGTCTTGTTTCATCATTTTGCATACTTTTTTCTGTTTTTTATTCATGTATTTAGTTTCGTTCATATTTCGGATAGATTCACTTGCTACTCGCGAGACTATCATCATAGTTTTTTTTTGCTTGTTTTTTGGGTTTTATTGCTTCTTGAGTCTTATATACATCTATTTGGATTGCGTTGCTAAGTTGGTTCTATTTGGTATGATTTCAATTACGTAATAACCGAATGAAGGTGAGATGAGGGGAGAAACCTAAGTTTGAGTGAAACACGAGTGACGTGAGGATATTTTTATATTACTAACCAATTTTTCAGGTATCATCATGTTAGATCAAAACAACACACCACCCCTTCCCGAGGGTGAACTTAAGTACCAAATGCAAGTCATGACGAAGATGATGGAAAGAATGAATTTCATGATGAGGAACGTGTGTGACAGACTTGAGAAGGTGGGGGAATGTGGTAACATGGCTGGAACATGTACTCCAGACGTGAGAAAGGTTGGGGTTGAACTGAAATCAAACAATTGCAGTAGGGCCGCAAGGCCAAGGTGGGCGGGCAGATTATGAGGATTTTAAAGGGGACGTTGATGATATTGTGATGGTGGTTTTGAGAATGAGACCATATGATACGATTATGGTAAGTTCAAATTCGGATTTTGATGTAAAATATGCAACTATGTAGTTTTATGGCAACAATCATAATTCTTAATCTGACCGTTGGATCAGGCGGAAATTTACGTGGAGTCTCCTGACATGTTGTCCTACCTTGGGTTAAAATTTCAAGTCAATCGGATATCAGAAAGGCACCGCAATACTGGTCAACAGAGGCTATACGAATTTTGTTATTTATTTTCTTTTGACTTATGGACTAATATTTGGCTAGGATTCTTTTCCTAAAAGGATGTGGCAGCTTGTTATGTGGACTAGCCCAGAAACACTACCAAGGACCCATTACATGTTCCAAATGGTCCAATGACTTGGTCCAAGATAAAGGCATTAAATGCAATGTTTTGAAGGTTGCAACCAAGTCAGAAATGAAAGGTCCATTGGAGTATCAAGAGGAGACCCTAGTACATCTTATCCATGTGCAAGAGGGGTCCAACACAACCTTATTTAGGCCATGAGGTGAGGACAACGAAGGAAAGAAAAGAATCCTACTACAACTTGAAAACAACATGGATGGCTACCTTTTCCTTTTGTTTCTAGGATTAAGGGGCTGCATGGAAGGCTATAAATAATCATTGAATCAGTTATGTAATCTTCCTTCTCTTCTTCTCATGGCAGAACATGAATTTAATATTAGGGGCTTTATTTTATTTTGTTAGCTCCAACCTAAGGCTTGTTTGGGCTTAATTAATACTTTGTTTTTAGCTAGGATCCAAGGCTTGTTTGGATTAAGTTATGGGACTTTCAATTTAGGGTTTTGGGTCAGTTTTGAGTGGACCTCATATATGTCCACATAAGGGGTCCATTAAGGTTAATTTTTCAAGAACTATTTAAACTCATGTAACCAAAATTTCAGCAGCCTTATCGAAGATTAACTGGCTTCGTGTGAGAGTGATTCTTGCATTATTTAGTTCTTTAACGAATTGAATCTGACTATTACTTCTGATTTTTTCAATTTTAACATGTGAAAGTGATTCTTGCATTCTTTAGTTCTTTAACGAACTGAATCTGACTTATCAAAAATTAACTGGCTTCATGGCATCATTCTACTCTTTCCAATAATGTTGGTGCCTTGGAATAGGTTTTTATTGTGCCACACTCCTATCAGATCTATTTCGGCTTTCCAAGATCAAATCTCAATCTTGTTTGTGGGTTGCGTGACCACGTTATCACGAGGTTCGCATCACTTGTTTTGGGAATCTCCTAGTTCTACAAAGATCTTTAATGGGTTGCAACATAGCTTCCAAGTATGGCAAGGACTCATAAATGTTTTATAATCCTTTCCTTACAAGGATTCCTTATTCATCTTAGTTACAACAAGGAAAATATACTTCAGAATAAATTCTACCTTCATATCAGATTTCCTATCTATTTGGGACTTCTTAATGGTGACAAATTTGATTCTAGCATATTTAGGATAATAATTTTCAAATTTTAATTATTTTCTTCTTAGTCTTTAGGTTATTTAGGTCAATTGTAAGTGGGCCTCATATAAGTCCACCTAAGGGGGGTCCATTAGGGTTTATTTAAGTCTAGAGTTAGTATAAATAAAGGCATAACCAGATATGTAAGGTTGACAATTCAGATTAATAAAAAATTTTGTTTGCCGCACTTTGCATGTGAGTTGGTGAGATACTCTCCTTTTCTTGGTTCTATAAAGAACTGAAAAATAACTTATCAAAGAACAACTCACTTCATGGAGTCATGCTTATACTTCTCGTTCACGAATTAATATTTGTTGGGTGGGGGTTTTCCGTTTCCAGTAGTGCTGGTGCCTAGGTACAAGTTATCTTTGTGTCACACTCCTATCAAACCTGATTTACTTGGCTTTCCGGAAATTGGTGTCTTTGCGTGTGAGTTGCATTACCATGTGATCATGAGCCAAAAAAAAATTCAATAGTGTCCAATTTCTTCTTCTCCTTGATTTTGTAGCATATCAAACCTGATTTACTTGGCTTTCCGGGAATCGACGTCTTTGTGTGTGAGTTATATAACCACATGATCATAAGGTTCACATCTCATATGCCATCGGGAAGGTTTTAGGCAGCCTAGAAACCGAAGGGATTTTGGGAATAGAATTAGGGGCCAATTCGGCCAAAGGTCCTGATACTTTTATGAGTAAGAGAGAAAGGTGGATTGGATTTTTTATTCTCATAGCTATTAGGAGGCAAAGAAGTTGGAAGATGATATAGATTAAATGAGGCAAAAAATTAATGGGGTTGATCGGATGAGATTCAATACAAGTAAGGAAGAGAAACTGAGGTTACCACTTTCAAATATTTATGATCGTAATGCTTTTATGATGTTAGATAAAGAGCGCAAGGCTAAACGACTTGCAAAGGTTTATAAAGAAACAAAAAAAAAAGAACGTGAAGAATGTCTTTATTTGAAATAAAAGAGAGCTTTAATTCAACGCCAAAGGGATAAAAAATAAAAAAAGGGCAGCAGTGGTTATCATTCAAAAATATACATGCAAGTGGATGGTAAGATGTCTTTATTTGAAAATATTATCGGTTACTACATTTATACAATGTCGTTATAGGCATTTGCGTGCAAGAAAAGAACTCCAATGGATGAGATAAGAGGCTAAGGAATTGTCCATCAAACCTATTGGTGATTAAAAGATAAATCATCTTGAAGATAGAGGGAATGATACAATGCGGGCAATGAAAAACCAATTAAATTCGGATTTTCACGTAAAATGCACAACTATCCAGTTTCACGAAAATAGTTATAATTTCCAATCCGACTGTTGGATCGGGATGAAAATTTACAAGGAGTCTCCAGATGGGTTTTCCTACCTTGAGTTAAAATTCCAGGTCCATCGAATTTCGGGAAGGCATCGCAATACTAGTCAACAAAGGTTGTACGAATTTTGTTATTTACGATCCACAAAAGGTCAAATTCGGATTTTAACGTAAAATATGCAATTATCCAATTTTAAGGTAATAGTCATAATTATCAATCCGACCGTTGGATGGAGTTGAAATGTTACGTGAAGTCTCCTGACATGTTGTCCTACCTTGGGTTAAAAGTTCAGGTCAATCGAAGTTTGGGAAGGCATCTCAATACGGGTCAATTGAGGCTGTATGAATTTTGTTATGTACTTTTCTTTAACCTGTGAGCTTCCTGTTTGGCTAGGATTCTTTTTCTAAAAGGATGTGGCAGCTTATTTTGGAAATCTACTAATTCTACAAAGATCTTTAATGGTCTGCAACATAATTTCCAAGTGTGGCAAGGATTCATAATTATGTTAGAATCTTTTTATTACAAGGATTCCTTATTCATCCTAGCTACAAAAAGGAAAGAAGACTTTAGAATAAATTCTACCTTCAAACCAGATTTCCTAATCTATTTTGGACTTCTTAATGGTGACAAATCTGATTCTAGCATATTTAGGATGGTAATTTTTGAATTTTTATTATTTTCTCCTCAGTCTTGGGGTTATTATTACTTATTTGGGTCATTTGTAAGTGGGCTTAATACAAGTCCACCTAAGGGGGGTCCATTAGGGTTTATTTAAGTCTAGAGTTAGTATAAATAAAGG
>Ga0325403_1007945_pt1 | contig 10148 bp, 5 predicted proteins | sample PopdelMetagenome_19_FD_205665 | JGI IMG/M metagenome (GOLD analysis project Ga0325403, IMG submission 205665) | Populus deltoides microbial communities from Bellville, Georgia, United States - Xylem-PdKOR-R4 | ecosystem: Host-associated > Plants > Phyllosphere > Stem > Wood/Secondary xylem...
TTAATATATATATAATATGTTAAATTAGATTAAAATTCAAAATCGATCAAACTTGTTAAAATCTTACTGATTTTGACCGATTTCGAGTTTTAACCCACAAAAGTTAAAAAATTTACTGCCTTCATGTCCGAGTCCCCTGACACTCCAAGTCTCCCCTTTCTCCGTTACCCAAATCTCAAATTTTCAATCTTAGCATACTAACACCAACATTAAAAGATCTTGGGTATGGGAAAGCCTTATACTATATTTTAGGCCGGGAAGGCATGATTGGAGAATCGAAACCATGGGAAGACAAAGGTAAATGGTGAGGAATCAAATGAGTAAAATAAGAGATGAGAATACTTATATAGAGAGAAATACTGTGTTTTAGACTAACAATTTGTTAACTACAAAGAGAGACGACAAAGACTTATAGAGAACTTGAAATACATGTCTTGCTTGGTGGGATATTTGGACATTATTTCTAGGACTTGTTACTAACATAAAAAAGGTGGAAGGTGAGGTGGCATGGGATTAAATTGATGTCATTTTGTATGTTTTTGTTCTCGTTATCACGGGTTCACTATATTGGTCTCTGTTAATTTTTTTTTTAAGTTGGTGACATACCTTAAAATGTTGTATTATCTCACTAGTTATCTGTAGTGTGTTTCAAGACCTGTCCTCTAGAAAATGTTCTGAAACTCTATCAATAAAACATAGTTGTTCAATCTTATTTTTTTTCTTTTCGTATTTTTAAGTTATTTAAACCATATATGAATTTTTATTTGAATTATGTATTTTAAGGTGTTTGGACATTTGTATTGTTTATTTCACTTTTATTTTAATTGTGTTATACTATTATTTACTACTTGACTGAAATTGTCAATATATAATTAGTTAAAATATTTTTTTTGTGATTTTACGATCCGAGTTTATATTGTATATTTTATGTCGTGTTAGAAAAATATTTTTGACAACCTTGTTCTAAATCATTCCTGATGATTTTTTTTCATATTCATTTATTTTTCTTAAATTCAGGGTCTCTCCTTTTTTTTTTCTTTTTTAAGAAAAAGAAATTTTTCTGATAATCTAACTACATCAGGAACACTTTGAATTCTGGACTTAACTATAAGCAAAGTTCCCAAAGATTGATATATAATTTCTCACCAAAGAAAAGTCCACGAACAATTTGCAATTTTCAAATACTATATTATGATGGCCCGCTCTCACATGGTGAACCCGTCGCCTTTCGTTCTGCAAGTCTTCGTCAACGTTTTATTTATCCTTATGTAGCCCGTGATATTAATTTGCATCCACCACCAGTTTATTGTTGACTTCTCTCTCCTATTGTACAACAAGCTCGTATATTCAGGTCTCTGCTGCTGGTGCTAATGGTGGATAATTTTGGCAAGCAGGAAAGTGACCTCCTTGAGAGTGAGAAGGTAATGTATAGGAGCTGCACGTAGTTCAACCTTTTCACATGTTCAATATTTGTTTCTGATCTTAACTTTCTGTCCTTCCCTTGATTTACATGTACGCAGTAAGGGCAAGAAAACAAGAGAGCAGCGAAAGATCCTGCAGATTTCGGAGGAGAAGCTTAATTTGTGGCGGTTTAAAACACACGATCCAGGCTTGGAAACGATAGCAAGTTATGCTTCAAGGTTGCTTATATGATCGGTGATTAATAATTATGTCGATTACGATGACAAGCTGCAAGAAAATAGACAAGGTTCCGGACAACACTCCATCTGGTAATTATAATTAAGGTACGGCCGGGAAGTTTATCCTCCAGGTACTGAAGAAAAAAACGTTGTTGTTCAAGGTTTTCAAAGGGAAGTTACTGGCTAGGTAGCAGTGAAATGAGGAAGTTAATTTATCCTAGTATTTCGTTTGCCTTTTAAAAGAAAAAAAGCTATTTTCTTAAATAAATAAAAAAAACTTTTGGTGAGTTGTGTTGTGATCAGTAGTTTAATGGTGGTGTGAGTTTTTTTTTTGGCTTTATTTTTATTTTATGATCTTCTCATATATCAAACAAACGGATCAATTGATTAAAGTTTTAGGGAGATTCCCATATGAGAACAGGACCGTCATAAGAGATAAATGAGTGCAATGATGAATGTGACTTGTGGTGGGTTTTTAATTGGTATAAAAAATGTGTGTGTGTATATATATATCGCAGTTTGTACACCACTAAAATAGTTTTTTTAATTAATATTTTGAAATAAAAAAGATAATTAATGTACACCACCAGCAGTCCCATAGTCACCACCAAAACATTTGACTTGATTACTGAGTCGTATTTAACAACTATGTTAAAGATTTTCATCAATTAAAAAAAAAGAAAAGAAAAAAATAGCTTCCTTGCTGCGGCATGTCTTAACATTTCGATGCCTTAGGGTCCGATCTCGAACGATATCTGAATATGTCTCCTCTATGCTTTCATCTTTATTATCCATAACATGTTTATCTCCCTCTTTCTTTCTCTCTCACTCTCTCATCAGTCCCTCTATCCAAAGTATTTCTTGTTTCTTTTCTCTTAATACTGGTTCGCCATTAATTTGGAGTGTTCAAGTACTCGTCCGATACTTGATTTCCCATTCTATAGATGGAAACCGATCCAACCGAGAACCCATCTGATCATCAACGACTCGAAGGTATAATTTAGAGATCCATCGTCTGCAGGTTTTAGTTTTGACTAAAAAATTAAGGATACATGGTTGTACTTGACTATGCTCATCATTTCTTATTCTCCACCAAACTTAGAAGTTGCTTAACTTCCGTGTCGAGTAATTAATTAATCAGAGTGATTCATGGGACTGTTCTTGATCCGATTTCGATCTTTGATTTCTCTCATGCTAGCTGCAGATGCAAAAAGGAAAAGGAAACAGGAAATCGACAAGAAGTCTCGTGAAAAGAAAAAGGTATATCTTGAGGAATTGATATGCAATGAATCCCTCAAAAACTTTCTATCCCTTCTTTCCTTGTTACCTTATTCTTTGTAACGCGCGTGATCTTCCACTTTTTCAAAAACAAAATTTAATTTACCTACTTATATAAGTTTTCTGATATCTAATCATGATGCTGTCGTTCTTATTACAGTTTTGCGGTTGCTTGGTTTTGTAGTGCCTGTTGTTTAGCACCGTCGCTCCTTTTGTTTCCTTTTCTTGTTTCTTGGTCTGCGCATCTTTGCTTTTATACTTGTATTTATGTGTCCTCTCCAAGTTTGTGCTTTGCCTCTTTGTCTTTTAATCAATCATTGGCTTATGTAATTATTGAATTTGCTGGAATGAATGTATTTTAATCAATCATTGGCTTATGTAAATATTGAATTTGCTGGAATGAATGTATTATTGATCACATCATATATTTATACAAGAGATTTACAGTCATTCTCACAGCTTAGGAATCAATTACTTCCTTATAGTTTATCATCCTGTAAGTTAGGCTTTACAATAGGAAAGTCAATGTATATAGATTATCTATTCCTAATATATAGCTTGTGAGATTCCTAACAGCTTATACCTGCTGGAAAAGAAAATTACTATCTCAAACTCGTTCAGCCTTTATTTGCTAATCTATATCTCTAATGCAGAAAAAGCTGGAAAACAATGAGGCGCTGTTGAAAGCTCTTCAAGATGAGTGCAACTACAACAAAGGACAATTAGATCTTTTTAAGAAGTCAATGATGAAACCTTCATTGGATGAAGCATGTCAGATCGGAAAATTTGTTCAGGAGCTTGGAGAAAGTAGAGGGCACACCAGAGACACTGTCGAGAAACAAACTGATATGGTGAATCAGTTTTGGGATATAATAAAGGTGCTTCATTTTCTCTTTATCCTGTTATTTTTTGCACAAAACTAATGCACAAATCAAAATAAAACGTTCCTGTAAAAAAAATTCACTATCGATTACAAGCAATATCCAGTGCATTCTGGGAGAAGCTCTCAACCTTATTTCTTTATATCACCGAGTACTGATATCACGGGTGCAATGCATATATAGATGCATGCCCCATTTCATTTGTTTTATCCCATGCATTTGCTTCCAGCTCCCTCTTTATGTACTTGAGGAGATCTGTAAAAGCTCAATCAATGCAACTTCAATTTCTATTATCTTGAACATCAAAGTTCATTTATGGATATGTTACGGAATCTTGCATGCAATAAGTTTGTCAATAGAGCCCCTTTATTCTCACTCCTTGTTTCCGCTTATAGCAATTGTTTTCTTGGTTCAATGGGGATCTAGCGAGTTTTGTGCTACGTGCACAAGTGGGATAGTTCTTCTGTGATTTCGAATCCTCACTTGAGACTTCCTAATAAAAAGCTCAAGTGCATCTATCAAGATCACAGGCTACCATGCATATACCCTTTCATTAAATGGGCTATGATGGTGGGACTGTGCACCCTGCAACTTCAGGAAACATGCGAGTTCGTTTGAATGAAGATATGTTATTGCAGGCATGCACACACTCATACATGGATGCAGTTAGAATCTCCATCAACATCACATATGTCAACGGATAATATCTCAGGCTAGAAGGTTATTCTTTTTGATTAATATGGTAAATAAATTCTCAGAGATGCATGCATGGACACCTTTCTTCTCTTCCAAGAAAGTCAAGAGATCCTTAATTTTGGATGTCAAGAGCATATACATGGCTCCCATACACTTAATCGATCATACAGATCAGGAAAACACTGTTTACAAAGTATTAGTAATTTCTTTACTTCTCCCTTGATTGTACATCAGATTTCATCTAATTACTTTTGTTGCGCAAGAAAATTATGCAGCCACTCCCTGGTGGAAGCGGCAGCATATCTGCCTCCACAGACAAGGATGCTTACCCACCACTAGAGCTATCTGTTGCAGCCATTAAGTCAGATGGATCAGTAACGACAGAGTCATTCAAACCATGCCAATCACTCCCCGAGGAGTGGACGCGGCTGCAGGTACTTCTCCATTTTCTTTTCTTTCCCTCTCTCTTATCACTAACGATATATTTGGCAAGGGGGTAAAGAGGTTGTAATTTTTCATCTTCTTTACTAATTTTTGGTAATTGTTTTGAGAGAGGGGTAGATCATTTTAAAAGAGTTAACATTTAAATGATAATCTTGGAAATGGAGGGGAAAAGGTTTTTAAGGGAGAAAAATGTGCATTTTTCCTTTTTTTTTTTAATTTAACTTTTTTTTTATTCCAGCTCCCACCTTTTGATTCACAAATATAAATTATTTAATATTTTATAATTACATAAATTTGATTTGATTTGATTTATTATAGGATTCACTAACCATCATTATATTTGTTTTTTCAATTTCTATCACACATTTTTAACTCCTCACCTCTTCTAAGATATTTTCCATCCTTAATACTCCATCACTGGATTTTACCTTCTTAATATTTCCTCTCTAAATTTTTAACGAGATCTTAAAATTAATTGCTCGTGATTTTATATGGTTTCAGGCAATGGGCGGACAAGAGCGGCTGATACGGGCCTTCTTTGGGCTCAGGGAGCATTATACGGCCACAACAGCACGCCATGCACGGGAGATAGCAGACCGTGACCAAGAGCTGGTAATATATTGATTCCCTCATCCTGTACTTAAAATCATTAAATAGGAGTATTCTAGTACTTCTAAGCATAGTTATCCTACTTGTTTTGGTTTGACGGGTTAATCTGGAATTTAAATGATTTGAGATTTTAATCGGGTTTGTTTCATCAAAATCAGGTTAATAATTGGCCCAAAAAAAATCATTCAACTTGCCAAGTAAATTGCGAAACCTAGGTAACTGAGCAAACCCCGATAAATATATATTTTTTTTTCTAGCCAGGATTTTTTTCTTTTTATTTTTCAGTTGATTCTTAATTAATTTCAAAGTTTATTATATAAATACTAAAAAAATATTTTATATTTTTAATATAAGACTTGAAGTCCTTTAATATATATATTTTATATTCATAAAAAAAATTATATTTTTCAATATGAAATAATTTTTTTTAAATAATAATTTAAAATTTATTAATTATAACATATATATCTTATATTTACATGGATTATTTTTTAATTTTTTTATATAAAATATTAAAATTTTAAATTTTTTTTAAATCTTTTCAGATTAACCAAATTAACTCATATAATTAGAGACTAGTTTCTTAACTGAGTCAACCTCAGGCCGGATTAACCTCCCGGCCAAGTTTAATAATTATGTTCCTAAGTCGTATGAGACTAGTAGGACTATAGCTGCTTAAAGCTTCACTCTTTCTTAGAAGATAACTGAATGAAATAGAAATTACTTGATAGCTTTACGAGGGTTCACTGCAGGCTGGATTGACTTTTTAAAAAATACATATAAAAAAACAATGTTTAAGTGTTGTAAATAAATTCTAAAAAAGAAAAAAAATACGACTTATTGTTATAAAAAAAAATTGAAAAAAATAACAAATGTCAATTCATAAAAATCAAAATGTTAAATAATAAAATTAAAAAAAAATATCAATACAAACTCGGCGATGAAATTAAAAAAAATAAAAACAGGGGTTTTAAAATCAATTTGATACTTATATTCATAGTTTTAAAACCCGGCCCGACCCGGCGAGTCTACTCGGGGTTGGAACTGGACCGAGTTGAAGAAAAAACAGGGAAAGGAAAAACCTGGTGTGACCTGGCTGACCCGGCGGGTTGACCCGGTAAGACCAGGTCAAAAACCCGATTACAACCTGTTGTCTTTTTTTTTTTTTTACTAAAACGACGTTGTTTTGATTTAAAAAAAGTAATTGACCTGGACGATCCGGTAACCCGGTCAAAACCCGAAACTCGAACCTTAGACTGAGCCGGATCTAAAAACTATTCTTATATTTAATCAATCGAGTGAACCTCTTGGAAAAGATAAAAATCATTAAACTTTGTAAAAAAAACGTGAAGATCAATCTTCCCTTAATTAATTCAGCAATGCCAAATGAACTCCTTGGAAAAGAAAAAAGATACCCTCAAAAGCAACCTCATGGTTTTTAGTTCCTACTCTCATCAGGATACTTAATTTGCTGATGAACTACTGAGATCTCTATGGAAATTGAGATCTCAAGTTCATTGATCGTGTTTCTCTATTCCTATATTATAATAATATCTTAATTTTATACAGATAAACTTGAAGGAGGAGCTTGCAAGGGCTCATGCCATGCCTTATTCGATCTTATTCGACGAAAAAGAGCCACCAGTATTATAGAAGAGAGGTGCTGTCTTAGATGCTGGAGGAGCTAGAAGGAAACGCCAAGAAGCTTTATGGGAAGTAATCAAAAGCATGAGGTTGCTTATGCTTTTCTTGGGTTTAAATTGTTTATACCACTTATGCTTTTCTGTTTATGAATCTACACCATCAAGATTCTCTACAAACTATTTTTTCTCCTGCCTTGATCTAGTAATCTCTTCGACTCCTAATTTTATTAGTGATGAAGTGATGAAAAAACTTCACATAAAAATATAAACTTTTCATGGCTGATGAGTTATAAGCGTTAGTTGTGCCTATTAAAGAAGTCCATCATGGAACGAGATGGTTTTTTGTCCTGTTGAGTGTGTTCTTTGTGCAGTGAAAATGTGCTATAATGTTGTTAAAAAGTATTCTCTTTTCTTTCTCAAAACTTAAGAATATATAGCATTGAAAAAAATCTAGAAAAATATTTAGACAAAAAAACTTCTAGAGAAAAACTACTATTCATGAATAATATCATGAATATTACAATTTTCCTTTATTTAAGCCATTTGTTTTTGTTTTTGTCATTCAACTTTTATTTAATTGGATTAGATTAAATCCCTTTCTTTTTATTAATTTGTTTTATGTAGAATATTTTGTTGATCTTGAAAATGACCTTAGTTATCTCGGGTCTTTTTATTTCTAATTTTTTATTGGATTTTTTTGGATAATTATTTAAATTGGTTTTTTTATTGGATCCTTAAATATTAGAAATTCTTTTAAAACAATTTATAAAATTAGAACTTCTTTTTAATGTCACCCCTTTAATATTTATTTTTTTAATTTAGTCTCTATTCTTTTAATCGCTATTTTTGAAGATAATTTTTAAAATCTACTTCTTTTTACAATTTCATTATTTTCAAGTTTTTTTTCCTGTCAAATTTGATTCGCGTTCTTTCTATTACTATTAATTTTTTTTCTTTAGCAGATTTTCTTAATTGATATTAGATTGGTTGAGAATTGAACCTCTTGACTAAGCTCGGATTTATGATTTCACGGGCTTTATATTTTAGAGATTAACCCAGATTTGGGAGGTTTGCTGTATTTACTTGATTTTTCTCTTTCTTTAAGCTCATATTGAAGTTTCATCATTAATATTTATTCAATTATAGACTGAGCTCTGTTATTTTTATTAATTTGCTTTCTGTAAGATTTTTTTATTGATTTTTAAAATGACCTATGTTTTCTTGGGCTTTTTTATTTGTTGTTCATTATTGAATTTTCTTTGGCTAATAAATATTAAATTAGTTGGGAATTGAGGTTCTTGATTCAGCCAAGATCTAAGACTTAATAGGTTGTAAGTTTGAGATCATAACCTAGGTTTAGAGGGTTCGTCCGAGTTGCTTGGTTTACTCTTTTTTTTTTTTAAAATTGATTCTGTTTTTAATTTTATCATTCATCATTTATATTATTAGAGATCAAGCTTTTTTCTTTATTTGACTTCTATATGATTTTCTTATGAATTTTCAAAATGACATGAGTTGTCTTAGGTCTTTTTATTTATCATTTTTGGTTGGATTTTCTTTGACAAGTTTTCTAAATTAATATTTTCTCTAATTTCATCCTTCTGTATTGGTTGTAAATTAATTTTTCTTTGTTCCATCCTTCAATGTTGAGTTTATATATATATATATATATATATTAGGCTTCGTGATTTTCTCTGCTCTTATTTCTATTCATCTATCTTGTTCCCATCACTTAGACCAGTTTTGCGGGTTGGCTTGATTTTCTTAGGGTTTCTCTTCTTAAATTTAATATTTTTTTTGCTCTACCCTTTAAAATTAGGTTGTTTTGGAATTGAGTTACGTGATGTTTTCCAATTTGCCATTTATTCAATTGCCTTATTCGCATAATTCAGATCTCAAAGTTTTGTTTGCTTGGTTTTTTTGTTTTTCTTAATTGATATTTTTTTTTTCTTTTCAATTTCATCATTTGACATTGAATTTGTTTGAGATTTGACATTGACTTTTTTATTTGCTTTCTATTTATTTATCTAGGTCTCATGACACAACTTGCATATTTGGCATGCTAGGTCAGGTTGACCTAAGTAACTTTTTTCTTTTCTTCTTACACACTTGATTTTCTAGAATCTTAACTTCATCTTCATTCTTTAACCATTCTTTTTTTTGTGTGGTTTCCTGTGATTTTTTTAAATGGTTCATATGTCAACCTTTTTTTCTCAGTCTAGTTTATGCCCCAAATCTTATTTTTAAAAAACCTTTTCGAAACACTCTTGCATCACCTGAGTTTTTTTTTTTTTGTCTACTGATGCAAAAAATATTTTGGCCCATGGCATGGCGTGGGCATACAAATCTGGTTTTTATGTATAATAAAATTTTTTAACTATTTGTTAATATGCTCTTACTTCTCTTTTCTATTAGAAGGAAGAAATACATCATATGATGCAATTATTTTCTAGCTTTTGATATTTTGTTGATCTAATGAAGCATGACCACACATCAGTGTGTTTCTTTAAAGGAGAAGAAAAAAAAAGAAATTCTTTTTTAAAATATTGAAGTGCCTAAGGTAATTTGAACTTGCGATAATTTTTCATGTATTACTACTACTACTACTACAATTGATATGTGTTAGTGAGTGGACGATGCATGCAACCCACTGTTAGTGATCTTTCAAAGTATGGTTGGAAATATATATATATATATATATATATATATATATTAGAAGGCCATTTCTAGCCATTTGGGTGTGATCTAAATATTGACTAGGTTTCTTCCCCTCTCCCTTACACACTTTTCTCCTTTTTTTTTCTTAGCACACGAGCTATCACACACCTTCATATTTGTTTAAAACTTTAAGGAGTCAAAATGTGATGTTGTATATCATCCATACACATAAAATTTTTTTATGTTTATTGATAAATTCTCTACAAGTATACACTTTTATGCAAGGTTGATACTATGTT
>Ga0325403_1007951_pt1 | contig 10143 bp, 9 predicted proteins | sample PopdelMetagenome_19_FD_205665 | JGI IMG/M metagenome (GOLD analysis project Ga0325403, IMG submission 205665) | Populus deltoides microbial communities from Bellville, Georgia, United States - Xylem-PdKOR-R4 | ecosystem: Host-associated > Plants > Phyllosphere > Stem > Wood/Secondary xylem...
CTGGGCTGAATTTTAAAGACTCGACTTTCCACGCTTTCCCTTCAGCCCAACGATTATAGTTTCAAAATGCTTTCCCATCAGCCCAACAAATTTGGGCCACGAAGCAGCCTGGACCCACATAAACCAGAAAATCAAAACACCACCAAGGACCTGTATGGATTAAGATTCACAAAAAGAGGACCAAAGTGCACAAAAAGCTGCAAAAACTTTAACAAAGCAACGGTTCTCTAGATCTCACTACCTCATTAGTGTAATCTATTTCTCTCATATTTAACGAACAAATCTTAATTTAATTGACAAAATCAAAGCCCATAATCTCTTCCCTCCTTCTTCCAAAAATTCAAGCGTTTTTACCATCATCTCGAATGTAGCAGCAGCTGCTGCACTAAGCCACTACAAGCAGCTGCAGCTTTTCATGGTTTAGCAAGAAGGAAAAATGGCAGTGTCTAATTTGAATCTGACTCCGACGATTATTTCTTCATTTTCTTCTTCTCGTTGCTGTTACTGTTATTTATATCGAAATCCCGAAGTCAGTTTTAACAGAAAAAGCGATTGTCCAAAACGCTCTCTGCTTTGTTCAGGTTTTGTTAAAAAAGCTGCTTCCTCCTCCTCCTTTGGAATTGGAGTATCTGCTTCGAGAAAGAGTGATTTCGAATCCAACAACAGCAAGTGGATTTTGAATGCCACTACTGATACTCGCATTCTTGACAATGCCGCTGCTACAGCCACTGTTGAAATCCCCGTCACTTGTTATCAGGTTAGACGAACACAGTAAAGCTCTCTTTAGTTAGTGTTTTTGTTTTGTTGAGCTTTTAGATCTTGAAAATAACAGCGAAGTGAAAGTTGTTTATCTGGAACAGATTTTTCTAGTCCCATTTCAAGGGTTTAGATTGTGTTTCGCTCTTCTTGTTTGTAGGGTTTTTGTTTGTTTTATTTAGTCACGGTCTGCAGTTGAATGAATTGACAGGTTGTTGGTGTTCCTGATAAGGCAGAGAAGGATGAGATTGTTAAGTCGGTGATGCAATTGAAAAATGCTCAAGTGGAAGAGGGTTATACCATGGATGCTGTTATGTCTCGGCAGGTGGGGAATCGAGATTGGAACTTGTGGTTTTTCTGATTCGCAAAAAAAATTGTTGACATGGGAAGGAAATTTTGGATTTTGTGATCTCTTACGTGCTGTTTCGATATCAGGATCTTCTAATGGATGTAAGGGATAAGCTTCTTTTTGAACCAGAATATGCTGGGAATGTGAGGGAGAAGATCCCACCTAAATCCACTCTGCGAATCCCATGGGCTTGGTTGTCTGGTGCCCTTTGCCTGCTTCAAGAGGTACAAGTCTGTGATGTCTTATCAAATATTCTGGAAACCGTTTCACAGTTTTCAAGTGAGGATTGTCATTTAGAAGAGACCAGGTTACTGTTTTGCATAGACTTTCAGCTCTCTAATAGTTGCACATGTTACTGTTCATGGTTTTCTGCTGTGTATCTTCCTTTGAAAAATTGCTTTACTGAATGATCACTATCCTTTTTGTTGGCAGTGTTCCAATGTGGACATTTTCTTACTAGTATTAAGCACTGTCTTTCTTAGCAGCAGGATTTGGTCTTAGCATAACATGGTAGGATCTTTATTTCTCTGATACAGGTTGGGGAAGAAAAGCTGGTGCTGGATATTGGTCGAGCAGCTCTCCAGCATCCAGATGCTAAGCCATATTCTCATGATGTGCTTCTATCCATGGCATTGGCAGAGGTAAGAGAAATCATTTGGGAGGTCAAATTGTTGTGATTTTTCAAGTACCAGGGTTGTTATGCCCCCTTTTCTTATCATAGGTGCTTTCTTGAAGTGTGCAATTGCGAAGATTGGTTTTGAGAGGAACAAAGTGTCCCTCGGATTTGAAGCTCTTGCTCGTGCCCAGTGTCTTCTTAGGTGTAAAATCTCACTTGGCAAGATGGCATTACTATCTCAGGTCATTATGATTCTGTGACTTTCTCCCCTCCATTTAAGGATCTGTATGATGCTTGCTCAATTCCTTTTATTATGGTATCTCTTTTTGCTTGTGCCCAAGATGGTGCTTGTGATCAAGTCGATCTGAATTTTCTCATTGGTCATGAAGCAGAGCAAATAAATAATCCATGATTAATAGAAGTTTTAGGACACATTGTTATCACACTTGACAGTGCTAGAATTTTTACAAAGTGCTCCAGACAACAAATTTTATGTCCCACTTGTCTCATGCTGTGGAGTATTTTTCATTATCCACTGTCCAATGTAAATTTCTTGGGTTTTGTGTGTAGATAGAAGAATCTCTGGAGGAGCTTGCACCTGCCTGCACATTGGAATTATTAGGCATGCTGCACTCTCCTGAAAATGCAGAATGGAGACGAGGAGCGATTGCTGCCCTGCGTGAATTGCTGAGGCAGGGCCTTGACGTGGAAACATCATGCAGAGTCCAAGATTGGCCATGTTTTCTGAGCCAAGCACTTAACAGACTCATGGCTACAGAAATAGTTGACCTCCTGCCTTGGGATGATTTAGCCCTTGTGCGCAAGAATAAGAAATCACTTGAGTCACAGAATCAAAGGGTTGTGATCGATTTCAATTGTTTCTACATGGCGATTTTAGCTCATATTGCTCTTGGTTTTTCTAGCAAGCAAACAGAATTGGTACAAATCCTAGATTACACCTTTTATTCTGTTCAGACAGTTTCCTGTCTTGCCTATCTCGATTGCTTTCTGTTTGCTAGGTCAACAAAGCAAAAACTATATGTGAGTGTTTGATGGCATCAGAGAGTATTGATCTAAAATTTGAAGAAGCTTTCTGCTTGTTTCTGCTCGGTCAGGTATATTTTGAGCTCCCTTCGTATTAGCATGCAGTTTCATTAGCATATTTTGGATTGCTTATCATGGATTTTACCGGTCAATCATTCATTTGCATCCTCCTCTTTTTCTTCCCAGCCCTCTGCCCTTCATTAATGGCACAGCTCTATTATAACACCGCAGAAGTTTTTCGTCTTTTAACTTTCAGGGCAATCAAGACCAGGCAGTTGAAAAGCTTCGGCAGATAGAATCAAATTCAAATCCTGCTACAAGGAGTCTGGTCCCAGGAAAGGAGATTAAAGATGTCTCTGGTGCAAAACCATCATTGGTATGCCTTTTTACTCTGGCCTTGTGAGTTGTACATTGCCACATGCATGCATTTGAAGCATCAGGTGGAGAGCACAATTGGGAAGGCCCAAGTGAACTCTAGACATAGGTGTTGTCATTTTTTTTTCTACAATAGTCTTACCTTCTGTCAAATTAATTTAGCATATGTTAATATGGTATGGTATATTTTACCTTCTGTCAATGTTAGAGGGGATATGAGGGAATTTGAGCTCCATATTCACAAGGGGCTTGCCTATATGTTATATCAGCTATTGAGTACATCCAACCCAATATCATATACATTTGTGCTGGATTCTTTAACTGGTATCTCAGCTTGCCCATTATGTTCTGCATCTTTTGTTATTGTTTCCCTACATGGTATTCTTTTAGATTATCACCGTCTTCTAATTTGCTGTATTCATGCTGTTTACATTCAGGAGACTGTTGAATAATCTGTTATTGGCCTTATGTAATGTCCTTTTACACCTACCAATTTAAGATGTCCCTTTGCATCTGCCAGTATAAGCTTTTAGGCTGGATGGTATTAGAACCACTTTGGTTGAGCCTCAGATTCTACATGTAGGCCTTCTTTTGGTTATTTGGGCTGCTCAGTGGCCAATTTCGTATATTTTTGTTGGACTTGTGCTTAGAAGGGGGTGTCAGAGGACTAGTTACATAGGGTGTAAGAAAAGGACCCTGTTCGTACATTAAAATCCTATTAGAGGGCCATGCTATCTCTAACTGTTTAATTTCACTATAGAAAATCCTAACTGTTGGAGATCTCTCTTGCATGTTCATTTTCTTTAGTCTTTCCCCTTCACAGTTTCAGGACCAGTGATATGATTAAATAAGGTTGTGCACAAGGTGATTCTTCTGATCATCATGATTCTCGAATGTTGATGCTTTCTCATGTCAGAATGCCTGCTGAACTTTATCAGGAAACATGGCTGAAGGATTCTGTGCTTGCTATCTTTTCAGATACTAGAGGCTGCACTCCTTCTTTGGTAAGAATCGTATCTATGAAACACAAAATGAATGTAACCTCTTGCATTGGTGGGAACTGTTGTTACAAATATACTTTTCAACAGGTGAGCTTTTTTGGTGGTGAAAGGAGAGCTATTGCAAGCAAGAAAAGTAGAATAGCTGCACAAGTCACTGCTCCTGTATCCCATCGACCACTGTCTGACATTGCAATGAAACAAATGGATGCTGGGGAAACAATTCCATATATGAACTCTTCTCAACACTTTAGGTCTGCTGTCAAGCAATTTGCTCCAACTGATCTGCAAAGCTCATTGATATTGACCAAGAATGCCAGTGGAAGCAATGTGAATGAACCGTCAGTTCAATTGAAGAGAGATCTTGGTGTTTACAATAGAGGAACTTGGGAAAGTTGGTTAGAACGTGGAGATCTGGTTGGAAAGATAAGTTTTGCTGGAGTATTAGGGTGTATTGTGTTTATTACCTTTAAACTGTCAGGCACGAATGTGGGAAGGATGAGAATTGCATCTAGATTAACCTCTGATAGAACTGGTATGGGCACCAGTACCCTTGCCTGGACAACAGATTCTTCTCTTGATCGCAATGTTCACCCTGTTTATATTAGTCAAAGTGGTATTTTTGGCAGATTGAGAAATCTGTTGTCCATGATTAAGGTGCAGTTTGGAAACCGATCATATACTAAAAGATTGCAAGGTTCGAGGCTTGCTGCTAGTATATCATCTTCTATTGCAACAATATCTAGGAAGCAAATGCCTGTTGAAGAAGCTGAAGCTCTTGTTAAGCATTGGCAAGCAATTAAAGCTGAAGCTCTGGGTCCTGGCCACCAAGTTCACAGCCTCTCTGAAGTCCTTGATGAGTCTATGCTTGCCCAGGTAAAACATATTTGTTGTGATAAGATATCCAATCATTAACCTGCCTCTCTAATCTTGTTAAGCTGAACAAGTGGCTTTGAAGATGTAATTCAGTTTTTGGTTCATCTGATTACAGTAACTTGCCCAGCTAAGTGACATTTCAAATAGCAAAAACATAATTCACTTTCCTTGTTCTATAACAGCTAATCAATCAGGTTATTCATTGTTGTAGTTGAATGCAGTATAGATAATTTGTTGGGTTCTTTTGGTCCAAACCAAAGACTTCAATTGTGGTTTCAACATCAATTTCAGTCAAGAATGAATATTATCGAAATTTAGTCTACGTTCTAGGGATATCATTTGCGGAACAATCTAGTACTGAGTTTGAGAAAATATTAAATTGCCAATAATTAAGCAGACTACTAATATTTTGTTTGTTTGTCAAGCTGCGTAGATACAGCTCCTCTGTATTTTTGTGCATGATGTAAGGAAATACATTGCCAGAGTAACTATAAATTCTCACTTCCTGTTTCTTTCCTTGAGGTTCAAACTGTTGAGAAATTGCTTGCTTTGTTTGGGTTTTTGATCCACAGTGGCAAGCTTTAGCTGATGCAGCAAAAGCCCAGTCCTCTTATTGGAGATTTGTTTTGCTGCAACTGTCCATTCTGCAAGCTCATATTTTCTCAGATGGATATGGTGTTGAGATTGCAGAAATCGAAGCTCTCCTTGAGGAAGCAGCAGAGCTGGTTGATGAATCCCTGCAGAAGAACCCAAACTATTACAGGTCAGTATATCCATGTCGCCCATCAGTTCTGGAATACTCGTGAGTCTCGACTTCAATGAACATGAAGAGTTCTCTTGACTCTTCCTCATAACGAACAATAAAAAAAGAACATGTATTCAAGAATCAGTCATAAACGAATCATGTAGTTCAAGAATCAGTCATAAACGAATCTTGGTATGCCTAGTAGTGTTTCTGCATAATTCGCCTATTCCTTTTATCCTTTTTAAACTTTTAACCAAATCTGTTTAACAGTGAAGTCTCAATATTACTCTGAAGCCTGAATTCCGAAGTATATTGCTCAAATACTTTCCTTTCTTATATTTTTGTGCGTGATATCCATTGCAGCACCTACAAGATTCTTTATGTTCTAAAAAGGCAAGATGGTGGATCATGGAGGTTCTGCCAAGGTGATATTCAAACAACATGATGATGATACCTTGAGTCGTGGAAATTACTAGCTAGCAAGTGATTGGCTTCTATTGACCTGCTGACACATATCTTCTCCATCTTCAACTTCAACTAACAGAGAAGACCAGCAAGATTGTAAATGGTTAGGGTGGCAATGACTTTTACATAAGAGTGTAGCAAACAAGATGGATTCAACGTTGCGAGTGAATTGGCTGCCTTGGATGCTTACATAGTAAATTTTATATACATTTTTTTTTACTCGTAGCTTCATTTTTCTAACAAAGTAAGGGCTTACCGTCCATGAGCTTTTTGAGAAATTATTTGTTGAATTAGATTATGATCTTTATCTTTAGGGAAATGGATTAAAATGAAGAAGAAGAAGAAGAAGAAGAAGAAGAAGAAGAAGAAGAAAGGTGGCTAAGGTTTTAGTAAGGATCGAATTAAATTTATTCAACATTTTACGTGTTCCAACATCTTATAGATATTAATTAAATTTGATTTTTACCTCTGGAATTTCTCTCCCTCAAATGAAATAACAAGAGGCCTCTAGGAATAAGAAATTTATGCGTGACTTGTATGAAATTTATTTTGCGCAAAAAAATCATCAAAAGTAATAGATAGGTATAAAAAATTGTGAAATATATTTAAGAAAATAGTTTTAAGATTATTTTTTCTAAGCTTAATTAATTTTTTGTTACTTCAGTTAATTTCATTTTGTTTTTTTTTATGGTAATAATTAAACCAAGAGGGCTGTTGTATTGTATGAGATGTTTTATATAAAAATATTTTTCTTGATTTTGTTTTTTATAAAATATTTTATATAAACATTGATTAATATAAAAAATATGTTATGAACAACATATAAACATAGTTTATTTATTATAAAGTATATTTAACTCGCGCAATTTATTAAAATATTATAGGAATAGAAATAAACATATAATATCAACCAATCACTACCACCCTTACTATTTCTCATTATCATCATGCTACCAACATGCTTATCATTGTCACCCTCTATTCTTTTTTTTTTTTCTATAAATATCATCATTATTATCATCATATTATTATTATTTTTCATATCATTTTATTTTTAACATCATTGTTCATCAAATTCTGTAAATTTTATTTTATATAGAAGGTTTGGTAAGAAAATATTTTAATTATAAAATATTTTTAGTTAAATATCATATATAAAACAAAAGTAGCTAAATTGAAGTTACTTTTCTCATAAAATTGCCAATAACTTAAAATTTGATTTACTTATTTAGATTTCTTTTTTTAATTCAAAATTCAAAATTAGTATTTAAAAATATTTATTAATTTTTTTAAATTTTTCAGAAAAAAATTTAATCTAGATTAATATATAAACTCATCCAATAATATCCTTTATCATATATATATATATATGTCCTTGCACAATTCCTGAAATAAACCTCCTAACTTGGTGAAAACAGCTCGGAAATTATTAAATTTATCTAGGTTTAAAACACAAAGTTAAGACCACCATAAATTGCATTTTTTTTTTAATGTTAAAGTTAATGGTAAAATCGCGTGCCTATAAAAAACAAGTAAAATGGCATTTAAATTAGTCATGTGATTACATTCTGCATAAATTAGCAATACAACTAAAAACACGTGGAGTTGATTCATATAAACAAGGTTTGAATTATTGTGAGAGCAAAATTGTTTTTTTTTTTCAAAAATTTGAATCCAAGCAACCTATATCAACACAATCTCAAGCACATGCTTGGGTTTTCCCCCCCTTTCTATTCATTATTTTTATTTAAATATTAATTGATTTTTTTACATTTTTTAGTTGTGTGATACTTTTGAAGGGATTATTTTGATTTGTATGGATTTTCTCTCTCTCATATTTTATATGAATTAACTATATTTGTTTGAAGTTTCTATAAAAACAAAAAATAATTGTTATTACCAAATACATTTAGCCACTAAAGGAAAATGAATGAAGATATTTAAAATAAAAATAACAATCAGGGCAAAATATTTGTTAGTGCTTTTATTTTTATTTTTACTATGAACATTAGCTTTGTACTTTAATATTTAATTAGTGTTAGCAACTTTTTATTTATTTATCCGTTCATTTATTTTTTAGATTATATATTTTATAAATAATAAATAATATCTTTTTATTTCTCAATTAACAAAAAAATTATGATACATAGAATTATATCTATAATGTATATTAAGTGTTGAAATTAATAATAATAATTTAATAATCATAGTTATAAAACCCACGTTAACCCGACAAGGTCACCCTAAGACCTGACCGTTTTGGGACCCGGCTGACCTTGAATTTGAACTGGGTTTAAGAGAAAATAAAGAAAAAATTGAATCGCCTGACTCGATAAAAAACCTTGGTCGACCGATGATCCTAGTCAACCTATAATAAAAAACTCATTGTCTTTATTTGATTTTTTTATATATATCAAAATGACATCATTTTCATTCTTTTAAAAGATTTTGCTTTAACCCAAGTCAAGGGTTGACCTTTTTATCCCGTGACCCAAGTCTTGCCGTAAGACGAGTTTTAAAATTATGATAATAATCTCTTTAATCCTTACATATTTTAGTTTGATAATTTTAGAATTAAGAGTTTTTTATATTGATATTTTAGAGATAAAAAATAATAAATGTTGTCTTTAGAAAGCATGTTTCTTCAATACCTCATGTTTTCGAAATACAAAAATTCACTCTAAAATTGTATGAGGGACAAAATTTATGTCTTTATTCATGTCTCCTCAACCAAATATATTTATGTCCTTATTATCTCTATCTCTTCTGTCCCGAGATAGTAACAGAAACTTAGTTCTTTTACTAGATAGGTGGCTCGTGTTATGCCGTGGACTGGATGACCAGATCAAATTTTTCATAACATAAAAAATGATGCTCGGACAATAATAACGCTTTTAAAAAAATGAGAAAAATTTAGGACTCGTGTTATTGATTCAAATATGTTTGATAAGCTTATTTAATTTAAAAATATGGTTATAAAAAAAAAGCAAATGACAATAAAAAACAAAAAAACAAAAAACAAACAATGACTAATAAAAAAAATAAACGTTTGTTAATATTATGAAAAGATACTCTTTATTTCTAAAAGGTATCAATGATCTTATTTAATAACAAAATAAAAAATGAATGAGAATGATATAATCTCGTACAAAGAAAAAAAAATGAAACTTAGTTACCAACAAATAAAACACTAAAGGATAAATAAATAAAAATCAATTTAAAAAAGAATTAAAAAACCATATTATAATCAGCATGCCAAACTTGTGGCCCACTCGTGAGATCAAGACAACCCCGTATAAAAGAAAATGAATAAAACAATAAAGGTTAACTCTCAAGCAAACAAAACAATGGAAGACAAAACTGGAAAAAAAGATGAATTGAAAAAAAAGTTGAAAAAAACCCGAGTCAATCAATCAGGGTTAATTTGACTAACCTGAGACCTATGATATGTGATCAGAATAACCTTATAGAAAATAAAATGACAAAAATCATGAAGCTGAAAACTCAATAACCTAATGTCAAAAAATAAAATTAAAAAAAATAATTGCAGTCAAATCAGACTAATCTTCAAAACTTATGACCCAAATCATGTGACTGAGTTACCTTATAAAAAGCAAGCCTATAAAAATTACGAATTAAAATTTTCAATCAATTAAAATTAAAAAAAATAATAATTAAAAAAATAAAAATTAAATTTGACATAAAACATAAATGAAATAAAATAATGAGAGAAAAAAATAAAATAAATCAAGAAAATGATAAAAAATAGCACTATAAAAAATTAAGATAAAATATAATAGATGAAAAATAATTAAAAATAATAAAATCAGAAAAAATATTAATTTTATAAATTATTTTAAAATAAAATTTAAAAAATTAAATATTAAAAAATTACTTTAAAAATTTGAAGGTTGACGTC
>Ga0325403_1007954_pt1 | contig 10139 bp, 5 predicted proteins | sample PopdelMetagenome_19_FD_205665 | JGI IMG/M metagenome (GOLD analysis project Ga0325403, IMG submission 205665) | Populus deltoides microbial communities from Bellville, Georgia, United States - Xylem-PdKOR-R4 | ecosystem: Host-associated > Plants > Phyllosphere > Stem > Wood/Secondary xylem...
TGTGACCACGTACAAGATATAAGAAACTTGAGTGCTCGTGTTGAGAATAGTGGAGAGTTTGGGATGGGTGTTTGGCTGCAGTTTGGGAGGGGAGAGGTGGGATGAGAAAGAAGAAGAAGGAGAAACAAAGGAAGAGAGTGTCGGCGGATGGGGGTATATAATGGTTTTTTCCGACGGAATCACCGACGGACGTATTTCGTCGGTGATTCCGTCGGTGATGCCGTCGGTGAAAGAGCCACGTCATCTCAGTTTGAATCCCTCGGTAATTCCCGTCGGTAAAATCACCTGACGTCACCATGCCATTGCGTATTTCCAGACGAACTGCATACTCCGTCGGTAACACCGTCGGTATATACCGACGGACTAGTCCGTCGGTATATACCGACGGTGTTACCGACGGAGTATGGCCGTCGGTATATACCGACGGTTTTTGAGATGGAATTATTTCCGTCGGTATACATTACCGATGGAAATATTCCGTCGGTAATTCCGTTGCTTTTCTCCGGTTTTCTGGTAGTGGGTGCATTAACTTATAAGAGGGTGATCTCTAAAGCTTTATATTGTCTTACTAGGTTATTTAAGTATTTTTATTGTATTTGTATTTGTCTACCCCCTAGGGTTCTTTTCCATTTCTTGGCATAAACTCTATTTCTTATAAAGAAAAATATGGTAATATTTCAACCCATAGTGGATTGTGTCTCTCTTTTATGTTGCATTTCCATTATTTGTTTTTAATATTTCTTCCATCTCGTATAGCATCATGTGTTTATGATTTCAAATACCATTTCATGGTTCATTAAGCATCAATTTTGAAAAACCAAACTACAATTATTAAATGAGAATAAAAAGGACTCAATCTAAAAAAAATATATAAGAGTGAAAAAAAAAGGACTCAATCAAAAAAAAAAAACAAGGATGTCAGTGAAAAAAATGACCTAATAAAAAAAGAATGTGAATGAAAACAGGTTTAAGATAGTTCACCGTTCATAATCCAAATATCATTTCATGGTTTACAGAGTGTTAATTTTATGAAACCGAACTATAATTGTTAAATTAAATATAAAATGACTTAATAAAAAATGATGCAGATGGAAAAAACACAAATTAAGGTGGTTCACTGTTTATATAAACAATTTTTCCGCCTAAAAATCTTTTAATATTTTTGTTAATAAAAGAGACTCCTATCATCAACAACTTGAGATATGTCCAAATAGTAGTCGTTGCTCAAGGTTAGTGATTTATTTTATTTTTACCCTTAACAATATTTTGAGATTAGCAATGTATTAAAATCATACAACCTGATAAAGAAAAATTATGACAATCTATTACAAAAACAATAATTATATGTGCTTACAATGTCACAAGTGATTCAGCTATGTCTAAATTCAAGATTTTTATTATATTAAAACAATACAAACTCAGCTCTAATTTGAAATATACTTGATACTTACATTACATAATAAATGGTGTAAGTAAGGATAATAAAATATATCAAATATATTAGATTCAATCGCCTCGAACAAATCAAAAGGATTTTTTTGAGAGGAAAAAAAAAATCTCCAAATAACATACAAGAGATATATTAGCACAAAACCAAAATCTATCCAAATGACTGAGTCGTTCTTCCAATCTACCTTAGTGTACAAATCGTACCTAGCACATTAATGGATTGACAAAATGTGGGTCTAGCCCTAGCAAAGTTGGATGTAACTGATTTACATTTACACATATAGTAGTTTTGTTTTTCTTAAAAAAAAAAGATATTAACTATATATTCATTAAGAGGTTCATCAATTTATCCTTGGCCCTCCCTTCTTTAATTTCTTAAATTCCTGGTAATAATTAATAAAACAATATGATGTCATGTTTGGATTCCTGCCAAGAAAATTTAGTACCTAAGATCTGCAAACATAATTAACTGTATCTTCCGTACATAGACTCACGAGTATATGAATAATATTCTTGAAAATGTTGCCATTTTTATCTTATCTGCATTTGATTTTTAAAAGAAAAAATTCAAAAAAAGATAAAACTAGACTTAAGTAAAAGATGCGTGGCTGTATTGGTGACAACTTTCAAAAGCTGCCACTATCACTAGTGTTTTTTCTGTTTCTAAGAAAGAAGCATTTGATCATTTGTTAATATCTACAGCTAATTAATAAATCCTCCCCTCGATCCCCTGATAGTGATGCAGCCATGCAGACACACTAAGGCACCCATTTTTTTGGAAGAAGAGTACAAGCAGCTAGGCATGGCACGTGGATCAGAAGGGAAGGGAGCATTTGCCAGGGAAAGAAAAGATCATTTTACGCGTAGAGAGCTGGAAAGGAATCTGCTCGTGATCGGAGACATGGATTAAGAGGGGAGAGAGACATTGAAAGCAGTGAAGGAAGCGTCAAAGGATGTTTAGCTGTCAATCCCTCCAAACCCTTCTCACGGGGGAAGTTTTATTATATCTTACACCCTCTCTCTTCCTCTCGCAGTCATCCATTTGTCCCTCTCCCATGTAATTCCAAAATCCTCCCATACACACCCCTGGATACCTGTTCCTTGTTCTTTCATTATTCGTCATTTCTCATTCTAATTAATTTGATATGTACAGTAGCTTATTTTTGGACTGTCAATCTGGTAAGCTAATAATAATAATAATGGTAAATTATCACATTATTAATAAGCAGTGATTAATCCTTAGCTATATATATATACTATCACAAGATCTAGTGCGCGTGTATATTAATTCATATATCCTTTCAAGTATTAGCAAAACTACAAACAATTTTACTTTTAAATTATTCTTTCTAGTGTGTGTAAAAGAGTAATGTTAAACTATTTTTGAAGTCTTGTTGGCTTTTTAGGCTTTGGATTTTTTTAGATGATATGCAGATCTCAGTGATTAAGTGTCCAAGAGTTGGAGTGCTATTATTTTCAGATGATGTTTCAAAATCCGGAGGCTTAGTAACAAGGTTTTTTGGTGGTTAGATTATGGATTAATCAATTGTTCATTCAATTAAATCCACTCTCGTAAATAAAGATAATCTCTTGATGAAAGAATCTTGATACCTATAAAAGTCTCATTTAGATGAATTTGGAAACTATCAGATACTTAAGTTAGTTACTTTATAGAAAGAGAATAATAAATGCGCTAAAAAGCATTAAATCTAAGAATAAGATTGTTTGTTCTTATTTTAATATAAAATGAATGCTCTAAAAGAAAATGGTATGTCTATATTCAAAATGGAAATTGTAAACCTTTTACATAGGTTTTTTAAGGGGTATTTATATTAGCTTAATATGTCCTATAACCAATCGGTTGGTTACATGTGGTATTATTATATTCATATAAATACATATTTATTATTAATAAAATCTTAATTTATCTTTAATATTAGATTAATGAATCTAATATTTTATTTATCAATCAAGAGTAAAGATAAACTCTATGAGACAAAAATGCTTGGCAGAGAAAATTATAAAGTTTTTATAATTATGGGATTTCTATTGCATCAAAGCATCGTTCCTAAAATATTATTGGTTGATACCCTTTTAAATATTGGAAATTTATTAGAGCTGTAGAGACTTGTAGATATTATATTTTTTTTCTTTATGAAAGCAAGTAGTTATTCTCATAAGTTGAGGTATAAGAAATACCTAAAACTAATCTATAAGCACTTGTCATAAGACATGTACATTGAACTAACTCGCATGAGAATTTTATATGTAGAGATCACTTGTGTCTATAGAAAGGTTCAAGTGATGGTTGTGTAGGTGATCCTTAGACTTGAGATCACTGAGTTATCTTATATAGAGAATGTTATACTTTGATCATTTTACATATTATCTTAATAGAGGTAAATGACAGACATTAAGTATAGCATGAATTATATAAAGGTACTTGAGTGATCAAGAGAGTAGGGGTGATCATTTTCGGTTCGATTCGGTTTTTATCAAAAAAAGTAACCAAACTAAAATTTAAAAAAAAAACCAAACCGAAACCAGGTCAAACCGACCGATTTCGTTTCGGTTTGGTTTTTTAGGGAAAAAACCGATTCAAACCGGTTTGGCTCGGTTTTGGCTCTGTTTTTCTGGTTTGGCTCGGTTTTTCCGGTTTGGCTCGGTTTTTCCAGTTTGGCTCGGTTTGGCTCGGTTTTTTCCGGTTTGGCTCGGTTTTTTCCGGGTTTTTTTGTTTGGGTTCGGTTTGGTTTTTTCAGTTTTTTGCTTATAAAACCGAACCGGCTGGTTTTTTTAAAATTTTAATCAATTTAATCAGGGTTTTTTTACGGTTCGGTTTTTTCGGTTATTTTTTTATGGTTTTCTCGGTTTAATTGATTTTTTGGTTTTTTTTCTCACCCCTACAAGAGAGGATTTATCACCCTATGTGAATTAGAGAAAATGTTTCATTTATTCTCAAATAGTATTAACTGAGAAATCCTTGGCCAATGTGGAATGAAATTGGAAAAGAGTTTTAAATCATATTCAAATAATCAATGACTATTATGTAGAGAGCAAACATGATTTAATATGCCAGACGTACTTCATACTTTAATATTAAACCGGAATATTATTTATGAAATGATATTAATTACACTGAGAAACCGATCATTGAAATGTTGAGTCAAACCACTAATGATATGTTGGTAGACAATGCACCTGATCTTCAAATATAAATTAATCAATTGATAATAAATTAAATTGTTTAATTTATTTTATTATATTTAATTAGAATTATAATTCATATTTGGGTTAACATATTAGGAACCTAATGGGTCACACACATTAAGAACCATTAGTTAGAAATTAAACTAGGATGATTTAATTAATTATAACTTGATTAAAATATATTGTAGAAATTAAGGACTAGAATATAATTAATACATGGATTATATTTCTAGACCTGGAAAATCAAGTAAGGATTTGATTCAGTTAATTTATAAAATTATTATAAATTAATATATGGATATTATTCAAGGGGAAAATTAATATTTTTCCAATTTGTAAGGTTTTTCATATTTCTCTATAAATAGTAAGTTATGCCTCTTATATTTTTATAGTTGTTTGTTAGATAGAAAAACTACGTAAATCATATAATAGAGGGCTAGCACTCTAGGCATGGCAATTCCTCTCTCCTAAATAGAAATTTAGTAAATTTCTCATTGGTGGTTCGCGTGTATTACCGTTGAAGATCAAAAATTAGATAGCTTGTGGTTTGCGACAACTTACAGTTTAAAGAATTATTTAAAGCTGAAAAGATTGGATCTTCATGTAATAAATCCATAAATAACTCTAAATCTATCTAACAGGATCATAGGGATCCCGAATAATTATGCTTTGTTGTTTTCGCTTCATGTATCATATTCGAGAAACCGAACAATTTATACCTCATATACCTTGTCTTTATGCTTGACGGAAAGCGTTAGAAAGTCATTCTACCCTTGTGGTATTGATAAGAGATAAATATCACTTACACGTGTATTAATAAGGGATAAATATTTTTGACATAAATATTAATGAGGGATAAATACTCCTTATATATATATATATATATATATATATATATATGGATTGGAGATAAATATCTCTTATATAAACATTAATAAGGAGCAAATATTCCTTACAATGTATTAATTACGGATAAAATGGTAGGCCATGGAAGACTCTTGTGCGCTTAGCACTACAAGATTTAATAGTTTTACCAACGGAATTTTTCTATCGACGTAAGACACATATTCCGTCGGTAATTAATTTACCGACGGAATCACCAATGGAAATTCTTCGTTGGTGAATCTTTGGTCTTTAATTTTTTGTCCGTCGGTAAATCCGTTGGTAATAAAAAAATAAATTTATCCGCTTCATTTCGTCGGTATATCCCTCGGTAATAATATTTTTTATTACCAACAGATTTACCGACAGAATTACCAATGGAATTTCCGTCGGTAATTATTTAAAAAAATTTAAAAAAATCATTTTATAAAATTATAAAATAATTAAATTAACATAAATTAACACTGTATAATATATACTCAAAATGCTTGGAAAAAAGAATAAGAAAATCAACTCAAACAAATTTGCAACAAAAAAATTAATTCAACTAAAAAAATTCATATGAAAAAAATGAAGTTGCAATTGCTAAAAATTTAAAAATCCTATAAATAAATCTACTAAAAATTGATCTCATATGAAAAACAAATCTCACAACAAAATTTATACAATTATTAAGAACAAAAACAATTAAAAATAAAATAAAAAACAAATATAGTGAAAAAATCATGAAAAAAGAAGAAAAAAGAAAAATCTTACCTTAATGTAGTTGCAAGTGAAGCTAAGGAGAGAGAAAAAATTTCGTTAAGCATATTAATTAAAAAACAAAACTAAGAGGATAAAAGAAGAAAGAATAAGAAGACATACTCAAGCATGGAGGAAAAGAGAAGGAGATGAGGATAGAAAAAAAGAGAAAGAAATAGATAAGAAATGATGTTTTTTACATATAGTGAAGAAGAAGGAGAAGAAGAAGACATACCTTAATGATGTTTTTTACATATAGTGAAGAAGAAGAAGAAGAAGAAGAAGAAGAAGAATAAGAAATGGGTATGTCTCTTGTGAAATAAGGGGATTCAGGCTTTTTATTGGGGCGCGTTACCGACGGATTTACCGACGGATAATTGAATATTAATATTTTTTAATTATTCCGTCGGTAATTCCATCGTTAATATTTAATTTACATTTTTAATTTCGTAAAAAGTTTACAGAAACCGCCAAAAAATTACCGATAATTTTTCAATCCGTCGGTGATTCCGTCTATAATATTTAAATAAAAATTTTAAATTAATTGAATTTTTTCAGAAAACCGCCAAATAACACCGACAACTTTTCAATCCGTCGGTGATTTTGTCCGTAAAGAACAACAATTAACAGTGCAATTGGAAAGTGAACAGTTCTGGAGCTCTCTGGAAAATACCGACGGACAATTCCGTCGGTGATTCCCTTTGTAATTGACATGATGAACAGTGTTCATATTTTTACCAACAAATTTACCGACGGAATAAATTCTGTCGGTAATCCCGTTGGTAAAAATGACACGTCATTATTTTTTTTGCTTTGTTTTAATTTTTTTCCCATGGTAATTCCCTCGATATATACCGAGGGAATATTTCTGTCGGTAAAATCCCTCGAAAATTTACCGACGGAAATATTCTCTCAGTATTTCCGTTTATATTTATCAATTTTCTAGTAATTTAGGGTGCGCATTGAGTATGACCCAGCAAAAAGGATTAAGATTTGATTAAAAAAACTTTTCAATGAAAAAAGTGTTAGATTCAAACCACAAAGTCAAGCTTATAAGGAGCCAAGACATGTGTCAAGTCCAATAATGTTTGGAAATGTACTTAGGCTCAAACATGAGGCTAGTGTCTGAGCCTAAGGGGACGATGGTCATGCATGGCCTTTTAGGCTCAAGCTCTATGCCTGATTAAAAGGCGTTGGGCGTGGGTCCAGTACATTGGCTCAAGGGTGTTGCCCGAGCCCATGAGACGCTAAATGCGAGCCATGACCATAGTTTGGGTCTAAACTACGTATTCAAAGTTAATTTGTTGAGTTCAAATTATTAAATTATCTTATGAGTGGTGCTGAGCTTAATATTTATATTCGAAACTAGCATGAGAATGAACTTAACTCGAACAGGAATGGAATGAATTATCAAAAACCAAGGAGGGGTTTTTTCTGATCCATTGAATTATCCTTAGCTCGATGGAACTTCAAATGAGTAAAAAGAGAAGATAAAAACTTCCAGCAGTATATATATATTTTATGATTGATGACGAATTAATGTACGTATTTTATTGAAAGTGAAATTATATTAATCAACGTTCCGTCACTACTCTTTCTCTTTGGTGGTTGAAAGAAGACTAATCAGAGACTATATATATATATATATATATATATATATATATATATATATGCGCGCTCGGCCAATGGGCCCTACGGTTCAATGGCATTGAGCTCTTTTTCTTTCAACCGAAATAAAGGAGAAAAAAAAAGACAGATTTTGAAATTACTTTTAAAAGACAAAATGTCAGGAAAACAAAATGGTTAATAATGTAAATTTCAAAATGAATTATGATTTTATTTGGGGAAACGGGAGCATCCATGCAGGAAACGAACAAGCAATGATAGAGTTCGAGAGGTCATCTTCTTGTTATAAAATCCTCAAAAGCTCGAGGTGAAAAAATAAGCAAGGGAGAGGAGAGAGCTAGCTACCTAGCCAAGTTAAAAGGCAGAAAACAAGAATGTCTTCCAGGAAGAAAAAGAAGGCAGCTCTTTATGAGAAGTTACGTGCTGCAACCAATTCTAATGCTGTAAATGCCTGAACCCGGCCTCTTCAAGCTTTAGTTTCAGTTTTTCTTTTCTTTCCTCCCTCTCCCTTCTTCGTTCTTCTTCTTCTACTTTTTTTTTCTTCTTCTTTCTTTTCCAATCTTTGGTTACTTATTTTGATATTTTCTCTTCTGCAATTGGTGATTTTGGCAGATGAACAAAACCTCAATCATAGTAGACGCGTCAAAATATATTGGAGAGTTGAAGAACAAGGTGGATAGGCTAAAAAAAGAAATCGGAACATCTTCAACCCCCCAAAATTCATTACCTGCGGTGCGAATATAAACTACAATTCCCTTTATCTGTTCATTTATTATATTTTCAGTTCTTATTAATTTCTGAAAAGCTTCCATTACTAGCCCATGTAATAATACTTCATTATTTTTCATACTTCAGCAGGTAACAGTGGAAAACCTAGAAAAGGGTTTCCTTATTAATGTATTTTCAGGAAAGAATTGCCCTGGATTACTTGTCTCCATACTTGAAGCCTTCGAGGAACTAGGCCTTGATGTGCTTGATGCTAGGGTTTCTTGTGAAGACAATTTCCAACTTGAAGCGATTGGTGGAGACCAAGTAAGAATTAAATTACTGTCTTTCCTTTCTTGGATCGACATTCTTCCTCTTAGCACACCACTTAAATTAAGGGAGCATATCTTTTTTGCAAGTATATTAAATGTTGCTGATGTTATATATATGCTATAAATGTCTCAAGCATCATTCTCAAAATTAATAAATAGCAGTCTAGACAAACAAGACTGATCTCACGTGTGCAACTTAGAAACAAGCTGGCTTGAACCACATATTTTGGACTTTCCACAGTACACCAGAATGGGTGGACAGCATTGGAACACAATATATAGCTATCCATTGAGCAAGTTCATGGGACAAATTAAGGTCATTAATTAGGATTAATCCATGCATCTATGTCTATTTTGGGTTTGTTGGCTTATAGCAGTGGCTTCGAGTTAATAGTTTCGGTCCATTCTCTTTTAGCTAGAGTAGAGAACTCTTAGGGGGTATAATTTTCATGGGTGTGAGTGTCTATCCACAGTCCATTCCAAGCTAATCTTAAGAAAGGGATAGGCAACGCTCATTTTCCTCCTTTAATTTCTGGAGTTCTATTTGTGAATTTCAGCTTATATATATAAGCAATCCATGCATCTAGCTATATTTGATAGGAAATTGTTTAATTAATTCTTCAATAAAATATACTTCATGATTTTGCAGAACCAAGGCCATGATGCTCAAGTAGTGAAACAAGCAGTGCTGCAAGCTATCCATAACTGGAATGAAGGTAGCTAGCTAGTGAGCAAGAATGACCCAAATATTTTCTTCCCCTATCTTCCTGTACGCTACTGAGAAATTGGGAATTTGTATATTGAATTTCAAGCACACTAGGCAGTCCTAATTCCAAGTTAGTAGTCAGTCAAAATGTGCAGCAATGGGATTCTGGTAATTAATTTTCAGTTTTTAATTAAGCAACTTTTACCTTCGATGATCTATACATATATTTGAGCATAAAATGCTTAATTAAAATCCGTATGATTGGTTTCAGCTAATTAAGGAGCTCTTTGGCAAGATCATTCTGCTTGTATCAATAGTTTATTGTTCATACACACACACACACATCAAGCTGATTAGCTTAAAACAACTGATGAACTGTGCAACTAAATGCAACTTGCTAGCTTTCCTAAGAAATATCCAAGCCAAAGTTCTCGTGTATGAACAACAACAAACGTAAATTTTGTCCCCTGTTGTGTGTGAGGGAGACTTAA
>Ga0325403_1007956_pt1 | contig 10138 bp, 6 predicted proteins | sample PopdelMetagenome_19_FD_205665 | JGI IMG/M metagenome (GOLD analysis project Ga0325403, IMG submission 205665) | Populus deltoides microbial communities from Bellville, Georgia, United States - Xylem-PdKOR-R4 | ecosystem: Host-associated > Plants > Phyllosphere > Stem > Wood/Secondary xylem...
CTGGTTTGACAAGTTAACCTGAATTTTTTTTTGTTTTTTTTCTTTTTAATTAATTGTAACATATACTAAAAGGGATTAGTGTTTTATTGTGGACTGCACAGTGCAGTCCACAGTAAAACACTGATGCTTTAGTTTTTTTTAAGTTGTCTCATTTTTTTAGCTTTTTTTATACCTTTCGGGATTATTTTTTTGCTTATTTCTTTGTTTTTTGTTTTGACAAAATTTTTTGTTTAATTTAATTTAGTTTATTAATATTAATTTTTTTTTATTTAGTTATCATACTTTCATGACACGTTTTCCGGATTTAACGGGTTAACCTGGTTTGACAAGTTAACCCATAATTTTTTTTGCTTTTTAATTAATTTTTTTCATTTAGTTTAGTTTGTTAATGCTAATTTTTTTTTCTATTTAGTTATCAAACTTTCATGACACATATCCCGAGTTCACGGGTTAACCTGGTTCCACGAGTGAACCCAATTAATTATGGGTTGACTGTCAATTTTTTTTGTTTTTTTATTTTCATAAATTATTTTTGTTTGATTTAGTTTGTTAGTGTTAATTTTTTTTTATTTAGTTATCAGACTTTCATGACACAGATCCTGGGTTTAACGGGTTAACATGGTTTGACGAGTTAACCCAGATTTTTTTCTTTTTAATTAATTTTTTTTGTTTGGTTCAGTTTCTTAATTTTCATTTTTTTTTATTTAGTTACCAGACATTCATGACACGGATCTCGAGTTTAACGGGTTAACCTAATTTAACGAGTTAACTTGTAATTATTTTTTGCTTTTTTTCTTTTTATTTTTTTTTCGTTTAGTTTAATTTGTTAATGTTAAATTTCTTTCTATTTAGTTTTTTTTCTTCTTAGGGGTTTTTTTTCTTTTATTTTTTATTTTTAATTAATTTTATTTAATTATTTTAGTTTATTAATATTAATTTTTTTTCTAAGTAGTTCTCGACTGATGCCTTTAGTTTTTCTTTTTGTTTTTTTGTTGTTTTTATACCTTTGACTATGGACTGCACAGTGCAATCCATAGTGAAAAAGATGATGCCTTTTGTTTTTTTTCTTTTTAATTAATTTTTTTTGTTTAATTTAAATTGTTAATGTTAAATTTTTTTCTATTTAGTTATCAAACTTTCTTGACACGGATTCCGGATTTGACAAGCTAACCTGGTTTGACAAGTTAGCCCAGTTAATTCTGGGTTAACCCATTAATTTTTTTTCTTTTTAATTATCAAACTTTCACGATGTGAAGTCAAGGTATGACGGGTTAACCTGATTTGAAGGGTTAACCCAGTTAATTCATATTTTTTTTTCTTCATTAGTTTTTTTTTTCATGTTGGTTTTTTTTCTTTGTTTTTTTCTTTTTAACTAATATATTTAATTATTACACTTTTATGACATGACCTTGCAGCCAGACACACGTCCAATGCTATTAGGTCTGGTATTGCAGTCCAGACACTTTTATGCTAAGGGTTAACCCAAGTTTAATGTTATTATTAATATTATAAATATTACTTTTACGTTAAGCGTTGCAACCAAACCTAAGACTCTTGGGTATAACTTTGCAAAAAAACCTAATATTTTTAAATCTTGATTTTTTTTTAAAATATAAAAAATAATTGACCCGCAGCATTGCGCGGGTATGTAACTAGTAATGGCTAAAAAGTGGTTTGCAAATGACACGTTAATTAATTTATTTTTTGTTAAAAAAATAGAACGAATTAAGCAAACGACGACGCATTTAGACAATTTTAAAAAATATTCAGGCCTAGGAACACGTGCCTGAACTGCCAGTATCATGCTGTTAGGCCCATGCGTCAGCCTTGGATTTCAGGGGGCCAACAACACGTGCATTTTGAAATTCCTTAAATTTCCCTCATTGTTTAACAAACTTGAAAAAAAATGACCCTATAAATTTATAAATTTAAAAGAAAGCAAAGTCAAATTGAAACCAATAATGTTAGGGTTGATTATTTTTTATTAGATTTGATTTTTATTAAAAAAAATTAAACTAAAATTTTTGATTTGGTTCAAATTGACCAGTTTCGGTTCGGTTTTTTAGGACAAAAATCGGTTCAAACCGGTTTGGCTTGGTTTTTTCTGGTTTGGCTCGATTTTTTTTCCAGTTTTTTTCGGTTCGGTTTTTTATATATCAGGCTTATAAAACCAAAATCGAATAGGTCAGTTTTTTTAAAATTTTAATCAATTTAATCGGATTTTTTCATGATTTAATTTTTTTAATTATTATTTTTTAAATATTTTTAATTTAATCAGTTTTCTAATTATTTAACTCATGTTAGTAATACTTGCATAACACAGGATTCTAAAATGATATCATTAGGGTCGTGGAGGAAAGAAATGCCACGTGCTAACTAAAACATTACCCTCCACAATTTTTATAAATTTTATTTTTTATACAGAATATTCTATAATTTTCTAATCAACAACTCCTCTTGACATCTCAACACGTATAAAATATGTAGCGAACACGTGCATGGAAATGTAAGAGATTTCGAGCCATTGTTTATTCTTTGACCACCTCCTTTTCTTTTTCTTTTTCTTTTTCTTTTTTCTTTTTTCTTTTTTCTTTTTCTCTTTTTTCTTGGACAGCAACTAATAAAAAAAAAGTTTATTATTTGTGACCATTTAAAAACTATATCCACCCATAGGTTTTAAATTTATTCAAGCATGGCACCGTATCTTCTATGATAAAGCTAGTAAAGAGATTTTATATTATTTTATGAGTTTATTTTTAAATACAGGAAATTAATAAAAAATCATCAAATATAATAAAAATACTTTCATCCAAGTTAAAAAATAATTCTTTGATCAATTAAATTCTATTTGTTTTTACATTTTAAAAGTTTTTTTTTAAATGTATATTATTTTATTTCAAATTATTATTTTTTTTGTATTTTTAAATGATGTTAAAAATATTTTTTAAAATTTTAAAAAATATATTTTAATATATTTTCAAATAAAAAATATGTTAAAAAATTAATTACTTAATGATTTTTCCTCTGTCAACCCAACCCAAAACGTGTAAATTTCTCACCCATAATCAGCAACACAAAAATCTGATACACATAAATTAAAAAAGAAAAAAATGAAGGGAAAATCCCAAAATGGCCACCAATTCCGCAAATCACCCTTCTCCTCTAACTCTCTAAACTACCATAACCCCGGCCGATTTAGTCACTTCACAATTAAAATTCTCGATTTAGTCACCAGCTGTCACCATAAAATTATTTCTGGAAAAAATGCAGTCACTCAATCTGAAATTGTTAACGGATTTTAGTACGGGTACGAGGAGGTTTGTTCCGGGTCGGAGCTTCGGTAAGGAGTGGAGACAGTGTTTAAATTTGAGGAATTACAGCCGAAATTGTCGGATTGTAGCATGTTCTGTTGAGAGAGATGGAGGGGGTGAAGGAACAAGTTCGAGTTCGAGTTCGGACCATAGTCCGAGTTCCTTTTTGTCTCGCAGTCAAACTTATGCTATGCTCAAACAGCAAATGGAGGTTGCTGCACAATCTGAGGTAACATTTTTTTTTTATTATTATTCTTTGGAACAATTTGAATTTAATTAAAGCCAATTTCTTTCTTTTTTTTTTTAAAAAAAGTATTCTGATTTGGCATTACTTTTTTTAATTGGGTAAATTACCTGCTTAATCACTGTTTGGTTTCTAGGAAAATGTAGGGAATATATATTGTGGGTTCAAATTTCTTCTTTGGGAAATATGTAAGCCTTTTCTTTCTTTTTGGTTTGGGTTGTGTTGAGTGTAAGCAAAATGAATGTGGCATCAAAGTTCAGGAAGCATGATTTTTATTTATTTATTTTTATTTTTGGCAATAAAATGGGTTTTGGGATAGTAATATCGTTGTAAATATATGAGTCTGTTTGTTCTGATATTAGGACTATGAAGAAGCTGCAAGACTTCGTGATTCATTGAGATCATTTGAGGAAGTGGAACCAGTTTTGCGGCTTCGTAGGTTGCTTAAGGAGGCAGTTGCTGATGAGCGGTTTGAGGTAGCTGTTTGTGGTATCTCATTTTCCAATTTGAATGTGAAATTTTATTATATGTAGTGGGTTTATCCGTGCTGCTAAGCAGTTGGAGAAATTTCTATTCATTTTAGATGGAAACATTCAATATTTGTGTTTGGGTTTGGTCAAAATGGTCATCTTGTTTTTTCTTTCTTCTTTTTTTGAGCCTCCATGATTCTTCAATTCTGCATCTTTTTCTAATGTTTCAGCTTGTCAGTTGTTGCCTATTTTACTGTCAGGTGTCTCATATCGCGATGGAAAAAAAAAGGGTTAACTTTACAGATGCTGTTGTCGAAAATAATCATTTATCAGTATCAATGATTGGATTGGAATAAACTACTCTGTTTTATTCGCTAGGATTTATAAGTTTTTGGTTTTGTTGCCCAATCATGAAGAGTTCAGAAGAGAGAATAGAGTCCTAAAACTATGAGTGTTCTTAAACATGGGTCAAACAAAAGTTATAAATCTAAGATCCTAAAAATAGTTGGCCTTTCGTGTATGGACAACTTGTATTGAACTAAGCTTTTATCTATCATGTCCTGTGTAGAAGTTCTTGCACCAACCACCTTTCTGCAAGCTTTGGCAGTTTAGTTTCTTAGAATTTTGTGAGTTTAACTTAAGATATCCAATCTTTTCGCTCTGGCATTTGCCTTTATCTGGTTACTGCATTTGTTTATTTCTTAAATCATCTATCAGCACAAATATGAGCATAAAACTCCAATAGTGAATTCGATATTTTAGTAAAGGGCATGAACTATGTATAACTTTCTGGAAGCCTAGATATCGAATGTAGTTTTCAATGATATACATCATTCTATAAATTATTATAGTACAAGTAACAGTCTTCCTACATCTTACTGTCTTGGAATGAGGCCTATATAACTCAATGGACTTGAATGAGGTTGCACTTTACAGTTATGGTGTCAGTTTTTTTGATATAATGACTATTTTGCCTAAGTCATGCCATAAAACATGATTTCATATTATTCCTATGCTATTCTGTTCACCGTGGATGTTTCTGATAAACTTTTATCCATTTGGTAAATTTTTGGCAGGATGCAACTAGGTATCGCGATGAGCTAAAGGAAATTGCACCACTTTCTCTCTTGAAATGTTCAAGTGATGCAACTACCTTGGTATGCTACCTATCCGGTCAGCGTGGCAGTTCTTACTGTCTTATAAATCTTTTGTTTTCATATAAACTGATATCATCTTGTTCATGTAACTCCTGTTACCATCAGGCATATCAACTGATTTAAACTTATAAATCCATGTTTTTATCCTATCCATTCTTCCTTGACTCTGTTATACTACAATTTGACATGTGTATTTATATCTGGCCTTTGCAAAACTTATTTTCAGCATAATTAAATTAGAGACCCATATGATGTCCTTGAATAACCAGTTTTGATCTCCTTGTATATGATCTTTTCCATATGGGAAACATGTTCAAAATTGTAGAATAAAGGGGGTGATTATGGACGGGGCTGTTGCAATATGTGTGAGTCGGCAATAGATAACACAAAGGTGCATTACTATGCATGATCATTTCGATGATAACACAAATATGATTGAAATTGGGAGAATAAATGGGTTGAGTATGGATGGGGCTGTTGAAATATGTGTGAGTTGGCAATAAGTAATCCGAAGTTACCCTAGTATGCATGCTCTTTTCCATGTGTCAAAGTAAATACCCACAATCTGGTCTAGGTTTGAGTTTTTAGGTATCATCCTGTTGCTTTACTCTGCATAGATAACATGAAGTTGTTTTAAAAGGAAGAAGCCAAATAAAATGCATATTAGAAATGGTTTAAATTGATTTGAGTAATCATAACCAAATCTCATGTATTTCAGGGGATAAGGGTTCAAGTTAGGAGCGTGTACATTGAGGGCCGAAGTCAGCCTTCAAAGGGGCAGTACTTCTTTGCATATAGAATAAGATTATCTAATAACTCAGATCGCCCTGTTCAACTTCTCAGAAGACACTGGATTATCACAGATGCCAATGGAAAAACTGAAAATTTTTGGTGAGTTAAATTATCTTATTCTGGTCAGGGGTCTTCTAAAGTGCTTCAGTTTATATGACTCGGTTTTTCTTTTTTGGTTCCATCAGCATGGGCTGTAGTTTGCGTTTCATTGACTTCTAATGAATTTCAAATCATTTGTCATGCTGCAGGGGAGTTGGAGTTATAGGTGAACAGCCGGTTATACTTCCTAGGACAGGATTTGAATACTCATCTGCATGCCCACTTTGCACTCCCAATGGTAGAATGGTAAGTCGTGGCGATGTTCTTTCTCTTCCTGAAGAGTAATTGTTGGCTTTTGCCTTTTCTTCCCTTAATTTGGAGCAGATGAGGACAAGGTTTGTGCTTCTATGTCAACATCAATAGGTCCCGTGAATATTGAAGTGAGAGCATGACATGTGGCCAGTGTTCCTATGGCCTCAAAGCTTGTTTTTATCATGTATTGAATCCTGTCTTAATCATGCCCGTACTTAGGGATACTTAGGGATACGTAGTCTGGTTTACATTTCACCACCCAAAAAATTCCAGCACAGTGTATTAATGGGAAACGCCTTGTGCAAAAGATTTTGAAAATTTTGAATATTTCCCAATCATAGGCACGCTCAAAAAATCGATTTCTTTCATGCAATTGCAGGAAGGTGACTTTGAGATGAAACACATTGACAAAGCAGGCTCACCCACGTTCAATGTTGCTATTGCGCCATTCTCTCTCTCAATACTAGGAGATGGAAGTGATGCTTTTTGAAATGGGAATTGTGGACTCACTTCAGAGAGGGTGGAGGGCCTCTGCATCCATTCACGTTTGTCAAGTGAAGGTTTGAAAAACTGTAAAACAGTGTACTTTATCTGGCAAGTGTGAAAATCATCTTCTCTTTGGTGGGATTTTATGCTGTCATCAATTGGTAGACTAGATGGATGTAAATTGTCAAAGTTGTATGTAACAAACTTATCGAAGAAATATTATAGTAGAAATGATTTTGTTAAAATCGAGGCGAGAATCCGAGTAGTGAAGAATAATTTACTCTTCACAATTTCATGAACGCATTAACACTTTGTGTCCACAATTCCAGTTGCAGATACATACATACTCGCACGCATTTCTTTTCTGCCGGACATATATAGCTGCAAATGCATGATATATATATATATATATATATTTTGCATGTACTGATATACTAACTTTTTAAAATACCGAATACCACAGCTTTTGTACTACTTGATCACTGTCTATGCCATTTATACATGCCACATTTCTGCTTCTTGCAATATTGCCTAAAAGCAGCTCGAGAGCAAAATCAGGAATTCCTCCACCAGAACATGGAAGGTATACTCTCTGCCTCTCTGTCTGAACTATATAAATTTAGTAGTAATGTTTCAATAATTAATTTCTTAAGATTTTGATGTCAACGTTTGCGCTGTTTGAAAACCTTTATCTTGCCAATATTTCCCCAGGAATCTTCTCACACCTCCTGATATGATCAAAACCACTGATCCCAAGCTATATAGCATTAGTAACCATACTCACTTCCATATAGTTGCAAGAGAAACATGACGTGAGTTAGGAGAAAAGGCTATGAAACTAAATAAAGAACCAACATATATTGGTTCTGTATATGGTATAATTTTGTCGTACGTGTTTGTCAGATTTATCTCCCTCTGATTTTTCTTGGCAACCAAATGATGGATTAATTCTGAAATATGCTACGCATGAACATAATTTTTTAGATTAAACAAAAAAGAAACCCTCAATTTGGTCGACCTGTGCGCGTATTGATAAAATGCTGATATGAACAACTGCTGGCTGTAGCTCAACTATGAGAAATTCATCTCCTAATTTGCAAATAGATGAACAGGGATTACCTCTGTTTTCGTTTTCTTTATTTTCAATATCAAGCAATAAATTCCTAATCTGCATCCATGCAAAGAAACTCTTAGCTTCTTCATCTGTTTTTTCATAAAATATAGACAGACTTCCATATCAAAATCCATTAATGAAATTTATTATTATTATTATTATTATTATTATTTTGGTTTCTACCCTCTTCTTATCTGGTGTCATGACTCATGAGCAACCTTAACTACCTCCAAGTACAAAACTTAAATTTATGGGATCCATCCTTTCATACAAACTTCAGTGTCAATCTCTCGTACTCTTGTTTCTTGCTGCCTGTGCTTGCAATTTGTAACCAACTCAGAACCTTCCCTCCACTTGTTACACCACTAAAATTTACCAATAAATTGTGTTTAGGATCATATATAGTATCAAATAGATTTTTTTTTGTCATGCTACAGTGCACATCAGGTCAAATTTTATCTGACAAAAAAAAAGCTCAAACAATAATAACCCGGGTTAACTTTACTAACACGTGAGATATAAGACCAATATACCATGTAGAATGAAAAACAGAATAAACCACAAAGCTTAAAGTCCAAAAACCCTAATCTCAAATGATGAAATTGAAAAAAAACATGTAAGGAAAAAACTCGAGTCAACTTGGGTTCACATTACTAACCCACCACCCACGACATGAGATTAGGATAAAAAATAACATTGAAAAAATGAGAAAAGTTAAATAATAAGAAAACATTAAAAAAACTCGAGTCGCCATGGGTTAATCTGACTAACCTGCGACCCAGAATAATCCCATAGAAAGGGAAAACATAAAAAATCAGAAATCTCAAGACCTAATAATCTAACGTTAAAAGATGAAATTGAAAAAAAAAATTAAAAACATTGAAAAAAATCCAAAACAACTTGGATTAACTTGACTAATCCGTGAACCGAGATAACCTTAAGAGAAGAAAAGGGAAGAACATTAGAAAGCTCAAGGCTTAATAGCCTAAAATCAAATGATGAAATAAAAAAAAGACAGAAGTTAATCGGGCTAATCTTTAAAACAAGTGACTCGGGTTATGAAACCAAGATGACCTCATAGAAAGCAAAAACAAAAAAAATCTCAAAACAAATTCTCAACCATTAAAAAAAAAGAAAAAAAAATAACAATCACAATAATAAGGATTAAATCTAGTATAAAAACAAATGAAAGAAAATAATTATGAACTAAATTGAAAAATAAAATAGAAAAGAAAAGAATAAAAAAAGAAGAAATTAAAAGAATGAGGACCACAATTAGATAAAAACATTAATGAAATAAAATATTAAAGGAAAAAATTGAAAGAAAAAACAAATTAAAAAAGAGTACTTAAAAGAATGAGGACCAAATTTGGAAAAAAAAATAAATGAAATAAAATATTGAGGGATAAAATTGAAAAAAAAAAACAAATCAAGAAAATGATAAAAAAACAATTAAAAGAATAAGTACCATATTTGATATAAAAACTAAACAAAATCAAAGGAGAAGGGATGAAATTGAAAAAAAAAATCCAAAACATATAAAGATCAATCAAAAGAAAAAGGACCACAATTGAAAGACAAAATAAATAGGAGGACAACCCTGGCTTTCGGATGACCCAATGTGTATTTTAAGGAGAGGAAAAAAAAAACAAATAGGGTTTCATCGCTGTCAAACTGCTATGAATTACACCACACATGCTACCCATTAGGCGCCTCAACTAGATGCTTAGGATAACATGATGGTTAAGACTTTTGGGTTGTCATATGACGTCGCATGCTTTGTTCTAAAGGCACGAGCAACATCCATTTGCTGACATAACAATCCGTCATGGCAGGTTGACTAGGAATCTGGGCAACCCAAGACTTTAGTCAGGTCTAAAGTAGGTAAAACTCAGGCTTGCAATTGGCCTAGTGAAACCCGCATGACTTGTTGGGTCAACCTAGGACACGGGTGACCCAATATAAAATGATGAATATCTAGCTTCACATATTATTACAATAGTTAATAAAAAAAAATAGTTGAGAAAAGTAATCGAATGAGTTAAAATTGTGGTTTTAGTTGAAAGGACAAAAACAAACTATTACTGAAGACAAAAAGGTCTAGAAAGTGTAGATGTTATCTCGCGTACAAGGATAACAATTAGAGGTTTTCCTCGTGCTCGGCCCAACCCCATACAGGCAAGCCTACCTCTCTTTCATTGTTGGTTACTAAC
>Ga0325403_1007961_pt1 | contig 10134 bp, 4 predicted proteins | sample PopdelMetagenome_19_FD_205665 | JGI IMG/M metagenome (GOLD analysis project Ga0325403, IMG submission 205665) | Populus deltoides microbial communities from Bellville, Georgia, United States - Xylem-PdKOR-R4 | ecosystem: Host-associated > Plants > Phyllosphere > Stem > Wood/Secondary xylem...
GGCGCCAATAACGCAAGGCCTGAACCACCGCATAAAACTCCTTATCATAAGTTGAGTACTTTTGTTTTGCCTCATTAAGTTTCTCACTAAAGTAGGCTACAGGGTGACGTTCTTGACTAAGTACTCCACCTATACCGACTCCCGAAGCATCACATTCTACTTCAAACACTTTAGTAAAATCAGGTAGCCGCATTACTGGGGCCTCCGTCATTTTCTTCTTAACCTCCTCAAATGCCTTAGTAGCTCCTTTACTCCACTTAAACTCACCTTGTTTCAAACAATCTGTAATAGGCGACATGATGGTGCTAAATCCCTTAATAAAACGACGATAGAAAGTCGCAAGCCCATGAAAACTACGAATCTCATGAATAGTCTTAGGTTCAGGCCAATCTACTATCGCTTGGACTTTCTGGGGGTCAGCAGAGACTCCTTTCCATGACACTATAAACCCTAAAAAGACCACTTGATCTGTAAAGAAGGAACATTTTTTGACATTTTCAAATAAACTTTCCTTTCTTAGGGTGGTACAAACTTGGATAAGATGATCGAAATGTTCTTCCTTGGTTTTGCTATAAATAAGAATATCATCAAAGTATACCACCAAGAACTTTCCCATAAATGGCCGAAGCACTTGTGTCATTACTCTCATAAAAGTGCTTGGTGCATTGGAAAGACCAAAAGGCATGACTAACCATTCATATAAACCATCTTTAGTCTTAAATGTCATTTTCCACTCATCGCCTGGACGGATCCTAATCTGATGATGCCCACTCTTCAAGTCAATCTTAGAGAAGATCTGGGCTCCTGTCATCATATCTAGCATGTCATCCAATTGAGGAATTGGAAAACGATACTTGATTGTAATCCTATTGATGGCTCGATTGTTAACACATATTCTTCATGATCCATCTTTCTTGGGTGTTAACAGTGCAGGTACTGCACAAAGGCTCAAACTCTCTTGTATAAATCCTTTTTGTAACAACTCACATACATGCCTTTGCAATTCAGTATGTTCACTCGGATTCATCCTATAGTGAGGCAAGTTTGGTAATGTGACCCCAGGGATAAAATCTATGGCGTGTTGAACATCACGCATAAGGGGTAAAACATCAGGTAGTTCAGAAGGGAAAACATCTAGAAATTCTTTCAACATTTCTCTTACCTCTTCAAGTGGCTCCTCTAAAAAGTCTTCTACAATCTCTTTAGCCACTACAGCAAACACAACAAACTCCTCACAAATCTCCTTATCAAACTCCCTAGGACTTATTATGTTAAGCTCTTCTTCTTTCACTTTATTCTTCTTCTGACTATTATCCTTAGACCTTGGAGGTAATCCAATAAGTTGGATTTTTTTACCTTGAAAAGTGAATGAACAAGAATTTGATCGTCCAAAAATTGTAACGTCCAAATTATATAACCAAGGCCTACCCAGAATGACGTGCCCTACATCCATGGGAATGACATCACACCAAATTTCATCATGATAGTCAAAAATCTTAATGGGAAAAAGACATCTCTCTTTGACCGCTATAGCTGTATCATTAACCCAAGACACATTATAGGGTTTAGGGTGTGGAACAGACTTTAAGCCTAAGCGAGATATACTACCCGAGGAAATTGCATTGATACAACTACCACTGTCTATGATGATATTACACCCTTTATTTCCACATTTAATGTTAGTGTAAAAAATAGCAGTCCTTCTCTAATCCTTAGTTCCTTTAGGTTGTGTTAAAGCACATCTAACCACACCTAACCTGGTTGTCTTGACTTGAATGGATATAGACCTAACACATCCTAGCAAGTTAGACTCATCATCCTCATTATTTAGATCTTGAAAATCATCGGGATTGGGTTCATATACCTTATCATCACAATTATCTTCTTCACCCATATCCTCTTGCCCCTTGATGAACAAAGTCTTATTAGGGTAGCTAGATGAAATATGACCAAAACCCTGACACTTAAAACACTGAATTCTTGAAGTTTTAGGTGCTTCATGAAAAATATCCTTACCCTTATCTTCTCTAGGTATTTGAGAAATAAAAGGATTAGGTTTACGATGTAGGGCACCTAATATGGAGTGATTACTACCAGGTTGAGATCTAGAAGGGGTATTACGAGTGTCTTGACGTCTTGTCCACTGGCTTTTTTGTGACCAAGTCATAATTTTGTACCAAGGTATAAGCTTCATCAAGGGTGGAAACACCCCTAAGCACAACCTCTCTTCTAAGGTCATCGTTTAAGCCTTTTTGAAATCTACTTAGAGTCATCATTTCATCCTCCCTAACTGCACACCTCATCCTATACTCATCAAATTGTGCCACATATTCATTGGCAGACTTGCCTCCTTGCCTCAAGTTATTCCACTGGTCCAAAAGATTTCCTTTATAAGAACGAGGCAAGTACTTTTCTTCTAACTTAGTCTTCATTTCAACCCAGTTAGTAATAGGGGGCTGACCTCTCCTAATCAAAGACTCTTCTACACTTTCCCAATAGAGCTGAGCGGTTCCACTAAGTTTCATCTTTGCAAATCTTACCCTTCTATTCTCAGATAGATTATACCAGCCAAAAAATTGATCCATGTCACGGATCTATCTATCAAAAATCCACGGGTCAAGTTAACCCCCAAAAGTTGGGGCTTCTACCTTGATATGCCTCATGACTCGCTCGTCAGGGTCATCATAGTCGTGATGGCCTTGATTGCGGTTGTATTGACGGTTCCTAGGATGAACTGGTCTTTGACGGTAATCATTGGAACGCTCACTATTGTGAGGGTCATCAAAGTCATTGTGACCCTGGTGTTGGTTATGGTGGCGGTTTCTACGAGGAACTGGTCTTTGAGGATTCCTATGGTTGTCAGTAGAATGCTCATTCTCACTAGACTGTCTTATTTGCAAAGTTTCTATGGACTCCATCCTCCCAGAAAGGTTGTTCATTTGATTGGACATGTTGCTCATTTCCGTTCGCATAAGTTGTAATTGTTCTTGAATATCTCTAAGAACATTACTAAAGTTCGGGTCCATGGTAGCTATGACTTCTAGATTGTGTACTAGACGACCACTACGTAAATGCATGCAAAAACTAATCCTGAGACTAAGATCATAAAATAACACTTGCAAGTAAAACGCAAAATAAAATTATAGCTAATAAAATAAAGAAAATAAAATTTTTTTATTTAATTTTTTTTATTATTATTATCTTAGAGACTAAGTAATGACAGATTAAACTAGGAAAATACATAAGCAAGCAATGTAAGTCCTCTAAATGCACACAAGTAATCCAAACACAATGTTTCAGTTTTCACACTAATTTAACCAAGCTCCACAATTAATTAAGAGGATCAGATCTTCAATGCTAAACAAGTTCAAAATTAAGGTAATTCAATGTCAAGGCGGGCTATGTAATTTAGCTACGGGCAAGCACAAAAAAATAATAATATTAATGCTAAATCTTGGTTAACAAGTGTAAAAACATACCAGGAATGATGATTTTCAATGGAAAAAAATTATGAGCGTATGATGTGGCAGTGAAGGATTATGTGGCAGCTAACATGGCAGGATATGTTGATGAGACATATGATGTGGCGGGGCACGCTGACGTGGCAAGAACTGATGACGTGCCAGATGACACGGAGGCTCTGACGTGGCTAGGTTAATTATTTTATCAGCTTCTGTTTCCTTGCTTCCCTAGCTTCTGTGAGTTGCCGCCGCTGTCGGCGATGGCGCACGAAGCGGGGCTTCGTGATTCTACTTGGGCCTAGCAGTGCGAGGGAAAAGGCGGTGGTGTCTGTGTTGTCGCTGCTGGACGGGGGCCTGTTGATCCGTTGTCGCTGCTGAAGGTGAAGGCACTGTGGATGGTGGCGTCGTGGCTGGTGCTGCTGTTGGGGTGCGGCTGATGGCGCTGATGGTTAGCAAGTTTGGAACCGAAGACAAAGAGCTGTTGTGACTGCGACGCTTACTGGTGGTGTGAGATGATGGCTGGATGGCAGACCTGTCGATGGCATGGAGAGCGGCCTACTGTAGGGGTGATGTGATCTATCGTCGTGGATGTTGTAGAGAGCTGTTGTGGGTTTCTTTGGTTGTTGTTTGGGACGCCTGATCTGCCCTCTGGCGAAGGTGGTGTGCTATGCGACGGCGGCTTGCTAGTGGAGAAGATGAACAGTGTAGATCCTGTTTTTTTTTTTTCAGAACAGTAGGATTTTTTTTTAGATCAAACTGGATCTAGGGTTTAGCATAGACATGTGGATCGTTTAATTGTAAGAACAATTAAAACCCTGGCTCTGATACCAAAATTGACGCGGGACAATAAATAATAAAATTAAAGCAAGAACAGAAAGAAGTTTTAGAAAAGAAAGAAGCTGAAGAAGAGAAGAAAGGGGATTGGAGATATGCAAAGTCTGTAAATTTTCATTAATCATCAAAACTGTCCTCAATATGACAGAAGAACATATAAATAGTAAACCCTAAATCATCCCGCTATTGGGCTCGGCCCATTAAATCAAGTTGTTTAACATAAATAATAAAATAACAATGAGCAGGTCCAAATGGGCTAAATAAATAAAATAACAATGAAATATGACCAAATGGGCGTAGTCTCCCAACCAAAACGTGACAGGCTGGGCTATCCTACGTCGTTTCCATCTATATACCTGTGTAGTTTATAGTGTGGGTCTGGTATCCCACCACCATGCGATCCGAGTGCCAATTGTCTATCGATAATATTTGTGACCTGACCTGCTTTGTGAGCAACGTAATGTTTAATTTGCGCATCATCTGGCTGTGATGGCTAAATTTATTATCTCAACGTTCTTACAAATCATTTCTCAAAATCCCTTCCTTAATTTGTACGATGTACCACAAAACTTTACAATTTTTACTTTTTACGTTATTGAATTTTCATAATTACCAACTTTAAATTTTAATATATATATATATATATAAATAATATTTTTCTCATTACATTACAATAGATTAATCTTTGTTAGAAAAGCATATTTAATTTTGATTTTTTTTCTTATGCAACTGCAGTCAATTAGAGGTGTTTGAGAGTGTAATAACAGTTGTTTTTCACTCAAAAATGCATTAAAATAAAGTTTTTTTATTTTTTAAAAATTATTTTTGACATCAACACATCAAAAAAATCTGAAAACACCAAAAAATATTAATTTAAAGCAAAGAAAAACAATTATAAATTTTCAAATTTTTTCAAAAATACTTTTGAAACGCAAAAACAAACAATATTCCAACAATATAATATAAAATTAATCGAACACTGAAACATTGTTTTGACACCTGGAGAACTCCATAACAAGTAAATCAAAACAATTCATCAAGTTTAATTCTCAAATACAATATAAAAACAAAAAGTTCAATTATCAAAATAAAAAATGCTTAAAGTATATATATAAAAAATACACTATCTCAATCAACAATAAGTATGGCATGCAATACCTTGCATATAGTGGTTCCACCATTCCTGTGAATGTAATTGTAATTGAAATGTGATTCCATGTAATTGTAATTATCCAGTCTTGATTATATATTGCACAGTCCTGTCTGGGCATGGCGTCTTGGGTTTGGCTTGTTATACATTTTTTCTTTTCCTTTTTCTTCCGAATTTTATCTATCTCCGGCTATTTTCACAATATTAACGGCAGATCACGTGGAAACCACAACCTGGACCAGATTCGATCTCGTGGTTCCCCACAGCACAATATCTGTGTTCCTCAGTATATGCAACATTGGAATCGTCGACATGCAGCTGTGTGTTTGATCTCATGTCTGCTTTAAAGCTCTCAAACAGCATATATGATCATATGCTCTTCTTTCTTTCTTATGAACGTGCTCCTAGTTAATGATCTTGTTAAGCATGATCTGACAATGATTAGGAGCTCATCATATCTTGCATTGCACATGGTATAACCCCCGATATCTACATTAATCTTTTTTTTTTAATTATCAGAATAAAATAATTTTTCTATTTTATATATCGAAAAATAATAATTACCCCACAAAAATTGTAAAATCTCAAAGTTAAAAATTGATCGTGGGACCTCCTTAATCATATCTTACGGCAAGTCCTAATCACTTGAGCTAATTATTAGAAATTAAACGTGTTGAGGATGCTTTAGTTAATTAGTGATCACTACAAGATTTAACAGTTTTACCGATGGAATTTTTTTGTTGGCGTAAGACACATATTCTGTCGGTAATTAATTTACCGACAGAAATGCTCCGTCGGTGAATCGTTCATCGGTAATTTTTTGTCCATCGGTAAATCCATCGGAAATAAAAAAATAAAATTACTCGCTTCATTTCGTCGGTATATCCCTCAGTAATAATTTTTTTATCACCAACGGATTTACCGATGGAAATTCCATTGGCAATTCTGTCGGTAATTATTTAAAAACATTTTAAAAAAAATTCATTTTATAAAATTATAAAATAATAAAATTAACATAAATCAACACTGTATAATATATACTCAAAATGCTTGAAAAAAAATAAGAAAATCAACTCAAATAAATTTGCAACAAATAAATAAAATGAAAAAATAAATTCAACTAAAAAAATTCATATGAAAAAAATGTTGTAATTACTAAAACTTTAAAAATCCTATAAACAAATCAACTAAAAATTGATCTCATGTGAAAAAACAAATCTCACAACAACATTTATACAATTATTAAGAACAAAACAATTAAAAATATAGTGAAAAAAATTATAAAAAAAGAAGAAAAATCTTACCTTAATGTAGTTGCAAGTGAAGCTAAGGAGAGAATTTTTTTTTCGTAAAGCATATTAATTAAAAAAAAAACTAAGAGGATAAAAGAAGAAAGAAGAAGAAGACATACCTGAACATGAAGGAAAAGAGAAGGAGATGAGGAGAGAAAAGAAGAGAAAGAAATAGATATTGATGTTTTTTACATATAGTGAAGAAGAAGAAGTAGAAGTAGAATAAGAAGAAGAAGAAATAAGTCTGTCTCTTGTGAAATAAAGGGACTCAGGCTTTTTTATTGGGGCGCGTTAGTGACGGATTTACCGACAGATAATTGAATATTAATATTTTTTAATTATTTCATCGGTAATTCCGTCGGTAATATTTAATTTAAATTTTCAATTATGTAAAAAGTTTTCAGAAACTGCCAACAATTACCGACGATTTTTCAGTCCGTCGGTGATTTCGTCTGTAATATTTAAATCAAAATTTTAAATCAATTGAATTTTTTCAGAAAACCACCAAATAACACCGACGACTTTTCATTCCGTCGGTGATTTTGTCCGTAAAGAACAACAATTAACAGTGCAATTGGAAAGTGAACAGTTCTAGAGCTCTCTGGAAAATACCGACGGATTTTGTCCGTCGGTGATTCCCTTTGTAATTGACATGATGAACAATGTAAACAAGTTTACTGATAGATTTACTGGCGGACTTTACCGATGGAATTTATTTCGTCGGTAATTCCGTTGGTAAATCCTGACACGTTATCATTTTTTTTGCTTTGTTTTAATTTTTTTCTCACTGTAATTCCCCCGGTATATACCGAGGGAATATTTTCGTTAGTAAAATTCTTCAAAAATTTACAAACGAAAATATGCTCTCAATATTTCTATTTGTATCTATCGGTTTTCTAGTAGTGATATAGATCAAACTCTTCACGTTAGGGATCGTAACATGATGGATTAAACTAGTTAAATTCAACCTTTTGTTTTCAAAAAATAGAAAAAAAATTTGAATTTTGTGGTAGGAAAGAGACACTATATATATAGTCTCTTTCCTACCACAAAATTCAATTCTTTTTGTTGGGACATTAGCTCCTCAGTGTACTAGTACACAGGTCCCATTTAATTATCACAATAAATCCAACAAAAAAACCAATTGGCTGTAGAAATAGAAATCTAAAGCGGGTTATTTTGTTTAGAAATATATTAAAGTAGTATTTTTATATATTTTAAAATTTATTTTTAATATCTGTATATAAAAATAATAAATTTAAAATTTAAAATATAAAAAATAAATTTTAAAAAATCATATTAAACTATAATACCAATCACCCCATGCTTTGAGAGCTGCTAGGTGTTCAGAAGCATAGTAAACTGGTACAGACACAAGTTGACGTACCATTGATTGGGCCACCAGTCGTAACGATAGCACCTCTGCAGTAATCATGAACCTAGACCTGGTTAATCCCTGAGGTCCCTTGGATCATCAGAAATCGAAGCTTCATTTCTGTTTTCATTAAATTCTTTTTACTCATCATTCAATGGCACGTAGTATTTACTCATAATTTACTGATAAATTCATCAACCCTACAGTTTGAAAGTATGTTTGTTTGTTTTTTTTAAAAAATACATTTAAAAAAATAAGTTTTTTTTGTTTTAAATTAATTTTTTTATTTTCAGATCGTTTTGATATAGTCATGTAAAAAATAGATTAAAAAAAATTATTTCAATATATTTCCAAGTGAAAAACAATCACTAACACAATATCAAATGAGCTCTTAACCATTAACTAGTTCGATGCCCACATTATCTTATAGGCCAAGTTATTTTTTTTAACATGAAAAAAAAAGTATTTAAACAATATCAATATTTTTAAAGAAGTAAAAAAGATATAAGAAACACTTCATTCACTTAACTTAGTCTAATAAAGTCGGTTAATTTAATAACATGATTAAAAAAAGCATCAACAGTAAACAAAACAAAAAAAGACAATAATTAACTATAAAAAATAAATTGACAATATTATACTAGGGTGGAGAAGGAAGAAAAGCTTGTTAGATGTTCATTATCGCTCTACTGTGGACACTACCCCGACCATAAAAGGGTCACCATGATAGTTCAAACACTACAATGAAAGATTGCATGACAACACCAAAAGAAGTTGCATACACAATTAGAGCAATGACCTGAAAAATAAATAATGCAAAATTTCATAAAGTGAAAATAAGAAAAATAAAAAGATTCAAGATAACCCGAGTTATTTTTAAAATTAGTGAAAAATCCTATAGAAAAAAAATAAAATAAATATTGAAAGATGAAACTAAAAAAGACATGAGTTTAAAAAAAGAAAAAAGAACCAATCAACCCTGGACGAATCTCTTAAACCTGGGTTAATATCCCAACTCGTAATCCGTGAAATTCTATACCTGAGTTCAACCAAGAAGCTTATTTCCTAATAAATTTAATGTTGAAGAATAAAATAAAATATTTAAATCTAAAAAAATTGCCAAAGTAATATAAATAATAGTAAAAAAAAATAAGAATCAAATTTGACATAAAAATAAAATAAAAAGAATATTGAAGGATGAAATTGAAAAATAAATTCAATTAAGAAAAGGATTCAAAAGAAAAAAATAACAATAAAAAAATAAAGACCAAATTCGATAAATGAAAAAAATTGAAGGGGGATGAAATTTAAAAAAAAATCATTTCAAAGAGAACAAATAGTAATAAAAAAAACATGAAGTAAATCTGAAAGAAAATACAAATTGAAGGGTTGCTTTTAAAATGTGGAGGTTCAGGCGTGAAAATCGAGGAGAAAAAAAAATTGCTAACACCAAGCTGAAGGTTGATACACCACAAGTGCCTCCCAAAAATGAAGAGGTTGTTGAGAAGTTTCAAACGCCACCCTAAAAACTACCATTTGACCACCGCACCACCGTGTATGCATTGCTTGAATGGAGAGGCTTAAATTGATATGTTAACACTCGCAAATGCATTTTCATTTATTTTTTTAATAATATTTATATTTATTAAATTATAAAAGTATCATTCAATTCAATAATAACAATTTTTTTTTCTCGCTTTCGATGTTAAGTTTATAATTTACTTTGCAAGAATTTTTGAAAAGATTCATCTATCCCAACAGTCAAGATAAATGGTATTGTTATGGTGAGAAATAGAGAAAAATAATCATTTTATTATTATAATTCCCAATATAAATATTACTATCACAAAATCAGAAGTCGGCAATCAAAATATATAACTAAGACAGATTGATTGAGACAAGAACTTCATTAATCAGTTGAAATTATCAAGTGCCAAACAATTAGGCATGAATTTCATTTTAAATCCTGTTCTGATGGGAACCAGTTGGTGTTAAGAACAGAACCAGTTGGTGTTACAGATG
>Ga0325403_1007963_pt1 | contig 10132 bp, 8 predicted proteins | sample PopdelMetagenome_19_FD_205665 | JGI IMG/M metagenome (GOLD analysis project Ga0325403, IMG submission 205665) | Populus deltoides microbial communities from Bellville, Georgia, United States - Xylem-PdKOR-R4 | ecosystem: Host-associated > Plants > Phyllosphere > Stem > Wood/Secondary xylem...
TCTTTAACATTTTCTTCTTAAATTAAACTTAGAAAAGAAAGTGTCATATTTCTATTATTAATCCTGCGTAAAATCCTCACCGTTTCTATAAAAGTTGAATTACAAACACGGTTGCCCTACAATAATGTTGGAGGAGGAGTAAACTGTCAAATTTTGCATTTCAGAACCACCTAGAGGCAAGTGCAGATGGCAATAGTGATCAATAACATGATGTAGACTGCCCATATAGCACATTTGATCCCAAGAGGGAATGGAGTTGCTATGGCGAAGAAAAACGTTGTGACCGCTAGGAAGAACGCAACTTTCTCCAACACCTTGGATGCACCAGGAATCTTTTTTCCAATAAACGGTGAGACGAATAGAGAAGCAAAGATAGCTGCAATAGCTAAGGAGATCGAAATGATGGGGTAGTGGGCTTCAGATTCAGCACCCTGTCCGTACTGAATCGTGATTTGAATTGCTGCTGTGAAGCATAAATTCAGGAGTGTCTTTCTTAATTCCGTTTCCAAGTCTGGCTTCGCGTCAAGAACATTGTTTCGCTGTGATTCGTTGATGGTAAGATGCAGCCGCCCTACTGTTGGTGATTGTGATTCTGAGGTGGTATTAGAAGAAGAAGGAAGGGGTTGCGATGATTGCGATTCCAGGTCGCCAATATTAGGAGGAGAAGGTGGCAATCTTGACGGCAGCAGTGATATTATTAGGTGCCAGAGTTGGAACAGAGATTCTGCAACCCAAAGAGAGAAATGATAACATAAATAAGACTTAATTGTCACATAGATACACTTACATGAAATAAATACTTGGAAATTTAATTATCAACAAAACTTGCATAATAAACCTGAATAAATCAGACTTAATACCATCAGGTTGGGTCATGAGATAAGAAATTCAGATAGAAAGTAGTATAAAATTTCATACCCACGATCTCCATCTTGATTGCACCAACAAGAAGAAAACAAAGAAACAGTAAGAGAGTTAAGAGAGTTGTAGGAAGTAGAGAAGATAACAAGTGAAGCAATTGCATGTCGATGATGTCATATTTATATTCTGAGAGAGCAAAGGATATATTCTGAGAGACCGGAACAAGGGATTTTTGGGGTCCCGGTCTTCATCCATTTAAGGGATGAAGACCGGGATTATACCGCCCGACAGTGTGGGGACCACAATAATACCGGTAGGGATTATACCAAAAATTAAGAAAGATTAAGAAAAATTAAGAAAGATTAAGAAAGGTATAATCCCTACCGGTATTATTGTGGTCCCCACACTGTCACAGGTGTTGAAATTAACAAGAAGGAAGAAAGAGAGTGAAGATGGAGAGAGAGTACAACAACGAAGACAGTGATGTTGAATATGAGAGAAGGAAGAAAGAGAGTGAAGATGGAGAGAGAGTACAACAACGAAGACAGTGATGTTTTATATACCAAGAGGGAGAGAGAGTACAACAACGAAGACAGTGATGTTGAATATGAGAGAAGGAAGAAAGAGAGTGAAGATGGAGAGAGAGTACAACAACGAAGACAGTGATGTTTTATATACCAAGAGGGAGAGAGAGTACAACAACGAAGACAGTGATGTTGAATACGAGAGAAGGAAGAAAGAGAGTGAAGATGGAGAGAGAGTACAACAACGACCGGGCTTATTGTGGGGACACCCATCAAAAATTTCAACACCTGTGACAGTGTGGTGGTCCCCACAATAAGCCCGGTCGACCGTGTGCTCAATAAGAATTTTGCCCAATCACTGTCTTAAGGGATGCTCAACCGGTCGACCGTGTGCCACAAGAAGAAAACAGAATTTGATTGGGCAAAATATCCACTCAGTGAATGGATGAAGACCGGGCTTCATCCCTTAAGACAGTGACCGGGACTTGTTGGACTTTCTCGGAGTTCCGTATAAATATCACAACAAGATGATCTAGCAAAACCAAAAACAGAGACAAAGATCAGCATAGAAGGCAAGGCAACAACAATGGGATTTCTTCTCTTTCTCGGATGGTTATGCAGCCTTTCCCTTCCAAGTAAGTGCTCTTTCAATCTATGTTTTGAGGATCTTGCAACATATAGGTTTTTTTTTACACAAGTCTGAACTTCTTCCAAGTCTAATATGCAATCAAGTCTAGCATGTTCTTCTTATCCCAAACTTCAACTCTTCTAAGATGTACATATAGGTTTATATTAATTAGTTTTTTCTAAGATGATTTGATTTTTCTAATTTCAAATCTTCTCTTCATTTAAAACTTCTTTAATTTTTGTTCTTTTATATCTTGAGATGATTCTGGTCTTGGATTATACTCAATTTCTTTGATCCATGACTTGAATCCATTGTTTCTTCTTTGAACTCTTCCTTTTCTAGATTCTCAGCCAGCTTCTCCTCCTAATACTGACGACCTGGAATCGCAATCATCGCAACCCCTTCCTTCTTCTTCTAATACCACCTCTGATTCACAATCACCAACAGGAGGGCGGCTGCCTCTTACCATCAACGAATCACAGCGAAACAATGTTCTTGACGCGAAGCCGGACTTGGAAACTGAATTAAGGAAGACACTCCTGACTTTGTGCTTCACAGCAGCAATTCAAATCACAATTCAGTACAAACAGGCTGCTGAATCTGAAACCCACTACCCCATCATTTTGATCTCCTTGGCTATTGTAGCTATCTTTGCTTCTCTATTCGTCTCACCGTTTATTGGAAAAAAGATTCCGACTGCATCCAAGGTGCTGGAGAAAGTTGCGTTCTTCCTAGCAGCCACAACGTTTTTCTTCGCCGTAGCAACTCCATTCCCTCTTGGCATCAAATGTGCTATATGGGCAGTCTACATCATGTCGTTGATCACCATTGCCTTCTGCACTTGCCTCTAGGTGGTTCTGAAATACAAAATTTGACAGTTAAATGTCATAGCTTCCACGGTCCTAGGTTTTATTAAATATAAATAAAACCAAATCATTGATATATTTAATTATATCAAGGGAGAGGGACTTATTTACATGCAGGACACCAATTTAAAGACATTGCAGATGCTATAAATCAATATATTTAATTATTTATGAACACCATTGCACCTTCCATTTCATAGATTTTTCAATCTTTGGGTTTTGCCAGCGTTACTTAATTCTTCCAAGAAGATTAATCAATCCAAGTCAGAAAAACAGGCCCAACATAAAATTAACCAACTGCCCTATGTAGGCCTACTCCATCAGACTGCCCAATCAAATCCATTCTTAGCCCATAAATATACCCCATCAAATCTTGAAGGCCCGTATCAATATTTTGTGATATTGAAATGGCTACGGGGTTTCGAACTTGAAGTTTGAAAAGAGTTTAATTGTTTGTTTTGCTTTAAGTTGATTTCTTTTTTATTTCTAAATCATTTTTATATGATATTATTAAAGACAAATTAAAAATATTATTTTAACATATTTTTAATAAAAAACATTTTTAAAAGTAACCTTTCCCGAACACCCTCTGATATAACATATTACATATGAACAGCAAATTGGAGCTATTTTTGCTTCTCTATTCATTTCATAGTTTATTGGAAAAAAGAAAGCGTTTGAGAAAGTTGCGTTCTTCCTAGCCGCGACAACGTTTTCCTTCACCATAGCAACTCCATTCGCTCTTAGCATAAAATATGCTATATGGCCAGTCTATATCATGTCGTTGATCAGTATTGCCATCTGCAATTGCCTCTCGGTGGTTGTATTTGGCATTCTGAAATGCAATATTCCTCATGTTGAAATTTAGTGTGATCAGAGCGAAACTGTCATAACTTCCACGGTCCTAATTAAATTGTATTAAATATCAATAAAAGCAGAACATATGTATATTAGAAAAGTACTTCCGAATAGGAATCTTGATTTATTAGCGAGAAAGTGTTAGTATGGCATACCAAAGGAGCCACAAGGGAGTTCTGTCAAACACAATTGAAGGAGGTAAGAAATCGAAGACGATATTAAATAAAACTGGAAAAGGAACTTCACTATCAGGAAATCTAAATATTGCATTGATGACTTCAATTCTCGAGGAACATTTGATAGGATCCATTGACCACAACTTCAATATCAAGTGAAAAATTGAAAACAAACTATGTTTCTTCAAATACATGGACTTGTTAAGTTTTAAAGGCGACATATTGTTCTGTTTCAGCCTTTTTATTTCTTTCCTGCACAATATTTTTGTAGGTGTCTGCGAAGATTTGTAGTTCCTCTTGTGCTTTCCCCTCGATATTTCTCCATATAGCATATTTTTATATATTTGGCCCATATTTCTCCATTTTCTTCAACTATTTTTATATACAAATTTTTATAGATTTGTAGGTGGCTATCCTTTTGTTTTTCTTCAACTATTACACAGTGCGAAGGAAGAAGAAAGGAAAAGCAAGAGAGAACAAACTGAGCCATAATTTGTTGAAGAAAAGTATTCATTTTTATATCCCAAATTACTATTTTTGATTTCTCATCTACATAGGAAACAAGATGCTAATCCAAGATATACATAAAATACATTTATTTACGAGATATTTGGTTAGTATTTCATGATAAAATAACCCATTTCCGTCTATTTTCCCTGTGCAGGAAACAAAGCCTGCGTACCTAAAGTTCTAGCCAGAGATTCTTCAAGGTGACAACTGACAAGAGATCCACTTGAGAACTGCAGTGCCCAGCGTTGGAGGTGGAATCAGCTGAATATAATATTGCCAGTTGTGGAGAAATAATATTTTTATATATTTGGCCCATATTTCTCCATAATTCAAACCATGTACTGCAACTTTTGCATTTGGCCCATATTTCTCCATTTTCTCTAACTTCTTCAAAGTATTGCCACACCTCAGATGTCCTCCTTCGTTTGTTTCTAGCGCTTGCATTTAAACGAGAACTATCGTTGCCGACCTCCTCGTTATCAGGGCATGGAGCTGCAGGTACGAATGAAAAATCTTGTTCCTCAACTTCCTATCAGTTGGTAACAAAGTAGTAAGACAGTGACCACATGAAAACCAATCAGCGCTGCAAGAACAGCAAATGTAAGGTATTGAGCACCGACCTGGTCACGAGCATCCTGTATTTCTTCTTTAAAAATTCCGAAATTTTAACCTAAATAACATATTAGAAGTCTCCACGTAAATTTTCAAAATATTTTAATAACCCAATTAAGAGTTACAAAGTTTTTATATAAAACTAGTTAATTTATAATCTTTCACCTAGAAATTTTACAGATAAATCCTATAACACCAATATTCTATACAAATTCAATTTGAAAAAATAAATCTAAATTACTTCACAAAAAAAAATGGCTCATCACGCCACACAATGCTCACTTTACGGCATTTACATCTAATGTCATAATCTAATTTTTGAATTTTCAAAAAAAAAAATATATTAACAAAAAAATGGATGGAAAATAATTAAGAATTTAATCAAGACCATACAAATTGAAGAATTTAGGACTACTACGAAGGAAATTAAAAATTTGAAAGTTATTATGATAAAAAACAAAATGAGAAGAATTGATAAGTTTAGGGACTTAACTAAACTTTAAATTAATATAATTAAGAAAACCAGGGGTTTAATTGAAAAATTATCAAAATTCAGGGTCACTTTGGATCAAAATTGTAAGAAATTAAATTGTATGGACCGTGAACATGCATTGATACTGTAGGGGAGTTAATTAATTTCTTCAGAGATAATTTTAAAAAAATTAAAAGTTAAAAAGTTAATTTGATTAAATTTAAAACTAAAACTATTTTGTAAATCACATCGAGCTCAGGAGTACGATTATATTGATCCCAGAGTGAAAAAATAGGAGATTTTAACAAATAAGGGCTTGATTGCAAAATATCAGAATTGTAGGGGGCAAATTAAAGATAACCATGCCAGACTAAAACGACGCCGTTTGAAGCCATGTTCATTCTCTTCTCCAGGAAACGCAGGGGAAATCCAGCCGACCAGCCACAGAAATGGCCTCTGCCAGATTCCATCAACGCAACCAAAACCAAGCCACATTGTGGACCAGATTGCCTATCACGAACCACATTTTGTTTAAGCCCCCCCGACCCACGACACGCCTCTGGCGTTAAAGATAAAACCCACCACCAAAAATCCAACAATGGCAGGACTGTTGGTGTTTTCATTCCACCCAAACACGGAGAAAAAGAACCGTGATGATCTTCATTGCCATACCCAGGAAGATAAGGATGAGAATTGGAGATTTGGCTCTATAAAAGCCAGAAGAACAGAGAACACAAGGGACGAAAATCCCCAGAGGAGAGACCGCGAGAAAACAGAGGACAAGGAACAAAAAAAACACAGGAAACCAGAGAAAAGGAAAAGACCAGAGGAAGAAAAAACGAATAGTAAATCACATTCTAAATATGATTTACTACATTGATAATAGATACAAATTTAATAACTTGTAGTAATAATTCTACTGATGAACCCCATAACACCAATATTCTACACAAATTCAATTTGAAAGAATAATCTAAATTACTCCACAAAAGAAAATGGCTCATCACGCCAGACAATGCTCACTTCACAGCGCATACAAATAGTTTAAGATTTTCCAATATTATTCTGTGTCATTGAACCTTCTCGTGGACCTCAACAATTTGTAATTCACGGACATTTCAAATGCCAGTCATGGTTTTGCTAGAAGAGTAGCATCACCCTATTTTGGTCCAAAATAATAGCCGTTTGCATTGATTTGATGAAGGAATAAAAGAGTAGCATTTACCCAAATATTTCTACAAAGGCTACTAACTGAGTTCTGTATATTCCAGAGAGACTTGTTTTACCAAGCCAAAAATGATGTGTGTACTCGTTTTTTCTCACTATAGAAGGGAGTTTTTTAAGGAGTTGAATTTTCAAGATTCGTATTAGAGTATTAGACCACTTACTCATTAATCATTGGTTGGTTAAGATGTAAACAATAATATTTGTGTCTTAGAGGTTTACATCCAGTATGATTTCTTGTTCTTTGTTGAATCTGCAGATATGTAGTTCTATTAATATTTCTCCCACTAATTAAGCCATCTATAATTTAGATCTCTTCTGCAAATTAAGTCCAATCAATGTCTTGAAAAGCCAAGAATACAGAGTTCAGTAAGTGAACTTCTCATATTACGAGAATCAGTAAAAAAATCAGTAGAGATATAAATCCTGGGATCTGTTGGAATACTAAAGGGATTGATTTTCTTATTAATTTTCGTTCGATCTTCATCTATCATTCATTATAAATATTATTTTTTATAGCAATACCATATACATTCATTCATTTTAGCTTCTTCGTCCGTAGAGTGGGCTAGATGAACCGCGATAATTCCTTGTCTTTCCACTATTTGTTCATCAGTCCTGATGTCAAGTGTCAGAACCTGTTCTTGAGTGAACTTGGAATCAAAGATTATTTACCTTCGACCACAGCTATTGTCCTGCGCACTTCAATAGGAGTTTAATAAGGTGAGCCAGTTCTTCTTCTCTTGTTCTTCCTTGCTCTGTCAACTGATAATTTTCTATAGAATTTCTTCATTACAAAAGTGCAGATATAGAGAAAGAGAGCCAGCCATATATAATAATGGGCGGCGCTGTAGAATCTTCATATCATTTGTTTTTTGTATACTCTGTGCTTATCAATTCTTTATAAAATAATGCAACTCAAGTTTATGGTTTCCCATCTTAAAGAAGAAGAAAAGAAGTTAAAATCTATTGATCCCATTATTTATTTTTTCATGATCAGAACAAAGGTATTAATAGATAGCAAAGGGAAAAAACAGTCTAGTTCATGACTTGGTGTTTGTTTGGATTGGTGAGTTCAAGATGAACTTCATCTTTCTTGTGGCACTGCAATGAACTTTACCTTTATGAAACAAGAAAAACCAGATGAGAAGAAAGAAGAAAGTGGGAGGAAATAAAGAAGAAGATAAAACGTTGATGTTTCCTGAGTTCATGACTTGTTTTGTAGGTGCAGTCTAGTACTGCGCTGCAGCCTTGAGAACACCATAATAATCCAGAGCGTTTCAGCATCCTCAGCGACCTCAATATTGAAGAACTCCTACACCTCAGATTTGTTTCCATTATTTATTTATAGATAAGATCCCCTTGGAACAGTCTAGTTGACCATCTCCTTGTCAGCACTTGAAGCTGGTTCCAGTATGGCTTTCGATTCTCCAGTTTCCTGTTAAGAGGCAACCGAGAAAGATATATAATTTCCTGTCAGATCTTGCATATATTATTGGGTAGAACACACATTTAAAAATTATTACGAGTTCTCCAACTGGGATTCACTTCTTTCTAAGTGTTTTTTCTAGAAAAAACCTGAAGGTAGTTTTATTAATTAAATCTTTCATTGTCTAAGCGCCGATTATGGATTAATTGCAATCTGTAGGAGTCATTGGCATAGAGAAAAAAGAACCTGTATTTCTCCTTCCATAGCAAACATTTGTTTTTATTTCACGTGTAGTTCCGTTTGTTTGTGTGGTGAGGTATGATTGAAATTATAATTTATCTTAATTATAAATTTAAAAATATTTCATTAATTAATATACATTGTAGTTTTACATTAATATCATTGAAAACTCTTTCTTGAAATTTTTATTATAAAAAAATTATAATTTATAATTTTTTTAAATCTATATTTTCAAACTTCAACTAAAAAAACTATCACAATACTAAATACACATATATAAATATTAAAAAACAATTTCTTATTTATATTCAGTGTCACAAAACAAAATGATATAAAATAAAAAAATATTTAATTTTAAACAAAAAAAATTAAATTTTTTTTCAAAATAATTTTTTTTTATTAAGTTTCAACCATGTCCATTTCCACTCCTTTCTTGATGAAGAAATTAGATTTGGATCCAGTAGTTGACCTCCGGCCTTAACAGCGGATGTGTTTGGTACGGAAGGATTGCGGGGAACCGACGAGCTACAAGTCGTTTTCACCCTGGTTGGCAAGTCACGCGCGGTACCATTTCTGAGTTACGCGCAGAAATAAAAATGGTGCTGTGAATAGAGAAGATGTAAGATGAGTGTGAATATGTACTTAATTATTAGTTATTAATTCAATTAGGAACATATCTTCAGCCTAGTTAGTTATATCATTACTTTAACTGAAAAATAGTTGAATCTATTGTGTCTGAGAGAATTTATATTTGTGGTTCAACCTGCGATGCATTCACTTCATTCGAACTAATTTTTTTGAAAAAACCTGAAGGTAGTTATTAATTAAATCATTCATTGTCTAAGCACCGATTATGGATTAATTGCAATCTGGAGGGGTCATAGGCATAGGGAAAAAAGAACTTGTATTTTTCCTTATAAGTGATGAAAACGCAATTTACTGTTCATATTCAGTGTAAATGTTGTTTGAAATTGTTTTTTAAAGTGGTTTTTATTTGTAAATTTATTAAAATAATATTTTTAAAAAATATTTTTGATATTAATATATTAAAATGATAAAAAAACATAAAAAAATTAATTTAAAATAAATAAAAAATTTAAAATTTTTTAAAATTCCAGTGAAGCCACGACTGTGCCAAACACCCCATAGCCATTTCAATATCACAAAATATTGATACGGGCTTTCAAGCTTTGACGGGGTGTATTTATGGGCTAAGAATGGATTTGATTGGACAATTTGATGGAGTAGCCTACAAAGGGCTGTTGCTTAATTTTATGTTGGGCCTGTCTCTGATTTGGTTTAATTAATCTTTTTGGAATTAATCTTCTTGGAAGAATTAAGTAACGCTGGCAAAACCCAATTAGATGGCTATCATTCACGTCTTACTTTGTCCTCACATGTAACATGGACATGATATAGGCGGAAGCATATAAAACAACAAACTAGTGCTATAAAGTCCCATTAAGTCCAAACTCTCTGTATATTTTATGCACATTAATTACATGGCTATCACTCACGTCTTACTTTGTCCTCAGTCCTCACATGTAACATGGATAATGACATAGGCGGAAGCATATATATATATATATATAACAACAAACAAGCAAAAAAAAAAAAAAATTGATAAAGGAAAAGGTTGCAGACCCAAACTCTCTGTAATAAAGTCCCATTAAGTATGTTCTATTAAGAGGTTTACAATTTTTTTAGATAGGCTAGAGAACAGATTTCTACT